>Ga0182015_10001293_pt1 | contig 33494 bp, 31 predicted proteins | sample 712P3MmetaG_FD_120478 | JGI IMG/M metagenome (GOLD analysis project Ga0182015, IMG submission 120478) | Permafrost microbial communities from Stordalen Mire, Sweden - 712P3M metaG | ecosystem: Environmental > Terrestrial > Soil > Wetlands > Permafrost | place: Sweden: Stordalen | collected...
CTTGGAAAGCGAGCATACTGTAAAAGGTATCGGGAGTTCGAATCTCCCCCTCTCCGTTCGCCTCATTGCACGGGCTTCACGGTGCGCGTTTCAGCCCGGGAGCGATTGCGGCAGGCCGAACCATGGCAGCACGCTATTGTCGAAGCGCGTCACCGCGCAGATCCGGTCGCCGGTGAGGGTGAGGACCAGCAGGCCGGCCCCGTGACGGATGCCGCCGGTCGGCGTACGCAAGTAGGACCCGAACGCAAGTTGGCCATTCGCTCGCGTCGCCACGAGATCGTACGGCCGGCGCCGGCGGATGACGCTCTCGTAGAAGCGAGCGACAGCGTCGCGGCCTTGGTATTCGAGCGGAATCGGCGGCATCGAGATGCGGACATCGGCGGTGAGCAAGGCCACGAGCGCATCGACATTGCCGGACTCGTACGCGCGGACGAACTTCGCCACGAGCTCCTTCTCCGCGCGTGAATTGGGAGTAGGCGGCGGTTCGCGTTCGGCCGTCGGCGGCACGCGGCCCTGCAATGTGGCGCGAGCGCGTTTCAGGGCGCTGTTGACCGATTCGACCGTTGAGTCGAGCATGTCGGCCACCTGACTCGCATGATACCCGAGCACATCGCGCAGGATGAGCACCGCGCGTTGGCGAGCGGGCAAAACCTGAAGTGCCGTGATGAAGGCCAACGAGATGGCTTCGGTCTGTTCGTAGCGCGCCTCGGGGCCGAGCGGCACGTTGATTGCGCCCGCCAGGAGGGCGTCGGGATATGGCTCGAGCCAGACGACTTCGCTGAGCCGAGTCGGCTCGGGCGGTTCAATGCCGGCGATGTCCCACTCCTTGGCCGAGCGACGCGTGGCCGAGCGCAGCGTGTTGAGGCATCGGTTGGTCGCGATCCGGTACAGCCAGGTACGGACCGAAGCGCGTTCCTCGAAAGTTCGGAGGTTCTGCCAGGCGGCCAGCAGCGTGTCTTGGAGCGCGTCCTCGGCGTCCTGTAAGGAGCCGAGCATTCGATAGCAGTGGACCTGGAGCTCGCGACGGTGCGGCTCGGTTAGCTCTCGGAACGCATCGCCGTCGCCGGCCCGCGCTCGCTCGATCAGATCGGTCACCGCTCCACCCTCGCGTCACGTCGTTCACGCTCCCTTTCCACCTCCACGTATCGACACCAGCCCGGCCGCAAACTGGGCGGTACGGGCGCGCCCAGTTTCGCAACGCCGGGACGTCTGCATCTTCGATAGCTCGGACGACCCGAGCGTCGTGAACCGGAGGATGGAATGACTATCAAAGACCGAGCAGTTCTGGTGACCGGGGCCAATCGCGGTATCGGACAAGCGCTGGTCGCGGAAGCGCTGCGGCGCGGCGCGAAGCGGGTGTATGCTGGTACGCGCGGGCCTTTGGTCCATTCGGATCCGCGCGTAACAGCGCTGACCCTGGACGTGACCAACGCCGCACAGATTCAGGCAGCCCTGGAGCGCGTCGACTCTCTCGATATCCTCATCAATAACGCCGGCTTGGCGCTTTACGATGACCTCAGCGATCGTGCCGCCATCGAAGCGCACCTCGCCGTTAACCTCTTCGGCGCGCTTGGCATGACCCAGGCGTTCCTGCCGTTGCTGACGCATTCGCGCGGAGCGATCGTCAACGTTCTGTCCGTCGCGGCCCTTGCCGCATTGCCGATTATTCCGGCGTACTCGATCTCAAAGGCAGCAGCGTTCTCCCTCTCGCAATCGTTGCGCGCGCTCTTGGCCGGACGGGGCGTGAACGTTCAGATCGTCCTGCCGGGCCCCACCGACACGGAGATGTCCCGCGGGCTCGACGTGCCGAAGGCCTCGCCGGAATCTGTCGCGCGCGCCATCTTCGACGGCGTGGAGAACGGGGATGAAGAGATCTTCCCGGATCCGATGTCGGCGACCATGGCGGAGAGTTGGCGCAACGGTGCGGCAAAGGCGATGGAACGCCAGAATGCAGCACTCGTTCAAGCGGTGCCCATCGCGTCATGAACGGTCATGATTTCAGCGCTGCCTTTACGGTAGACCAGACGCCCGAAGAGGCGTTCGCCGCCATCAATAACGTTCGTGGATGGTGGTCGGGGAATATTGAAGGGCGCACCGACAGGGTCGGCGAGGAATGGACGTACCGGTATAAAGACGTCCACTATTCCAAACAGAATATCACCGAACTCGTCCCCGGCAAGAAAGTCGTTTGGCTCGTCCTCGACGGCTACCTCAGTTTTGTTGAAGACAAAACCGAGTGGACGGGCACGACGATCACCTTTGACATCCTGAAAAAAGGCGACCAGACCGAAGTGCGGTTCACCCACGTGGGATTGGTGCCGGACTATGAGTGTTATGGCGCCTGCTCGAACGCCTGGGGCTCGTACATCAACGGGAGTTTGAGGCGCTTGATTACGAGCGGTAGCGGCGAGCCTAACCGGGAGTGACCTCTCGAGCGGGGTCGCCTGCGTCAGCGCGTCAGCAGCGCCTCGAGCTTGTCGAGGCTCATGCTCCAGCCTTCTTCCATTCCGCTCAGTGCGCCGGCCGCTTCCGGTGTTGCGCGCGTGATGTAGGCTTGCAGCGTCACCTCGGTCTTGCCGTCGCGCTCGACGAACGTGGTGACCTGACGAATCTCGAACGAGACGTTGCCGCCATGCTCGACGGACGCGTTCCACACCAGCCGTTCGAGCGGGACGACCTCGTCGTAGATCGCCGTCATCGGATACTGCGTGCCATCGGGGGCTTGCATCGTGATGCGCATGATGCCGCCCGGCCGAACGTCGGCCTCACAAACCGGATTGGTGAAGCCTTTGGGCCCGAACCACTGCGCGAGACGTTTCGGATCCGTCCACGACTTCCACACCAGCGCGCGCGGCGCATCGAACATGCGCACGATCGTCATGTCGGCACGGCTAGCGCTGCTTGCCTTTTCGACCACGTCTCTTCTCCTTTGGCTGTATCTCGGTCAAGTAATCGTCGAGGCGCTCGAAGCTCGCGTCCCAAAAATGCCGGTAGCTGTCGATCAGCTCCGCGACCTCACGCATCGGTGCGGCGTCAAGGCGGCACGGCCGCCATTGCGCCGACCGCCCGCGCGCGATCAGGCCCGCCCGTTCCAGCACCTTGAGATGCTTGGAAACGGCCGGCAGGCTCATGCTGAACGGTTTGGCCAGTTCTGTGACCGAGGTCTCGCCGGCGACGAGGCGCGCCAGAATTGCGCGTCGCGTCGGGTCGGCCAGCGCGGCCAGAGTTGAGTCGAGACGATCTGACGATGAAACCATATAGTTAAATAACCTATCGGTATAGTACACGGGGCTCGCGGGGCTGTCAACCGGCATTTCGGAGCATCGCGCAGGGCGGCGGGTTCGGCCGGCTGTGCCACGAATCGCGGGCGGCGGCTCCGACGTGTCGATTTTGGGCCGGCCCGCTCGACGTCTTTATAGATACACCGTCACAGAGAGGGACCTACAACGATGCGATTCATGGTGTTAGTCAAGGCGAGCGAGCAGACCGAGGCCGGCGTGCTGCCCTCGGCCGAGCTGCTCGCAAAAATGGGCCTGTTCAACGAAGAACTCGTCAGGGCAGGCGTGCTGCTCGCCGCCGACGGCTTACAGCCGACGTCCAAGGGCGCGCGGATCAGCTTCGCCGGCCCGCATCCTACCGTCACCGACGGACCGTTCACCGAGACCAAGGAACTCATCGCCGGCTACTGGCTCTTGCAGTTGAAATCGAAGGGCGAGGCGATCGAGTGGCTCTCCCGCGCCCCGTTCGATTCCGGCGAGGAAATCGAAATTCGGCAAGTCTACGAAGCCGAAGACTTTGCGCCCGTCTTTGCGCAAACGGAGAAGGGCTGATGCGGTTCGTTTCGATCTACAAGCTCAGCCCCGACCGGTTCGCGGCACCGGCCAGCGAGGCCGAGATGACCGCCATGGGACGCCTGATCGGTGAAATGCAAGCGGCCGGCGTGCTGATCGATACCGGCGGCACGGCTCCAACCGACGTCAGCCTGCGCGTTCGCCGGGCGGGGTCGCAAACGACCGTGACCGACGGTCCATTCACCGAGAGTAAGGAAGTGATCGGCGGTTACGCCGTCCTCGACGTGCAGTCAAAAGACGAAGCGATCCTGTGGACGCGGCGCTTCCTCGACTGCGCCGGCGACGGCGTCGTCGAACTGATGGAGGTCACAAGCGGTCCATAGCCGCGAAACCGATGAGTACGCTCGAGACGCACCACACCCTGGACGCCCTATGGCGGATCGAGTCGCCGAAACTCATCGCCGGATTGTCGCGCATGGTACGCGACGTCGGGCTGGCCGAAGAGCTCGCCCAGGATGCATTCGTTTCGGCACTGGTGCAGTGGCCGGAATCGGGTATCCCGCGCAACCCGGGCGCCTGGCTCATGGCGGTCGCTAAGCGTCGCGCGATCGACCGCTTCCGGCGCGAGGGCGTGCTCGGGCTCAAGCATCAGGAGATCGCGCGGGAGATGCTGCTGCACGATGACGGTGAGCCCGCCGTGGATGCGCTCGTCGACGATATCGGCGACGATCTGTTGCGTCTGATCTTCATTGCGTGCCATCCCGTGCTTTCGACCGAGGCTCGGGTGGCCCTGACACTCCGCCTGCTCGGGGGCCTCTCGACGATCGAGATCGCGCGGGCATTTCTCGTCAGCGAGTCGGTCGTCGCCCAGCGCATCGTGCGCGCGAAACGAACGCTCGCCGAAGCTCGCGTCCCGTTCGAGGTTCCAAATGCCTCCGAACGCGCCGCGCGCCTTTCGTCGGTGCTCGGGGTGCTCTACCTCATTTTCAACGAAGGCTATGCCGCGACGGCCGGCGACGACGTGCTGCGGCCGGCGCTGTGCGAGGACGCGCTCCGGCTCGGACGCGTCTTGGCACAACTGGTTCCGAACGATTCGGAAGTCCACGCACTGGTCGCACTCATGGAGATCCAAGCCTCGCGATCGATGGCGCGGGTCGGTCCATCCGGTGAGCCGATTCTTTTGCTTGAACAAGACCGTGGGAAATGGGATCAACTGCTCATCCGGCGCGGCCTTATCGCCCTCGAGCGCGCCGAACTCTTAGGCGGTGCCTTGGGGCCGTATGCGCTCCAAGCCGCGATCGCGGCCTGCCACGCGCGAGCCCACACGGCGGGGCAGACTGATTGGACGCGCATCGCCGCCCTGTACGACGCGCTGGCGCAAGTTCTGCCCTCGCCGGTCGTGCAGCTCAATCGCGCCGTCGCCGTCGGCATGGCGTACGGAGCGGCGGCCGGCCTCGAACTCGTCGACGCGCTCACGTCGGAGCCCAGCCTGAAGGGTTACCACTTGCTGCCGAGCGTGCGGGGCGACCTGCTCGAGAAACTCAGCCGCTTCAACGAAGCTGGTGCGGAGTTCGAGCGCGCGGCGGCGCTCGCTCAGAACGTTCGCGACAGGACATTGATGCGGGAACGCGCCGCCCGCTGTACGCGTCGCTGATGGAACGTGACGGTTCACGGTCCGACCGCCAGGAAGAGGGCGCCGCTCAGTCCCGTGTTGCTGCCCGAGATCGTCTCGACGGGGGCGACGTTTCCGGTGGCGCCGGGGGCGAAGACGAGTATGCTGGAGCCACTGGTGCTGATGACGTACAGGTAGCCGCTAGCGTCGACGGCGACGCCGTACGGCCCACTGATTTGGGTGTTGCTTCCGGTGATGTACTGAACCTGCGTTTCCGAAGTTGCGGTCGGTCCGTACACGTTGACCGCGTTGGAATTGTTGTTTCCCTCGTAGATCACGCCATTCTGGTCGTACGCAATCGAGAAGAGGGCCGAGCAGCCAGTAACGATGTCGCGCGTCGGCGCGACGTTACCGTTGGTGCCCGTCGGGAACACGAGCGTCTTATTGTCCGGCATACAGCTGCTGCCGTTGTAATTTACGACGCCGATGTCGCCGTTCACGGGATTGATCGCGACGTCCATTGGCTGATTGATTCCCGTGTTCGCGCCTGCGATCGTGTGCGACGGCGTGGCGTTGCCGGTCGCTCCCGACGCGTACTCGGTGATGGAAGCGGGGGAGCGGTTAGCCACGAACAGATTGTAGCTTGCGTCGACCGTAATACCGTACGGCGAGCCGAGTCCGGTATTCGTACCCCCGATATCGCGTGTCGCAGAAAGGGTGCTCGTGAACGGAGGGACGTAGACGGCGACGAAGTCCGATCCGACGCCCTGATAATCGTATGAGATGTACATGTTGCCCGAAGGATCGAAAGCGATACCGCGGTTGGAACCTGACAGGCTCCCAAGCTGCGCGGTCACGTAGGAGTGAAGCGGAGCGGCGTTTCCCGATACCGCCGGCGTAAGCGTCAGGGTGGCTGCGGCGTTCGCAGCGCCGGAAGCGGCAGCCGTAACCGTCACCGTTTCATATGTCGCACTCGGGCCGAAGACTTGGACGAGGCCGCCGCTTCCGGTCTGGGAAACAGAGAGATTTTTCGTCGGGGTGCCGTTGTAGGTGAGGTTGACGGTCGCTCCCGGTGCGCTCACCGTGCCCGGCGCCAGCGTCGTCTTCGCCGCGTCGCTCGTGGAAAGCGTAATCGAGATGGTGTTGCCCGACGCATCGGAGTAGTTTCCAGGGCCGATAATCGTGCGTCCGGCCGCGTCGAGAGCGTTCACGGTGACGGGCACCGTGGCGGTCGTTCCAGCTGTGGTCGTCGCCGGTGCAATCGCGATGGAAAGCGATGCGACGATACCGTTGAGCGTGGCTGCCAGAACGTTGTTCTGTCCGGACACCACGTTCGCAACGATTGTTGCGGTAGAAAGGGCCGCTCCGGTGCCGTCGGTGCTGGCGTACATCGAAATGCCGAAGGTTTCATTTTGCGCGACGGGCGCCGAAATCTTCAACGTGCAGGACAGATTGCTGCCGCCGTTGTTCACCGCAACGCAATTCGGCGAGGCCGGAGTGAGGGCGAACACCTGCCGCACTCCACCGGACGGCGTCACCGCAATGGATTGCGTTGCCGTCGAAATATACTGCGGCTTCCGTACGGCGCTCGATGTAGTCGCGTGGGGCACGAGGACGGTCATCGTCGCCGAAGCCAACCCACCGGATCCGGTGGACGCGTTGTGTGCCGGCATGACGCTCCCGCCCCCGCCGCTGCATGCCCCGACTAGGCTGGTCATGGCCAGAAGAACGATCGTACGTTTCATCACATGGTGCTCCGAGGATTTGTGCCGAGTGGGGTCTGTGGAGAAGATGCGCAGCCTCATGATCTTCACCTCAGCGATGCTTCGGGTGCGATTGAACGGTAAGGCCGGTCGTGGTAACCGTGACGCTTACGGGAGCCGTCTGACCGAACGCGTCGTGCACTGTGACTGTGCAGGTCCCCGCTGATTGCGGCGTCACGGTGAACGTCGCGTTGGGGCCGCTTGCCGAAGCAGGCGTTATCGTCGCGATTGGGCCTCCGACCGGCGAGCACGTATCCGTCTCGCTGATCGCGCCGCTATCGCCAACTTCGGTCGCCGTAAACGTCTGCGCGAATTGCGCGCCGGTGTTCATGAACGTAAGAGCGTTCGGGCTTGCGGTCAGCGGGGCGGGCGTGGGGCTCGGCGTCGGCGACGGCGTCGGTGTTGGAGTCGGCGACGGCGTTGGTGACGGCGTCGGCGTCGGCGTGGGCGACGGTGTGGGCGACGGCGTCGGCGAAGGTGTCGGTGACGGACTCGCGGTGGGGGTCGGCGAGGGGGTGGGCGACGGCGTTGCCGACCCCGATGCAGTCGGTCTCGGCGACGGGCTTGGCGTCGGCGACGGTGATGCACTCGCGCTCGGAGTCGACGACGGTGAGCTCGACGTGCTTGGGCTTGGAGCCGGCAAGCGAATCACGCTTCCGCTTCCGCTCGACCCGCTGCAGCTGGCCAGTGCAAACGCGAGCAGCCCAATCGCGGAAAATGCAGCCGAGTTGAGGTTCCAGCGTATCCCTGGCCCGCGCTGCTCGGAGCTTCCCAACGAACGATACCGACCGATTCGATTCACGATGGACCTCATTTTCAGCCAAGGGCATCGGAAATACACAGCGCGTCGTGCGCTCTGCGTCCGCCGCCAGCGTCGGCCGGCGTCTCCGCTTGTATCCTAAGCGATGCGCCGAAACGCCACCATGTGGGGGGGACCCTACCTTTGCGGCGATTTTGCCGGCTCGCCGGTAAGCGAGGATTGGCCCCTGGGAAAGAACCTCAGCGTTCTGCGGTTACGTGCGCTCTCAGCTGCTTGCGCGAAGAGATATCCAGTTTTTGATACACCGAGGCGAGGTGCTTTTCGACGGTCTTATGACTGATCGAGAGCTCGCGGGCAATGTCCAGATTGGAGGCGCCACGCGCGGCGCGCGACGCGATTTCACGCTCGCGTTTCGAAAGCACCGAGGGCGCGTTGTCGACGTCGTTATCGCCTGCTCGCTGGGCGGCCGGAATCTTCCCTTCGAGACGGCGGACATGATACGTAGCTCCGCACCGCCGATAGAGCGCGAGCGCCGAAAGCGGCTCGCCTGCCAGTTCCAGCGCATCGGCTTCCAAGAGCGGGTAGCGCAACCGCCGAAATCCCTCCGCGGCGTCACGAGCAAGCACCGCGGCTTCGTCCAAGCTCCCTTCGCGCCGGCGCGCGATGGCGTCGAACAGACTGAGCGCGTGACGTTCGACCAGCTCAGTGGGCGCGTCGGCTGCACGCGCAAGCTGCTCGCGTGCCCGGATCCGATCGGCGGGGTAACCCCAGCGACCCGCGGCGAGAAGGGTCATCATGTTGCCGCGGACACGTTCGCAGTCCGGGATAGCGCGCTGCAAGAGCAGGGCGGCCTCCGTTTGCCGCCCGCGCCGGACCATGATCTCGGCAAAGGGTCCTCCACAGTCCGTCTCCGGCGCCGGCGCGATAACGGCTTCAAAGCCGTCGAACCATTTTTTGACCAGCGACTCGTCTTCGAGAAGGGTACCGATCGCCGCACCCGCCGCGGCCGCACTATTGGCCGTGACCTGATTTTCGGTTGTGGCCGGCACTGCTTCAACGGCGGCATGCGCGCGTCGAAGATCGCCTGCCGCAAGGTAGCACATCGCGGCGAACGCATGGGCGCCTTCTTCGGCGCTCCTGCTTCGTTCGGTCCGCGCGATTCGAAGCGCGTATTCGATGTTGCTAAGCGCCTCATCATGCAAACCCAGCGCCGAAAAACACGCCGCACCGTTGTTGTGAGCTGACGCGAGCGTATCAACCTGACCGCTAGCGCGCGCCGCATCCAGCCGGGCCGCATGTTCGAGACGGAAGCGGCCGATATCGCCCACGGTCATTGCAACCCATGCCGCGACGTTGTGGAACCGCAGCCGAATGTCAAGGGCTTCCTTCAACGCGCGCGCATCCACTTGCGCCAGGTGGTGACCGGCTCGGGTCGGGAACCAAAACGTCGCGGCAAGCCACGCGAGCCCCAGATGGACGCGGCTTCGGGCCAAGTATTCGGCAGGTTCGAGTCGCTCGAGCATCGTCGTGAGCGGAGCTGTGGGATCGCTGGCCCCGAGCTTATAGGCCGTCAAGGCGGAGTCAACGCGACAACCCGCCTCGAGTTCGTATGCGCCGGCGTCGCAAAAGAGATCGGCCGCCACGGTGTAGGTTGCGTGCGCTTCCTGAACCCAGCCCAGCGCTTGACGTCGATCGGCGACCTTTCGAACGATCGAGCCGCGGACGGCGGGCTCCATCCCGCTTCCCTGCAGGGCACGCTCGTAAAACGCGATTGAGTCTTCGTGCGCGTGCACGCGGCCGGCGGCGTCGCCGGCAAGCTCGTTGTAGCGAATGGAGCGCTCGCTATCACCCGCGGCCCACGAGTGATACGCCAGTGCCTCGAGTGAACGCTCGTCTTCGGGACAACCCTCGAGGGCGCGCGCGATCGTTCGATGCAAGGGCCGCAATTCAGCGCCCAAAAAGTCGCCGTAGATCGCCTCTCGTGTAAGACCATGACGAAACCGGAAGACTTCCGGGGTGACTTCTTCGAGCAGTTGGAAGTCGCGCGCGCGACGCATGGTCGGTAAGAGACTGGTCACATCGGTTTCGAGCGTCGTCGCCAGCAACTCTAAGCCAAATGTTCGGCCGATCACGGCTGCCTGCGTGACGACCCGGCGTTCATCTTGGTCGAACGGCCGCAGACGCTCAAGCAGCGTTGCGCGCACGGTTTTCGGAAGGGCATGAACGCCGCTCCTAACGGAAGGATTGGTGCCTTTCTCGACCGCGCTCTTGAGCAGCTCCTCGGTGAAAAATGGGTTCCCGTCGCCCGCAAGGGCGATGGCACGACGCGTTTCATCGGAGAGCGAGAGGCCGGCCAATGCTTCGGTAATGAAGGTACGCAACTCCATTCCGACAAGGGGAGCGAGATCGATGCGGCCGGCACGCGTTACTCTCGCCAGGTTCGCGACGCCCGCGGTCGCCGGGTGATCGGGATGGAGTTCGTCCGCTCGAAACGACGCCACCACGAGAACGCGCATGCGATGCAGCTTGGCGCTGAGGTACGCGAGCAGGTCCAACGTCGCCGCATCAGCCCAATGAAGATCTTCTACGACGATCACGAGCGCCTTCCGCGACGCGATCGTCGCGAAGCGCTCGATGATCGCCTCGAACTGTTCTTGCTTCGTGGCGGCGGGAGCGAGCGCTGACGGATTCGCATCGAGTCGGGCAAGGACGTCGAGGAGTGGGCCATATGGCCTGCGAGCGAATTCCAGGCAGGGTCCGTATCCGATTCGCCATTTCGAGTATGCTAACGAATCGCAGAACTCCGAGATGAGCCGCGATTTGCCGACGCCGGCGTCGCCTGCGATGAGCACGAAGCTGCCGTGCGACGCACCGGCTTCAAGCCGCCGCTCGCGCAAATACGCGAGTTCCTCGCGTCGACCGACGAATGGCCGACAGAGCACGGAGCGAACGACGACCACCCGGCCCGGAGTTCGTCCGTCGGTTACAGCGCGCCTATCGGCCGGCGCCCGATTCTGCCTCGCCGAGTGCAGTCAGCTTCTCGGTCAAACGTGCGTAAGCGTGCGAATCGACCTGACTCAGACCTCTCGCCCGCCCGTAGTACGTTCGAGCATCGTCCTTCGCATGGACGCCGGCCGCGCGATCGCCCGCGAGTTCGTTATAGCGTAAACCGCGCCGCACGTCGCCGGCCGCCCAGGAATGATACGCCAAATCCTCGATCGGCACAGCGTCCGACGCCGTGATCCGCTCGAGCGCCCGGGCGATGCGACGGTGCAGCTGCCGCGTACGTGCCGTGATGAGCTCGGCATAAATCACGTCGCGCGTCAAGGCGTGCCGGAACGAGTATTGCTGTTGACCGGGTTGGTCGGTCACAATCAGGTCGAGCGTACAGGCCCGGTCGAGAGCCAGGCGCACTTCCTCCTCCGTGCACGCCACTGCCGCGACGAGGAGGGCCACATCGAAGCGGTGTCCGATCACTGAGGCACACATGACGACGCTGCGCTGTGCGCGATCCATACGTCGAATGCGCCCGAGGACCGTCGTCCGGACCAGGTCGGGGATGTGCACCCGCTGACGATAGCGCGGCCGGCGAAGGGTGATAATGGGGGGCGCACCCTACCTCGGACGATCCAGCGGGCAGGCGCTAGTCGGTCCCAGCGCCCTTGCCGCCAGCGCGCCGGCAGATCAAATGCGTCGAGACCCGACCCGCGTGGAGCTCTGGGAACACCAGCGAACAATTGAATAGACCACAGTGAGCTCACGTTGCAGTCGGCTGGAGCCCGGACAATCAGGTCCGACGAAGCTCGCCTAAGGATTCATGCAAAGAGGTCTTGTGCGATGACCATAAGCTGGTCACGGAGCCAGTTGTGTGCCGCGTCGTCTCTTAGGCGAGGGTGCCAAGCCATACGATATGCGATCTTGGGCAACTCTCGAGGCGCGGCCAGGAGGCGGACGTTCGCGACAGGGGCCAGCCGCTCCGCAAGAAGGCGCGCTGTCGTACAGATCATGTTGGTTCGCGAGGCCGCGAGAATCGCTGACAGTTGATAGGGCGAACGGTATTCGATGCGCCGTTCGCATCCGTGGGCTGCCAGGGCGCGTTCGATCCACGGTTGACCACCGTCTTTCCCGATAGTAACGACCGCGTGCCCGTGCTCAACGTAGTGCTTCAGCGTCAGGCGCGCCCGAAGAGGATGGTTTTCAGCAACGACGCAAACGAATTCATCGGTGAAGAGCGGCTTGCTTTCGAATGGCTCCGGGGGCTGGACACCGATCAGAGCCAAATGGGTCCGGCCCGCTTCGATGTCGTTGAAGACCCGATCGTTCCAGGGTACGACTTCGATTCGCACGGATGGTGCAGCGCTCGCAATGCGTTCGAGTAACGTCGGAATGAGAACCGACGCGGCGTAATCGGTCGTGGCGACGCAGAGGCGGTCCGTGCTTGTCGCCGGGTCAAAGCGATTGCCGCGCACCGCCGCGTTCAAACGCGGTAGCAGAGCTTGCAGGTCGACGAGCAGCTGATCGCCGCGAGGGGTGCGTTCGTATGCGGCGCCGGAGCGGACGAGAAGTTCGTCGTCAAGCGCGCTTCGGAGGCGCCCTAATGCTCGACTCATCGCCGACTGGCTCATGTCGCAGCGGTGCGCAGCCCGCGTGACGTGGCGCTCGTCAAGGAGCGCAAAGAGCGGCTCAATGAGGCTTAGGTCGAGATTTCGGATATGCGGAAATTGCATGATCGTCATCGCGAACGTGCATTCAGCGAATGGTGTGCCTATGCCTATCGCGGGGAAAGCTGTACCTGCTCATGCTGCGCAGCCAGCTGGAAAACGTAACGGGTTCAAGCTTTTTTTGAGAGAGGTGATCACGTGACGCGTGTCCTTTTTGTCGGCCAAGATCCGAAAACGGTGGATTTTACCGATCCGGCTTTGCAGCCAGGCTTGACCGCGGAGAAGATCCAGGCCGGCATTGATCTCGCGGCAGCCAAGATCGCGGAGCATGGTTGGGTCGGGGACCTTTGCATGATCTCGCCCGACGACGCCGGGATAGCTATGCTAGAGAAACAACTCGGCAGCGCAACGTACGACTGCGTGGTAATAGGTGGGGGGATGCGGTTGCCGCCTAAGGGCCTTTTGATTTTCGAGAAAGCCGTGAACTCAATCCACAAGGCCGCCCCGGGCTCCGCCATCGCCTTTAACACCAAGCCGGAAGACACGGCTGAAGCAGCAGCCCGCTGGCTGAAATCCCGCTGAACTTCGCTGTGACGTCTGCGTAACGACCGGGTACGGCAGTAACATGCGAAACTCGGCAAATCCACCACTCCTTAAACCGGATTTCCCCGCACCGACGGAAGGCTTCGTCGTCACGACGTTGCTCATCGTTAGCGATGTCGCGCGATCCCGCGCATTTTACGAACGAGTGTTCGACGCCGTTACCGTGCGCGAAGGCGAGCCCGCTATGCTCCGCATCGCCAATAGCTGGCTCATCATCAATAGGGGAGGTGGCCCGACAGACGACAAGCCGGCCGTAACCGCGGCCCCCCCGAAATCGAGCGACACCTTGATGATGGCGTTAAACTTGCGCGTTGCCGACGTGTACGCGTGTTACGACCTCTGGCGTTCGAGAGGCGCCGAATTTCTTACCGAACCTAAAGTGCACACGGGTGAAACGCGCTGCTACATCCGCGACCCCGACGGCTACCTTATCGAAGTCGGACAGATGACCGCTAACCCGAGCGCCTCTTGACGACGGTCCGCCAAGATCAACAGATCCAAGGTACGATCTACGCCATCAACGGTCCGATTTCGGAAAGTCATCTGGGCCGCGAACAAGATCGGTAAGATCGTTCCGTAACATGGCGGCGAGGCAGCCGGTGCCCGCGCTGCGTTAGGACTCGGCCAAGCCGTGCGCCGGAGCACCATTTCGCGTCGGCGGAACGTTTCGTGGGTGAGATGTTTCGCAGCGTCGGCACCGCGGCCGCCACGGTCGCGCTCGTATTCTCGCTTTGCGGCGCGCCGGTCGCAGCGCAAATCGCCGCGCCCTTGCTGATCGTCGGCGGCACGCCCGCCGGAGTTGCCGCGGCGGTCGCGGCCGCCCGCGACGGCGTCGATTCGACGCTGGTTGCCAAAGGATCCGTCCTCGGCGGCATCTTGACCGACGCGATGATGGACCAATGGGACCTGAACGTCGCTCCCGACGGCGACCCGATTCAAGGCGGTATCTTTCGTGAGATTCACGCCGCGCTCGGCGACGCGTTCACCCCACAGGCCGCCGCCGCCGAGTTCGGCGCGCTGGTCGCACACGAGCCGCGCGTGCACGTGATCACCGACGCGCGCGTCGTGGCAGTCGTCACCACACCCGACGGCAGCGAACGGTCGATCACGGCGGTCCGCTTCCGCGCCGCCGACGGTCGCACGTTCGAGATCGCCGCCAACCGCGTGATCGACGCGACCGACAACGGCGACGTCGCGGCGCTGGCCGGAGCTCGCTACGATCTCGGGCGCCAGGACACCGGTATCGATGATCGCACGCAAGCCGTAACGCTGATGTTCACCGTACGCGGCGTCGACTGGTCGCAGCTCGCGGAAACGTACGATACTGCCCGCTTCGGACCAGGCGGAGTGATCGACCAGCGCGCGTGGGGCTACGCGACGCTGCTCGCCGGCTACCGCGCACACGAACCCAATGTGCTGGTGCGCGATCTCAACCTTGGACGCGAACCGGATGGCGAAGTCACCGTCAACGCGATCGACGTGCTGGGCGTCGACGGCCTCGACGATGCGCAGCGCCAACGTGCCCGCGCGCTGAGCGAAGCCGAAGCGCCGAAGCTGATGGCATTTTTGCGCGAGCGGCTTCCGGGCTTCCACGATGCAGTCTTGGGCCGCTTTGCCGCCGACGTCTACGTGCGCGAGACGCGACATTTCGCCGGCCACGAGCGCTTGACGGCCGCGGATGTGTGGGACGGCACGATTCCCAGCGACACGATCGGACTCTCGTCGTATCCGCTCGACCTGCACCCTGTGACGGCAACCGAAAAACAAGCGTACGCGCCGCTGCGCCACGTCTACGGCGTGCCGTTCGGCACGATGGTGCCGCAGGGCGTCACCAACGTACTTCTCGCCTCACCGTCGATCTCCGCAACACACGTGGCTGCGGGGAGCGCGCGCGTCATCCCCACCACGATCGAAGAAGGCGAAGCCGCCGGCGAGGCCGCCGCGCTTTCGCTCCACGAGAACATCACCTTCGCGGCCATGGCCGGCAGCGCCGACGCGATCAGCGGCCTACGCGCGGCCCTGCGCGACGACGGCGTGATCCTCACCTATCGCACACCTTCGCCCCTGGCAATTCGGACGAACCACCGCTCCGCATAAGCGGCGCGACGAGCTAGAGCGGACGCCGCCGCGCGGGTTCAGGCAGCAGCGGGCGGACGCGGTCGTAGGGTAAGTTGTAGTACGTGACCCCGTAGTGCCCGGTGATCGTGTGCGCGCTGAAGAGCGCATCGTCGATCGCGGCTTCAACGGCGTCGACGGTGGCGCCGTAGAGCGCGTCGATCGTGTCCTCGTCCGTCACCAGCGGCGGCCCCGTGATCCCGCCGGCGCGCGGATAGTGGTGCGTCGTCGAAAAGGCGAGGAAGAGGTCGCCGCTCGAGACGTGCGAGGTGGCGCCGGTGCGCGCGAGTCCCAGCCCGGCGCGCTTGGCGATGTCGTGCAGCGCGATAGCATCCAGCGGCGCATCGGTCGCGAGGATGATGATGATGCTGCCGTCGGCGGCGCGCCCGCGCGTCGGCGCGGCTTGCGCGCGCTGCGGGTAGATGGGCAGCAATTCGTGTGCGAACGCTTCGCCGACGTGCACCCCGCCGATGATCAGTTCCTCGCGCGCGCCGGTGTTGGCATTGACGAGCACGCCCACCGTGTAGCCGCCGAGTTTGGTGGGCAGCACGCGCGACGCCGAACCGATCCCGCCCGCGAAACCAAAGGCTCGCATCCCCGTTCCGGCGCCGACGTTGCCGCGCGCAAAGTCGCCGCCCGCGGCCGCGTCGAGCATCGCCGTCACGTCCTCGGCGCGCACGGAGCGCGTTCGGATGTCGTTGATCCCCTGGTCGTCGCACTCCGCGACGACCGGGAGCGGGACGTCTTCGCGAACCCCGATGTTCGGATGCTTGCCGATCAGCCACGACACGACGCCGTCATCGGCGCGGCCGACGTCGAGCGTGTCGGTCAGCACGATCGGCACTTCGAGAAAACCCGACAGGTCGATCCAATGGGCGCCGGTCAGCTCACCGTTGCCGTTGAGGTCGAACGTTGCCGCAGCCAGCCGATCGTTCCAAATGTCGGCGTTGGGCACGATTGCGGTAGCGCCCGTCCGGACGGTCGCGCCCTCGATTTTCGTGACGTGCGCGACGCGGATCCCCGCCACGTCGGTGATGCCGTCGAGCGGACCGCTTGCGAGGTGCCCCACCGGCACCGGGGAACGCGCCTGCGCGGCGGAAGCGATGCTCGCGACGACCGCAATCGCCACCGCAGCCCAGCGACGATGGTTTCTCATAGCTATGCTACACGGAACCGTTGTTTGCGGCCGAAGATGCGCATGTGCAGGATGTGCCAGGGGCGCCGCCGCGTGTCGGCCTGAGCTTCGACCAGCATCCCCGGCCGCAAGCGGTCGAGCGCGCCCCGCCGCATCCTGCAGTCCTCGATCCCCGGCCCGGCGGTTTCCGTCGGGCCGCGCGCGATGCGGACCGTGCCGCGCTGATAGTCGACCGACAGCACGCGGCCGGAAAACCAGATGTCATACCCTTGCTGGGCGACTGCGGGGCGCTGCATCGAGATCACCAGCGCGGCCGACACGACGAGCCGCGCCGCGATCATGGCTTTGCGTCGACGATGTCGCGGCCCAACACGATGGTTACGTCGCTCCCATCCTCGGGCGGAACGACCACGAACGCGAAGTGCGCCGGCGCGGCGCTCGGCTCGAGTGCCTTGCGCACCGTAGCCGACGCGGTGGCGTGCGACGGCGCGCTCTGGATCTGGGTGACCAGAAAGTCTCGCGACGGGGCGTCGCTGATAGCGGCGATTGTGAAGCCACGGCGCCGCAGCGTCGCGGCCACACGGGCCGCGAGACCGCGCACGGTCGTTTCGTTCTCCACCCGCACCCGAATGCCGGCGAGGGATACGTCCGGCGTCGGCGCCGAGCCCGCGACGTCTTCGGGCTGGTCGGCCAGAAGTGACGCCACCAGGCGCTGCTTGGCCGTTTCATCGGGCACGATCGAGTCGCCGTACCCCGGCAGTATCACGCTGGCGACATACGGCACTTGCGCGGTGCGGATATCGCGCGGGGTGAGGTGCGCGAACGCCATGGCGGATGCGATCTCTTCCCGCGTCGTAAAGTCGGTCTCAATGTCTTTGCGCGCGACCGCTAAAAGCTGCTGCGCGTGCTCCAGCGTGTTGAGCTTGTCACGCTCGAGGTGATTGACGAAGGCGCGGATCACTTGCTGCTGGCGCATGATCCGGCAAGGATCGCTGCACCAGTCGTGCCGGAACCGCGCGTAGCCGACCGCCTGCGCGCCGTCCAAATGCTGCAGTCCCGGCTTCAGGTGGACGTACAGGTGGCCCCAGGTATCGACGTAGTCCAGCGGTCCGTTCTTCCCCGTCCCGCGCAGGGCGTCGGAGTTCTCGACGTTGACGTCGACGCCGCCGATCGCATCGATCAGATCCTTCGTCGTATCGATCCGCATGACGATGTAGCGGTCGAACGACGGAACCCCCAGCCAGCTCGCGATCACGCTCTTCGACTCCGCGATCCCGCCTTCGGATTGCGCCTGGTTGATTTTCGCCTGCTGCCCGTTCGGCAGCGTCGCCACCATGTCGCGCGGCACCGAGAGTTCGCTGATACGATGGTTTTTGAAGTCAAGGCTCAGCGCCATGATGATGTCGCTCCGCGATGACTTCGAGGTCTCCTGATCGAGCCGGTCGTAATCGTAGTCGAGCCCGATCAGCAGCACGCGCAGGCGATCCTTATGGAACACCTTCAGCGGATCCGGAATCAGCACGGCCTGCACCGCGCGGACCGGCTGCTGCACCACGTCCATTGCCGTCGTCATCGGACTCGGCCGGAAAAGGATCCAGCCGGCACCGACCGCGAGAAGAAACAGTCCCAGGAACGCGGTTGCCTTTTTCAATCCCACAGGTCGGCGAGGTTTCGCGTCGCGCGCGAGGACAATCCTTCGGCCTAGCGAGCGAGTGCCGGTTGGGCTGATGCCTCGCGACGCTGCGCTTCGTACGTCGCCTGCAGCGTCGCGAGGTGCTCCGGATCGACGGTACGGCCGGCATGCGGACCGTCGGCGACCGGATCGGTGAACAACCGCGGCGGCAGCGTGTCGTCGGCCGGTACCCAGCCCAGCCGCGCATTGATCGCGCGTTTGCGTTCCCACGTCCGTTGGGCCGACGCACGGAGCGCGTCGCCGTCGAGCGGCAGACCGCAGACGGCACTCCACAGCGCCGCGGCTTCGGTTTCGAAATCTTCGAAGCAATCGCGCACGAACTTGCACAGCACCAGGCTGTCCCAGGCGACGGCCCGGTCTTCGGCCAGGATCGCGTCGCGCGCGCGGTCGTCGTCGTCACGGCGCTCGATCGGATCGCGCAGATCCCGGTCGTAAGTTGCGGCACGGTTGTGACAGGCACCGCGCGTGCAGGTCGAAAGCCCGAGCGCGTACGTCGGCAGCGCGCGCGGCTCGTAACCGGGAAGCTCCAGTCCCTTGGCGTGCATCGCGAAGCGCTCAGCGCCACCCCCGATGCGCGCAGCGGCGGCACGCACGCCGAGCGCCAGCAGATCGCCGAGTCCCCGGCGTGCGGCGATCGCATCGATTGCGGGCAAGAGCACTGCGGCATTACCGAACTGCAGCGGCGCCCCGAACGCGTCACGCGGCACCAGGCCGTGTTCGGCGCACTCCATCGCGAACGCGATCGTCGAACCGGTCGAAATCGTATCGAGCCCGAGTTCGTCGCAGCGAGCGATCGCGTCGAGCACCGCGTCGAGGTCGTCGACGCCGCAGTTCGGCCCGAAAGCCCACACCGATTCGTACTCGCTCGCGGCTGCAGAGCGCTTGTCGCGGTCCTTGCGCACGTAGAGGTGCTCGCACTGTACGGGGCAGCCCGCACAGCCGGCCCGTAGCTCGAGGTACGTGCCGCTCGATTCGCGGGCGCGTTCGGGCGTCACGTTCTCCGCGCCGGCGAAGGTAGCGGCGGTAAAATTGCGAGTCGGCAGCTGTCCCATGCGCTGCAGGACACGCAGGTTCGCGCCGGTGCCGAGCACGCGATACTTCGCCGTCTTCGGACCGAGCGCGCGTTCGCGCAGGGTTGCGGAGAGTGCGGCCGTCGCGGCGCGGTCGGCGATGCGCACCTCGCCGCGGCCGCGCAGCACGATCGCTTTGAGCCGTTTGGCGCCGAACACGGCTCCGGTGCCGCCGCGGCCGGCCTGGCGGCCGTCGTTCTCGACCGACGCGTAGCGCACGCCGCGTTCGCCCGCCGGCCCGATCGCACAGACCCGCAGCGAACGGTCGCCGGCCCGGTCGCGCAGCGCCTTGGTCGTCTCGTGCGCGGAGAGCCCGGCGAGCGCCGACGCATCCTCGAAGCGGACGGCGTCGCCTTCGATCGCGATCGTCGTCCAATGCTGCGCTTCGCCGGTGATCACGATCGCCGCTAAGCCGCAGCGCCGTAAGACGGCCGAGAAATGGCTCGATGACAGCCCTTCATTGAGCAGGCCCGTCAGCGGTGAGATCGTCGCCAGCGCGTGTTTGTTGGCGGCCGGTACGGGCGTCGATGCGAACGGCCCGGCCGCGAACACGATCGGATTCGACGGGCCGAGCGGATCCAGCGGCCCACGCACGCGCTCGTCGATCAAGCGCACGGCGAGCCCGACGCCGCCCAGGGTGTCGGCGAAAATCGCATCGGGGAGTTCGCTGCGCTGCGCGGTCTGGGCGGTGAGATCGATCTCGAGCAGGCCGCGCGGCCCGACGTAACCGGCCATCAGCCGCCGCTCGCAAGGAACAGCACGCAGGGATGATCGTCAGAGGAAAAGCGCTCGCCGTCGCGCACGGCGCGCCGCCCGTCGAGCAGGATCAGGTTCGGTTCGACGAGCGCGTCGCACGTCGTCGCGATCACTTGCGGAACCAGGGCCGGTACCGCCTCGGCGAGTGCGCGCAGGAAACCCGCATAATCGATCGCGCCGTCGATCGGCAGGTCGATGGTGGGACGGCCCGCCAGCGCGCGCGACATGCCGAACAGTTCGACCGTCATCGCGCCGCCACGGCTGCCGGCGTCACGATCCGCACGCTGCCGGCGTTCGCGGCGTCGTACCCGCCCAGCGCTTCGACCTCCGCGCGGAACGCCGAATCACGCAAGGTTTCGACCAGCAGCCGGATGCGCGGCTCGTCGAGCGCGGCGGCCGGCAGCGCAAGTTCGTACGGTTCCCACGCAATGGAAACGAAATCCAGGCCGAAGGCGTGCGCCGCCGCGCGGATGGCGAGGCCCGCGTCGGCGCTTCCGTTGGCGACCAGCTGGCCCACCGCAAGATGCGAGAACTCCAGCCGCTCGTAGCCGACGATCGCATCCGATGCGATGCCGGCGGCAGCCAGCAGGCTGTCGAACAGAATCCGCGTGCCGGCGTCGCGCTGGCGGTTGACGTAGCGCGCGCCCGTGCGCGCAATATCGGCGAGCGTCTGCAAACCCAGCGGGTTGCCGTGCGCCGCCAGGAAGCCTTGTTCGCGTTCGGCCAGCCGAATCAGCGCCACCGGCACCGCGGGGCCATATCGTCGCACGGCTGCGTCGTTGTAGATGCCGGTCGCCGGATCGAGGACGTGTGTACCGGCGAGATGACAAGCGCGTTCGCGCAGTGCGACCAGCCCGGCGATGCTGCCGACATGCGCCGAGACGAGCTCGATCTCCGATGCAGCCAGACGGCCCGCCACCAGATCGAGCGCGACGTCGTGAGAACCGACGGCGAGCAGCGTGCGTTCGATCTGCGCCAGCGGACGCAAGGCGCGCGCAGGGATCTGCGCGCCGCCGCGCACGCCTTCGCTGAAACGCGGGATCGTCAGCAGCACGTTGGCGCGCGAGAGCGAGGTGATGACGCCGGCGCCGCGCTGCAGCGGCGTCGCGACGAGCCGGCCGTCCACGCGAGCAGCGACGGCACGCACGTATTCATCCTCGCCCAGCGGCGAGAACAGTTTGCGGCTGAGCTCGACCACGATCTCGCGCGGCTCCGGCGCTTCGGTGCGGCCGAGCTGCTCGAGCAGCGGTCGCAGGAACAAGTCGGCGCAGATCGCCGCACTCACCGGATAACCTGGGATTCCAAGCAGCGGCACCCGGGCCGCGGCTGCCACGCCGAGCACGAGCGGGTGGCCGGGTCGGATCGCGACGCCGTGCACCACCACCTCGCCGAAGTGCCGGAACACGCGCGCGGTATGGTCGTCACGCCCCGCCGACGAGCCCGCATTGACGACGACGACGTCGCACGCGTCCAGTGCCTGCTCGACCGCGCGGGCCAGCGACTCTTCCTCGTCGACGACGCGCGACGCGATCGTGACCACACCGCCATATTGGCGCACGCAGGCCGCGAGCAGCACCGCATTCGAGTCGACGATCGCACCCGGCGGCGGGACGGCGACCGTCACGTCGACCAGCTCGTCGCCGGTCGTGATCAGCGCCACGCGCGGCCGCCGCACGACATCGACAGACGCCACGCCGGCTGCCGCACAGGCAGCGAGGTCGGCCGGGCGCAATTGGCGGTACGCCGGCACGACCACTTCGGTCGCGACGACATCTTCGCCGATCGCGCGCACGTGTTCGAACGGCGCGACGGCGGCGCGGATCGCGACCCGGCCGTTCGCGCGCGGCTCGATCAGTTCGATCGGGATCACGGCGTCGAAACCATCGGGCAGCGGATCGCCGGTGTCGACCACCGGCGCTTCTTCAGCGGATAACTCGAGCGGCGCAGTCTCGAGCGCGCCGGCCGTCCGCGCTGCCACCACGGCGATCCCATCCATCGCGCACGCATGATAATGGGGCGACGACAGGCGCGCGGCGACCGGTCGCGCCGTCACCCGATCGAGCGCGTCTCCGAGTGCGAGCGTCTCGATCGCATCGTTCCGCACGCCTGCCTGCGCGAGCGCGTCGGCAAACCGCGCCCGCGCCGCTTCGAGCGGCACGTCGTGCAAAAACACGTTGCGCTCCGCCGCATTCATCGCGGAGGTCCTGCGGGGGCCGGAAAGGCCGTCTCCACGTCGAGCGGATAACTCGGCCGCTCCGGGGCGGGCGTCGCGACGGCAGTTCGGATGACCAAGCCTTTCAGAAGCGCGCTGAGCGTGGCCGGATACTGATCGCGAAGTGTGCGGAATTCCGCTGACGGCACCGTGCCGCTTTTCGCCTCGGAGGAACCGACGATCGCGCCCTGCGCGCAGTCGTATACCGTCGCCTTCAATTCGAGTTGGACGACGACCCGAGGGTTGAACTGGAAGGCGGCGCTTCCGCCCGCGGAAACGACCCACGCGAGCTTCGTTTCGCGGCATATTCGCGGGTAGTCAACCGGCTTAAAGAAGTCGGCCGGCAAGCGTGGATGATCCACGAGCTCGAGACGCAGCCGAGCAGCAATTGCTTCGCGCATTGGCGGCACAGCGGGGTACTCGCCTTCGCTCACGTACGCGGCGCGCGGCCAAGCACTCGCCATGGGTGTGGGACTAGCCGGAGCAGCGAGCAAGAATAAAAGCAGCATCATAAAGCTGGCGGCAACGGTTGCGACAAGAGCGAGCCCAGAAGCGTCGTCACCGCGGGGTGATATGTGAGAAGCGCGGCATCGGCCGTGCCGTAAGAGTTAATCGGAATTGATGCTGACGCAGTCGCAGCAAAGGCGTGGCGGTCGCACGCGAAGACGCCAATCCACAAGTGCCGATATCCCAGCGGCGGCTGCGAGCGTGTCCCAAGAAGCCACACGGTATACAAGTCGTACTGCTGGGTGTAGATCACAAGCGGAAAACCTGTTTCCCGGCAGGTCAGATCTGATTCACTTTGGGGATCGCCAAAAGCGCAGCCGCCGAAACCTCGAGTGGTGACGCAGCCAACCGCTTTTGGGTGATCTCGAAGATATCTCTCGTACCACGACACGATGCGCCAGTCTACCAGTTCCACCTTGAAGCCATCGGATATCGACTGACGGACGAGAGGGTCGTTACCTAACTCACTCGTCACATACGCTACGCGCGTTCGCGGCGGAGCATCGTCCGCAACCGGCGACGCCCCCAGCATGAGCGCTAGCAGCAACATCATCGAGGTGCCGGGGTTCGCGGGCTCTTTGGTATCGGCGGAGAGAGCTGCTCGAGCAAGGTCTTCAGCGCGCCGCGGTATTCGGTATTGAGCAGGGCTGGGTTGCCGTCGGGCACGACCGCCGTACTCGACTGCGCGACATTGATGAACAGGTTGTTGACGCAGTCGTAGACCGAGACGCTGAGCACCAGCGCCGATGACGTGGCGTTCGTCGGACGGGTGGTGACCGCGTTTGCGGCGACGAGACGCGGCAGTTGCGTGTCGCGGCAGACGTCCTGGACGATCTCGGTCGGTAAATACAATGCCGTGCGGTCGAACGTCGACGCTCTGTGCTCGACGAAGTCAAGCTTGAGCCGGTCGGCAACCGCCTTCTCGAGGTCCGGCTGAAACGTTGGCAGTCCGGGCGGCGCGAGAAACACGGCGTGCATGCGCTGTTCGGGCGGCGAACCGGATGCCTGCGCGATAATGAGGGCGAGCAGCAGCGGCGCGATCACGGTACGATCACCGTGACCCGTTCGCCGGCGGGCAGACCGCTGCGGTCGAGCGGGATCGCAATGAGCGCGTCGGAGCGGACGAGCGTGAAGATCAAATTCGAGCTGCCGAAGATCGGCGTCGCGTGCAGGTCGCCGGCAGCGTCGCGCGCCAGCGTGCAGGGCACGTAATCCTCGCGGCCCGGGCGCGAGGGCACCGGCAGATCCAACGTCGCGTTGAACGATTCGTCGCCGAGGGCATCGTCGGTCAGCTGCTCGCCGCCGAGCAGGCGCACCAGCGGACGCACGATGCGCCACGCGACGACGAGCGCGCTGGCCGGATTTCCGGGCAAGCCGATCACCGGCTTCCCGTCGCACAGCGCGAGCACCGTCGGTTTGCCGGGTTTGATCGCGATACCGTGGGCGAGAATCCCCGGGCGTCCGAGCGCGTCGACGACTTCGGCGGTGAGGTCGCGCACCGATACCGACGATCCGGCCGAGAGCACGAGCGCATCGGCGACCGCGAGCCCGCCCCGCGCTTCCAGCAGCAGTTCGTCGCGTCGGTCGGGCGCGATGCCGCGACGCACGGGAATGCCGCCGGCCCGTTCGACCGTCGCCGCGATGGTGAACGCATTGACGTCACGGACCTGCGCGGGGCCCGGCGTGGCCGTGGCCGCCACGACTTCGTCGCCCGTCGACAGGATCGCGATCCGCGGCCGGGCGATCGCCGCAAACGACGTGACCCCAAGCGCCGCCAGGCCGCCGAGGTCGGCGGCGCGCAGCCGGCGTCCCGCCCGCACCGCAACGGCGCCCTCGCGCAGGTCCTCGCCGATCGTGAGCACGTTCTCGCCCGGCGCGGCCGCGGCGAGCACTTCGACGTCGTGGCCGTGCAGGTTGGTGTCCTCGACCATGACGACCGCATCGGCACCGGGCGGCAGCATCGAGCCGGTATGAATGCGCACTGCTTCGCGCTCGCCCACCTGGGCTTTCGGCACCACCCCGGTCGGGACGTCGCCCGCCAAGCGCAGGTAGGCGGGGGACTGTTCCGAGGCACCGTGCGTGTCGAAGGCGCGGACGGCATACCCGTCCATCGTGGAGCGCGCGAAGGCCGGCAGCGTTTCGGCGGCCAGGATGTCGGCCGCGGCCACCCGGCCCAGCCCGGCGTCGAGGCCCACGGTTTCCGTCCGCGCGATCGGGGAACAACCGCGGCCAAGCCGGGTCAGCGCCTCGGCGGGGGCCAGCACGGTGAACAGTTCGTGCATCGTCACGCCGCCGCCGGAGGACGCAGAGAAACGAGGCGAGCCCTGCTCGCCGCGCGAATCTGCCCTCTTTCCCCCGGCCTGCAGCCCAGGAGCACGCCCATCCTCACGCTACCGAACCCTTCGCAATCGTTCGAGAAACATCTGGCGTCCCTCGGACTGGGCGGCGTCGGCACGGTGTACCGTAACCTCAGCGCCCCTCAATTGTATGAACACGCCCTGGCGCGAAACGAGGCAGTGCTGGGCAACGACGGGCAGATGCTCGTGGAGACCGGGAAGCATACCGGGCGCTCACCGCAGGACAAGTTCCTGGTCCGCGAGCCGGGCAGCGAAACGCACATCGACTGGGAAGCCAACAAACCGATCGCGCCCGCCGCCTTCGACGCGCTGCTGGCCCGGGTCGGCCGCTACCTCGACGGCAAGGACGTCTTCTCGATGGACTGCCACGTGGGGGCTGACCCACGCTACCGGCTGCCGGTGCGGATCATCACCGAGTACGCCTGGCACAGCCTCTTCTCGCGCGACTTGTTCATCGACGACGCCGACGATGCGGCCGAGAACTTCACACCGGAGTTCACCGTGATCGACGCCGCGCTGTTCGAGGCCGATCCAGCTCGCGACGGTGTGCGCACCTCCACCGTCGTGCTGGTGAACTTCGCGCGCAAGATCATCCTGATCGGCGGCAGCCGCTATGCCGGCGAGATCAAGAAGTCGGTCTTCTCGGTCATGAACTACCTGATGCCGCTGCGTCAGGTCCTCTCGATGCATTGCTCGGCGAACGTCGGGGCCCGCAAGGACGTGGCGATCTTCTTCGGCCTCTCGGGGACCGGAAAGACGACGCTGTCGTCGGATCCGCATCGGCCGCTGATCGGCGACGATGAACACGGCTGGTCGGCCGACGGCATCTTCAACTTCGAAGGCGGATGCTACGCGAAGATGATCAAGCTCTCGCAGGAAGCGGAGCCGGAGATCTGGGCCGCCTCGCACCGCTTCGGCGCCGTGCTCGAGAACGTGATGTACGACGAGCAGACGCGCGTGCTCGATCTCGATTCCGCGGCCAAGACCGAGAACTCGCGCTCCGCGTATCCGGTCGACTTTCTGCCCAACTTCGTGAAGAGCGGGCTGGTCAACGCGCATCCCACGACGATCGTGATGCTCACCGCCGATGCATTCGGTGTACTGCCGCCGATCGCAAAGCTGACGCCCGCGCAGGCGATGTACCACTTCCTCTCCGGCTACACGGCCAAAGTTGCCGGTACCGAACGCGGTGTGACCGAGCCGACCGCAACCTTCTCGGCCTGCTTCGGTGCGCCGTTCATGGTGCACCATCCGACCGTCTACGCGAACCTGCTCGGTGAGCGCATCGCCAAGCACGAAGCAACCTGCTGGCTTGTGAATACGGGCTGGACCGGCGGCGGCTACGGCGTGGGACAGCGGATGAAGATCGCCTACACGCGCGCGATGGTCAACGCCGCGATCGACGGCAAGCTGAATCAGGTCGCATACGAGCCGGAGCCGTTCTTCGGCCTGGCAATTCCGAAGGCTGTCCCCGACGTACCGAGCGACGTGCTCAACCCGCGCAACGCCTGGAGCGACACCGCCGCCTACGACGCGCAGGCCCGCAAACTCGCCGGACTCTTCGAAGAGAACTTCCGCCGTTTCGAAGCCCACGCGGCGCCCGACATTCTCGCCGTCGCGATCCGCGCCTAGGCGCTTTTTCCCGAGCGCGGCTCGGCGGTCGCGAGGGGGCTTGGCCTGTAGTGCATAACCGGCCTTCACCCTAGCGTTCCGTGAGGTGTCGTTATGCTTCGTTCTATCGTCCGTGTTCTGCCGGTCGCCGTTTTTGTCGTGCTGGCAAGCGGGTGCGGGGGCGGCGGCTCGCGCAGCGTGCCGGCCCCATCGGGAAACCCGCAGCAGCAGCCGGCGTCCGTCGCCGGCGCCGTCATTGACGGCGTCCCGGCGTCGGCGGCGCGCGGGATCCGCGTCAGCGTCCATCTCCCGTTGCGCAACAGCTCTCAGTTGGACACGCTGGTCCAAAGCCAGTCCGACAAGAACTCGCCCGAGTATCACCACTTCCTGACAGCCGAGCAATTCCGCGCGTCGTACGGGCCGACGAGCGCGGATCTCACGGCCGCCGCGGCGAGCCTCACCGCGCTCGGCTTCACGACTCACCTCTCGTCGCAAAACATCATCGCCGACGCTCCGCAGACCGTCGTGGAGCGCGGCCTCGGGGTGCGACTGACGCAGAGTCTCGTGCGCGGAAAGTCCGTCCTCGCGGCCGACCGCGCGCCCACGCTTCCCGCCGCGCTCGCGAAGGCCGGCGCGACGATCTCGTTCTCGCCGCTTGTGATGCACGTCAATTCGCGCCGCGCCCAGTTGGCCGCGTTCGTGCCGGACAACCGCTATTCGCCCGAAGGGCCGTACTGGTTCGACGATCTCAAGCAGGCATACGGCTATCCCTCGTATCAGCAGCTCAACGGCGCCGGCAGAACGATCGGCATCGTGATGAGTTCCGACGTACTGGATTCGGATCTCGCGCTCTATTTCGGCCATGAGAAGCTTGCGCCGCCGAGCGTCGGGCGCCGCCCGGTCGACGGCGGGCCGCCGCCGTTCGATCCGAACAACGGCGCCTCGGACGAAGCCAGCCTCGACGTGCAGATGTCATTCGGCAGCGCGCCGGGCTCACGCATTCTGCTCTACGACATCCCCGATCTGAGCGACCAGAGCATTCTCGACGCCTACGCGGCGGCGATCGACGAGAACAAGGTCGACATCGTCAGCTCCTCGTTCGGGCTGTGCGAACTCTACTACACGAAAGCCTACAACGGCGGCACGGATTTCACGTTTATCTTGCAGCAGTATCACGATCTGTTCCGCCAAGGAAATGCGCAGGGCATCACCTTCGTCGCGTCATCGGGCGACAACGGGGCTTACGACTGCGAGGATATCGCCGGCACCAAATTCATCAAAGGCGTTGAGAACCCGGCCGATGATACCGACGTGACCGGCGTCGGCGGAACGAACCTCATCACCGCCTCGGTCGCGAACTCGCTCCGCTCGACGTACGTCAGCGAGAACGCGTACTTCGATCCCTTCGATCCGGCACAAGGCGCGCTGCCGAACGAGATCTGGGGATCGGGCGGCGGGATCAGCGTGATCTTTCCCAAGCCCTGGTACCAGCTGCTCGTCAACACGCGCGCGGATACGCGCACCGTGCCCGACATCGCGATGCACATGGGCGGGTGCCCGATCGGTTCGATTTCACCGTGCGCCGTCCAACGTTCGAGCGTCATTACCGCGATCGGCGGCTCGTTCTATCTCCTGATCGGCACCAGCGCGTCGGCACCCGAACTGGCCGGATTGCTGGCGGTGCAAGAACAGCGTCTGGGCAGCCGCCTGGGCAATGCGAACGGCGATATCTATCTGCTCGGAGCGCTCGGCGGTTCATCGGTCTACCGTCATCCGCCGGGCGACAACGGGTATTCGACGCACCCCGACTACGACTACGTGCTCGGCAACGGAACCCCGCACGCCGCCGACTTTGCGCTCGATCCATTCGCCCCACTCGCCGGCAACCCGCAAACGCCCTCGAATCCCTAGCGCCGCTTCATCGGCACGCAGGAGGCAAGGACACGCGGCGCCGCCGCGTGAACCTTGCTGCTGCACTCATCGAAAGGAGGACCGCCTTATGAAGACATCCGTCTCCGCGCTTTCCGGCGCGGCGGTCCTCAGGCACGCGCCCGCAGCTTAACCGCCCTCGCGTGTAGCGGGCTCGCGCCCGTACCCGTCGCGCCATCCGAATCAGCACACCAGCGCTGCTCGAGAGAGGCACGACTTTGTCATTCGATCATCGGATCGCTAGCGATCACGGTATCTCGTTTCTTGCACTCGACGCCGACGGCACCGAATGTGTCGTCACGGCGTCGCCCACACTTGACCGTCCCGTGGTGGGCGACTACGTCGCGATTGACGCCGGCGCGCGCGTGACCGCGATCGCACCGCGTCGCGGGGTGCTGGCGCGTGCGCGCGGCGACCGGGGCAACACGCCCCAGATCGTCGCCGCGCACCTCGACGTCGTCTTCATCGTGACGTCGCCTGGCCGCGACTTCTCGCCGCCCCGCGTCGAGCGCTATCTCGCCGCGGTGCACGCCGGCGGCATCGCGCCGGTCGTCATTCTAAACAAGAGCGACCTCGCCGACGGCCCGACGAGCCTTCTCATCGAACTCGCCGTCGTGGCCGGCGACGCCCCGGTGCACGCGGTTTCCGCGGTAACCGGCGACGGCTTTGGAGCGCTCATCCCATATCCCGAGTCCGGCACAACCATCGCGGTCGTGGGTTCGTCGGGTGTCGGGAAATCAACGATCGCGAACCGCCTCCTCGGCGACACCCGACGCGCGACCGGCGCGATACGCGAGTCGGACGGCCGCGGCAAGCACACCACGACGGCGCGTGAACTCATCGCGCTGCCGTCGGGCGGCTGGCTCATCGACACGCCGGGAATGCGCGCCTTTGCGCCCTGGGCCGACGAGGCTGCGCTCGCGGAGACGTTCGCCGACGTCGACGACGCGGCGGCGCGCTGCCGTTTTCGCGATTGCCGGCACGAGACCGAACCCAGTTGCGCGGTCATCGCGGAGGTCGGCGACGCGCGCCTCGCACGCTGGCGCGCCCTTCGCGCTGAGGTGGCGCACCTGGAGCGACGCGACGACCCCGCTCTCACTGCCGCAAACAAGCAGCGCTGGAAGGCGATTGCCAAAGGCCAGCGTCAACTCGCGCGAGCGCGGGGCCGGCTCTAGGAAACGTTGGCAGCACCGTGGAGCGCCGGAGTTCGGAAGATTGCTTCTTGGACCACCCCCGGGGTGGCACGAATGTGCATTCGCGATCGGGAGCCAATTCAAACCCCCGCTACGGGGTTTCTCAGTCGCCTGAGGCGCCCACGACGTGACGCCCCTGCGACGCGCTTCGTCGCACGCCGCGGAACATGCAGCCGGCCGGAGCTTGTTCGTAGCGAGGAGAAGCAGGGCGCCCAGGGGGTACCTGATGAGGACGTCTCGGAAACGCTCTCGCGCCGTCTTTGCGGCGCGCGTCCTGGCCGTTGTCATAACGATGATGATCGGTCCGCGACTCGCCGACGCGCAAACGTCGGTGACGACCGATGCCGGCTCCGGCTACGCCAAGGGCACGAAGACCGTCACGACATCGGCCGACGGGCACACCGTCACCACGACGGTCAGGTTGACCAGCGAGCACCCGCGTCTGGGGCACGGCGAAACCGTCGAGACGACGGTGACGAAGACCGACCAGAATAATAATCCTGTGTCTGAGACCTCCACGCGAACCTTCCACGGGACCGCATGGAGCACGTCAAACATCCGAGTGAGGACGTACAACCCCCTTGGCGGCTATCAGGAAACGACCGATGTGACCATCGATTACGCTCATGCGCCGAGCGATCCGCACAAGGTCGTGCAAACGCACACGGTCGTGTCTGCAGACGCAGCCGGCAATGTGGTTTCGGGCACCCAGGCGACCACGCTCGTCGTTTCCGGCGGTGGAGAACCTAACGCGTCCTCGACCACGAATATGCACTGGAACGCGACAAATAAAGGTTGGGAGTCAAACGAAGGCGCCTCTTTGAGGCCGGTCCAGCCCGACAGGGCCACCGTTGCCGATGCGACAGAGCAGATCATCGCGCCGCCGGTCAGTAGCCCCGGCAAGCAAATGATGGTGACCTACCGGGACGACAAATCGTCGGAACTTACCCCATTGGCGTACATTCTGCGTCACGCCGCTGATCAGCAAACATTGGATAAACATGGTGTGTATTACTTGGATAAGGTAGTCCCGGATCCGTCGGTGCTGTCGTTCTATCTGAATCTGCCGGCCGACGCTTTGTCAGTGTCGGTGTTCAAAGGATTCAACGCCGACGGAAAACCCGACGCGCACGCGAGCGTCACGACCGTTTCTTCAGACGCACCCGTTCCTGGAATGCTGAATCTGCCGGGTGCGCCGTTGCCGGCAGGGCAACCCGCGATCGTGGCGTCGAGCGGAGCGTACGACGTCCGCGCGGGCACCATCACCGTGCAGACCCAAAATACGTCCATCGCCGACGCGCTCGTGCTCGATACGGGAGACCGGCTGACGACGCTGGCCGCGTCGGATCGCAGCATGGTCGTTGCTCTTCCGAACGGCATCGCGTTGGGACGGCACGAGTTGACGCTCGAGCAGCTGCTCGCGCCGCAGTCGGTGTATCCGCAGACCGTGCCGTTCGACGCGATCTCGCTGGTCGTCGACCCGATGCCGCCGGTCGAAGACGTCGGTCAAACGGCAACGCCGACCGTCCACGTCATGGGAATGCCTCCAGGCGACGCCGCCGTGATGGAGTTCGCGGTCGGCGGCTCGGCCGAGCTCGCCGGCGGGGGCACGTTCACCAGCGTGCCCGTCGTCGGGAACGTCGCCAGCTGTACGATCGTCGGCGTTCGCAGTGGCGAGGCACTGGTGCGCTTTCACCTGCGCCTGGTGAGCATGGCCGCAACGCCGCAGTAGGCGGCGACGATGAATGTTGGACAAGCGCTGCAAGTCCTTGGTGCGGTACTCGCAGCTAAGCTCGCATCGCGTGATCAGACGCCGCAAAACTTAGTGATGTGAGCGCGGGCCGAGATACCTATCGCCTCGTCGTCATTGCGTGCGTCGCAATGATTGCGGGCATGGCTTGTTCGCGCCCGCTCTGGATCGCGGCCGATCGCCTGTACCCGCAGATTCCGATCGTCCCCGGGGCTCCCGCACCTGCATTTGCGTTGAACGCCGCGATCGTTCTCATGCTACTGGGCTCGCTGCTAGTGGCGGCCCTGCCCAAGATGCCGCCTTGGTCTCGGGCTGTCCCCGTTGGGATCATCGCCGTCCTCGTCGCGCTCGACCAGTCCCGGCTTCAGCCCTGGGTCTTCATCTACGCGATCGTCCTCTTGGCCGCGGCCTTTGCGTCCGGCGTGCCCGAACGCAACGCGAGCGTGCTCATGACGTTGCGGTTCGTATTCGCCGCTCAATACTTCTGGAGCGGGCTGCAAAAAGCCAATGACTCGTTCGTCGAGCAGGTGTGGCCGACGTTCGCGGATCCGCTGTTTGGGGCGCTGCATCTGCCCTTGGCAGCCGCCCAGGCCGCCGCCTTCGCTGTCCCCCTGCTCGAGGTTGCGATCGGGTGCTGCCTTTTCAACCCTCGAACACGGCGGATCGGCGTCGTCGCGGCGTGTGCCACGCACGCGACGATTCTCGCGTCGTTGATCGCGTCCGGCGAGAACATAGCTGTTTGGCCGTGGAACGTCGCCATGCCGCTGTTCGACGTCGTGCTGTTCTGGAATGCCAGGACGATCCCGTGGACGATCTCGGCCGTTCGCCGATTTCCCCAAAGCATCGCATTTGGCGTCGTCGCCGGGATCTTACCTGCGCTCAGCTTCGTGGGGCATTGGGACGCATACGCCTCGGGGGCGCTCTATTCGGGAAATACCGCGCAGGCCGTGGTGGTCGTCGATCCAGCGGCGCTCGATACGCTGCCGGAGACGCTGCGACGGAACACCTGGCAGCAATCGTATCCGATGTTCATCGATCTCAATCGCTGGTCGTACGATGAGCTCCGAGTGCCGATCTACCCCGAACCGCGGGTGTTTCGAGCCGTCGGGCGATACCTCTGCGACACGCGGAGCGCGGCCGTTACCCTCGTTATTCTCGGACGGCCGGACTGGCGCACCGGACGGCGCGAGCGAACTCGTCTGCCGTGCGCGGACACAACGTGGTAAGTGAATTGCGAGGCCGGAAAAATTTGCGGCACTGTTGGGCCAGTTGACGCCTGACGGCGCTCTCGAAGCGCAGTCATACGCCGAGCGACACGAGCTTCAAGCGCTCGTCGTCGACGTCAAGGGCGAGATCGTGCTGGAGCAGTACGGCGGCGGTTACACCGCCGATAAGCCGCATGCGCTGTATAGTGGGACGAAGAGCTTCTGGGGCGTGGCCGCCGTTGCCGCGGCAGACGATGGTCTGCTCGAGCTGGACGAGCCCGTTGCGAAGACGTTCCCGGCGTGGTCGGATGACGCGCGCAAGCGGCGCGTCACGTTGCGTGAGCTGCTGCAGCTGACGAGCGGCATCGGTTTCGGCGGTCTGGGGAACGCGGTTCCGACGTACGAGCATGCGCTCGAAGTGGAAATCAAGGACGAACCGGGCGAGCGGTTCACCTACGGTGGCATTCCATTGCAGATTTTCGGTGCCGTGCTGGCGGCCAAGCTCGCGCCGCGCGGTCAGACGCCCCACGACTACCTTCGCGAACGCATTCTGGCGCCGATCGGCGTTTCCGTGTCGTCGTGGCGCGCGCTGCGGGACGGCACGCATCCGCTGCCGACCGGCGCTTTCATGACAGCGCGTGAATGGCTGACCTATGGCCGCTTCATTCTGGCCAACGGCGATTGGAATGGCACGCAGGTCGTCGAGCCCCACTCGCTCGCGCGCTGCTTCGTTGGCTCGGGTCCGAACCAGCACTATGGTTTGGGTTGGCA
>Ga0182015_10001294_pt1 | contig 33483 bp, 32 predicted proteins | sample 712P3MmetaG_FD_120478 | JGI IMG/M metagenome (GOLD analysis project Ga0182015, IMG submission 120478) | Permafrost microbial communities from Stordalen Mire, Sweden - 712P3M metaG | ecosystem: Environmental > Terrestrial > Soil > Wetlands > Permafrost | place: Sweden: Stordalen | collected...
AGCCATGGTGCTCCCGCAGGATGAATTAACGCCGGAGCGCCTCACAAACGATATTTTCTCTCTCCTCGACCAGCCCCAGAGGATTTCAGAAATCGAGCAGCATGCCCGCGCTCTCGCACGGCCGCGCGCCGTCGAGGACATCGTGGACTTGCTCGAGGGGGTGGCGCGTCCATGATGGTGACGTTCCGCAACTTTCAACGCATTCATCTCATCGGTATCGGCGGCAGCGGTATGAGCGGCATCGCCGAAGTTCTGCTTTCGAGCGGTTACGCCGTATCCGGCTCCGACACGAAGCCTTCAGCGGTCACGGTGCATCTTGAGGGTCTCGGCGCAAAGATTTTCGAAGGGCACAATGCCGCGAATGTTCGCGGAGCCCACGTCGTCGTGGTTTCCTCCGCCGTCAAGCAGGACAATTCAGAAGTAGCGGAAGCTCACCGCCTGAAAATTCCCGTGATTCCGCGCGCGGAAATGCTCGCGGAATTAATGCGCCTGAAATACGGCATCGCCGTTGCCGGCGCGCATGGCAAGACCACCACGACATCCATGACTGCTTCCGTGCTCGCCGCCGCGGGCCTCGATCCGACTTTTGTTGTCGGCGGGCGCGTCAATCATGCGGGAGCGAATGCGCGCGTCGGTCTGGGCGAATACATCGTCGTCGAAGCGGATGAAAGTGACCGCTCGTTTCTTCTGCTCGCGCCGGTTATCGCCGTCGTTACCACCATCGATCGCGAGCATCTCGACCATTACAGCTCGCTCGAAGAAATTCAGCACACGTTTCTTCAATTCGTGAATCGCGTTCCGTTTTATGGCGCCGTGATTCTTTGCCTCGATGAGCCCAACGTTCAGACGATTCTCCCGGACGTAAAGCGCCCGGTGATTACCTACGGCACATCGAGCCAGGCCGACCTCGTCATCAGCGACGTGAAGCTCGAAGGCATGGCCAGCACATTTCGGCTCACGTATCACGGCGACGATCTCGGCCAATTCCATCTCAATTCGCCGCCGGGAATTCACAACGTCCGCAACGCGGCCGCGGCTGCGGCCGTCGCGCTCGCTTTGAATGTTCCCGCCGATTTGATCCGGCAGGGTCTTGATAAATTTGGCGGCGTCGGCAGGCGATTTGAAATCAAGGGCGTCTTCAATGGCGTCACCCTGATTGACGACTACGGCCATCACCCTGCCGAAATTCGCGCGACCCTCGAGGCAGCGCGTGGCTGCGGATTCAAGCGGCTACTCGTGATGTTCCAGCCGCATCGCTACAGCCGCACGCAGAGTCTGTGGGAGGAATTCCGACAGGCGTTCAATCAGGCGGACATCGTACTCGTCGCCGATATTTACGCTGCGGGCGAAGCGCCCATCGAAGGCGTCACGGGAGAATCCCTCGCGCTTGCGATCTGTTCGGCCGGGCACAAGAACGTGATTTTTACCAGCACGATGCAACCCGCGATCGAATTTCTCCTGCGCGAGGCGCATCCCGGCGACGCCATTTTGACGATTGGTGCGGGTAGCATCGGCCGCGCGAACGAACAGCTCGCCGTCCTGCTGGGTTCGCAAATTCTGGAGCCTCATGCGCATTAGCAACACGCCGATTGCCGCGCGCCTCGCCGCACTTGGCGTCGAGCTGCGCCCCGGCGTCTCGCTCGCGGAACACACTTCGCTTGGCATTGGCGGCACCACGGATGAATTGTTAATTCGCCGCTACGAAACGCTGCCGGAAGTGATTCGCGACTTGAAGAACGAGGGCGTGCCGTACAAATTTCTTGGCGGCGGCACCAACGTCCTCGTCACCGATGGCGAATTGCCGTGGATCGTTCTGCATCTTCCTTCGACGCATCCGGGCGTTCGTGTCGAAGGCAACGCGGCGTTCGTTGATGCCGCCGCGGATCTCGGTGGCACGGTCACGTATTGCGCCAAGCGCGATCTTGGTGGCATGGAAGGATTGATCGGCGTTCCTGGAAGCATTGGCGGCGCTTTGCGCATGAATGCAGGCGCGTATGGCACGCAGATTGGCTCCTATGTTCGCGAAGTTGAGCTCTACCGCGCTGCGAGCGGCGAGAATGAGACTTTGCGCGGCGACGATATTCGCTTCGATTACCGTCACACATCGTTCGCGCCCGATGACATCATGCTGCGCGTGAAGCTCGAATTGCCGCCGAATCCCTATCAGGAAATTGTTGCGGGCATTCGCGTTTGCAACGAAAAGCGCCGCGCCAGCCAGCCGCTCAATCAGAAAAGCGCCGGATGCATTTTCAAGAATCCGCAGGGCGCCTCGGCCGGGCGCATGATTGACGAGCTTGGCTTGAAAAAGCTGCGCGTTGGCGATGCCATGATCAGCGACCGCCATGCCAATTTTTTCGTGAATGCTGGGAACGCCACTTGCGACGACATGCTTCGCCTCGTTGACGACGTTCGCGAGCGCGTCAAAAAAGCGTTTGGCTTCGATCTCGAGAACGAGGTGATTTTCTGGAAAAACTGAAAGCCATGGACGCAAACGCCTATCCGCAGGAGGTTTTGGCCGAGGAAGAGCCGAAGTATCTTCGCCGCCAAAAGCCAGTCGAGATTCGCCGCCGCAAATTCGGAAAGAAAGCCTGGAAGACTTACGCGCGCGTATCCGTAGTCGTCATCGGCGTAATTACTGTCGCGGGCGCTCTCTACGCGATGGGAGATTTTCTTTTCAGATCTCCTCAGATGTCGCTGCTCCATCCAGATCAAGTCGCCATTCACGGAAATCATTACGTCACGCGAGCGAATGTACTCGAATTATTTTCCGTTGATCGTGGCCGCAGCGTCCTCCGCATCCCGTTGGATGCGCGCCGGAAGCAGCTTGAATCGCTGCCGTGGGTCGAGCACGCCACAGTGCGCCGCGCTTTGCCGAATCGAATTCAAGTGGATTTGTTCGAGCGCACGCCCATCGCTTTTCTTCGTGAGGATGGCGAGTTGGCGCTCGTGGATATGCACGGCGTGATTCTCGACCGCCCGCTGAAAGGTGATTTTCATTTTCCGGTCGTAACGGGACTTCATCCGGGCTTGCCGTCGGACGAACGCGAGCGACGCATGCAGATGTTCAGCGGATTCTTGCAGCAAATTGATGCCGCGCGTTCCGGCGCAAGCGAATTGGTGAGCGAAGTGGATCTCTCGGATGCAAAGAATTTGCAGGCGACGTTTTCGAAACTTCCCGGCAGTGGCGTTCCCGGATGGACCGCGAGCGATGGCCCGCTGATTGTTTATTTCGGCGATCGCGATTTTCAAAATAAGTTCCAGATGCTGCTCGGCAAAATGGGCGAAATTCGCGCGCAGGTCGGCCGAATTGAGCTTGTGGATTTGCGATTCGATGGCGAAGTAGTTGTCAATCCCGACGCGAACGGCAGCCAGGCCAAAACCGTCGCTCAGCGCCAGGATTCCAAAACAAAAAATTCTCCGCCGCTCGTCGCCCAGCAAATTCCGAAGCGCGCGGCGAGACGCGCGAAGTAATCGGGCCCCGTAATCAGAAATGGCGAGGAGTCTGAAGTTGGGAAAGAAGGAACGCTACATCGTTGGACTGGACATTGGCAGCACGAAGACGTGCGCGCTCGTTGGTGAGCATGACGAAGAAACCGGCGCGGTAAAATTCGTCGCCCTCGGCGCGGCGGAATCGCGCGGCTGGCGCAAAGGTCAAATCGTCACGCTCGAGCTTGCTGTAAGTTCGATTCGTAACGCCATCGAACAAGCCGAAAGCATCGTCGGCATTCCGCTTGATACCGCGCTGATTGGCGTTGCTGGCGGCCACGTTCGCGGCGTGAACAGCCGCGGGGGAATTACGCTCGGCCAGCGCCCACGCGACATTCAGAAAGACGATGTTCGCCGCGCGGTCGAAGCTGCACGCAACGTCACGTTGCCCGAGGATCGCGAAGTGCTCCACGTTCTTCCGCAGGAATTTTTCCTCGATCGCCAGGACAACATCCGCGACGCGATCGGCATGGTCGGTCAGCGCCTCGAAGCCAACGTTCACATCGTGACGGCTTCAGCGATGGCCGCGCAGAACATTATTACTGCCGTGAATCGCGCGGGCGTGGTCGTGAGCGATACAGTGCTCGAACCGCTCGCGGCCGCCGAAGCCTGTCTCACTCAGGACGAGCGCGATTTCGGCGCGTGCTTGCTCGACATTGGCGGTGGCACCACGGAGATGATCGTTTTTGGAGGTGGCGTCGTGCGTCACACGGGTGCCGTTGCGATCGGCGGCGATCACTTCACGAATGATCTAGCGGTCGGCTTGCGCACGCCGATTCCGGAAGCCGAAAAAATAAAACGCGATTACGCCGTCGTAATGCCGGAGATGCTCGCACAAGATCGGCCCATCGAAATCGCGAGCGTCGGCGATCGCCCGCCGCGCACTGTGTTCGCGCGAATGCTCGCCGAAATTGTCGAAGCGCGCGCGCAGGAATTGCTCACGTTGGTAAAAGACGAGCTTCGTCGTGCTGGCCTCGACACTCAGATTCCAGCGGGTTTAATTCTCACCGGCGGCGGCGCTCGCTTGCGAGGATTCCCGGAACTCTCGGAAAAAACGTTCAATTTGCCGGTGCGCGTGGCCTCGCCGCGCGGCATCAGTGGAATGAACGAAGAGATGACCCAGCCCGAATACGCAACAGCGGTTGGACTCGTCCTCTACGGCGCGCGCACCCGGCGCCTCGCAAACGCGAAGCCGGCTGGATGGACGGGGAAATTGAAGGCATTGTTCGCAGGAGCATCCTAGCAAGACCATCCTCGAGGGCGGATGGAAAGAATTCAGGGGGAGGAATGATGACAGCGAAAGAAGCGGGACTGCGGGTTTCATTCAGTGAAGAGCCGGTAAACGGCGCGAAGATTAAAGTCATCGGCGTGGGGGGCGGCGGCACGAACGCGGTGAACCGCATGATCCGCGCCAAACTCGAAGGCGTGGAATTTATCGCCGCGAACACGGATTTGCAGGCGCTGAAGTTATCGCAAGCGCCTGTGAAACTTCAGCTCGGTGCAAAGCTCACGAAAGGACTCGGCGCGGGCGCGAATCCTGATGTCGGCCGCAAAGCTGCGCTCGAGGACACGGACAAAATCCTCGAGGCGCTCGACGGCGCGGACATGGTGTTCGTCACGTCGGGACTCGGAGGTGGCACGGGGAGCGGTTCCGCTCCGGTGGTGGCGAATCTCGCGAGCGAGCTTGGCGCGCTCACCGTCGCCGTTGTCACGAAGCCGTTCGCGTTTGAAGGCAAGCGGCGCATGCAGCAGGCCGAGCAATCGCTCGCCGAGCTTGTCAACTGCGTGGATACGGTGATTGTAATTCCCAACGAACGTCTGATGGAATGCGTCGAGCATGGCACGAGCTTCTTCGAGGCGTTTCGCATCGCCGACGATATTCTGCGGCAAGCGGTGCAGGGCATCAGCGACATCATCACCATTCCCGGCATCATCAATCGCGACTTCGCCGATGTGAAGACGATCATGTCGGGGCAAGGCTACGCTGTGATGGGCACGGCGATTGCGTCGGGCGCAAATCGTGCTGTGGACGCCGCGAATCGCGCGATCAATAGTCCGCTGCTCGAAGACAATTGCATCCAGGGTGCGCAGGGGATTTTGATCAACGTGACGGGGTCATCTTCGGTGACGCTGCAAGAGGTGCACGAAGCTTCGTCGATCATCCAGAAAGCGGCGCACGAGAATGCCAACATTATTTTCGGCGCGGTGCAGGACGATGCGATGAAGGAATCCGTCAAGATTACTGTGATCGCCGCGGGATTCCGCGAAGTCGCGCAGCGCAAGACGCACACGAAGACTTCGTATTTGCCGAAGAGTTGGAAATCCGGACGCGAGCAGCATCCGAACATCGTCGCCGAAACTTCACGCAACGTGACCGATGTGATCAACGAAGTTCAGGCCGACGATCTCGACGTGCCGACATTCCTGCGCCGCCAAGCTCAGAAGGCGTAGCGCAATTCCGCATTTACCTTCGCAGGGGCGCTGTTTCCCGCGCCCCTGCAATTTCAACTCGTGTCAAAGACAATTCAAGTTCGTCGCGGCGTTGTTGTAGCGATGCGTTTCGACGCTTCGCGTGATCCGAAGCAGGAATGCTGTGGTCTGATGGCAGGACGCAGCGGCGTGATTTCCGCGAATTATCCGGCGGAGAACGCTGCAGCGAATCCCGCGAGTTCGTACGAGATTGCGCCGCGCGATCTCTTTCGCATCATGCGCGAGATTCGCGCCGCGAAGTTCGAACTGCTGGGCATCTACCATTCGCATCCTGCCGGCGACAATTTTCCTTCGCCGCGCGACATCGAGCGCGCGTTCTACGCAGACGCGGCGTATTTCATTCTTGCGCCGCAGCCCGATGCGCCGAAATCCGTACGCGCGTTTTCAATTTGCGATGGAAAAGTAACGGAACTAGAAATTCAAGCGCTCGACTGAACTGATCAATTCACCGCGCCGGCAATTCAGCCTTATACGACTCCAGCGATTTTCCGCAATGAAATTCAGGCGTCCAACGGAATCTCGCGTTTTACCCCAATGGAGATTTATTCGCTCGACTGACTTGCAAGATTTTCCGCCGACAGGGTTTGTCAGGTAGAGCGCGCCCAACTGGCGGCGGACATGGCGAAGCCTTGGGCGTCCGCGGCTTCGCGCAGGTAGAGATAAAGCGGAAAACGCGATGCCATTACTAAAATTTCACCGCGCACGCGCGTTTCGATTTCGGAGTCGCCGAGATGCGTCAGGACTTCTGCGATCCACGCGGCAATGTTCTCCATTTCCGGTTCGCGCATTCCGCGCGTGGTGACGGCCGGAGTACCGATGCGTATGCCGCCCGCTTTCATTGGCGGCTGCATGTCGAATGGAATCGCGTTTTTGTTCACCGTCATTCCCGCGCGCTCGAGTGCTTGCTCGGCGTCGCGTCCCGTCATGCCTTTGGGCTGAAGATCAACGAGAAATAGGTGATTGTCGGTGCCGCCAGTGACGATTCGGAGTCCGCGGGTAGCGAGCGCGGCTGCGAGCGCCCTGGCGTTGGCCACCACTTGCTTTTGATATTCACGAAATTCCGGCTGCATCGCTTCGCGAAGGCAGACAGCTTTCGCGGCGATAATATGCTCGAGCGGACCGCCCTGATTGCCCGGGAACGTGACGCGATCGAGTTCCTTCGCCCATTTTTCGCGGCAGAGAACGAGGCCGCCGCGTGGCCCGCGCAAAGTTTTGTGCGTCGTGGTCGAGACGAAATCGGCGTGCGGCACGGGGCTGGGATGAACGCCCGCAGCGACGAGTCCTGCGATGTGCGCCATGTCCACGAAAAATACAGCGCCGGCTGACTGCGCGATTTTCGCGAGGCGCTCGAAATCAATAATGCGCGAATAAGCGCTCGCGCCCGCGACAATCATCTTCGGCGAATTCGCCCGCGCGAGGCGTTCCACTTCGTCGTAATCAATCGTCTCCGTTTCTTTCGTCACGCCGTAAGGAACGAACTTGTACATTTTCCCCGAAAAATTCAACGGATGGCCGTGAGTGAGATGACCGCCGTGCGCGAGATTCATGCCGAGGACGACGTCGCCGGGCTGCAGAGCCGTGATGTAGACGGAAATATTGGCCTGCGTGCCCGAATGCGCCTGAACGTTGGCATGCTCGGCGCCGAAAACCTGTTTCGCGCGTTCAATCGCAAGGCGCTCGACTATGTCCACGTTTTCGCAGCCGCCGTAGTAACGCTTGCCCGGATAGCCCTCCGCGTATTTGTTGGTGAAGACAGAACCCATCGCCTCCATTACGGCGCGGGAAACGAAATTTTCCGAGGCGATCAATTCAAGGCCGGTGGCCTGGCGGCGGACTTCATCGTGAAGCGCTTCGGCGATTTCGGGATCGGCCTGATCGAGATGCAGGCTCATGCGCTTCGATTCGGGTGTCTCATTGTTTCTATTCGTCATTTTGAGCCTTTCATGGCGTGGGCGATGGGGCGCATTTTAGCGGAGCGAGGGTAATTGGAAAAGTGAAAAGGGTAAAGGAAAGATGAAAAAGGGAAGCTGGAAAAGGGAAAATTGAAATGAGAAAAGGGCAACGTGGCCTTTTGGCTGATGTGTCGATCCCGGACGCGGAAAGTAACGACTCCTCGTCGCGGCACGTGCGTTTGCAGGACGAAGCCCGGTCCGGCGCTACAAGAATTGACTCCAATCGCGTTTTGCAACCCTCTTTTTTGTCCCGGTTAGAAATGACTCGTGATGATTGTTTTCTGTGAGTTGCGGTCATTTCACCTGTTTTGTTGTCTCGATTAGAAACCGCGCCGGGATCGAGTACTGGACTCCGCAAATTTGCGGAGCTTCCCAGCCGCGTCGCCAAACAAGTGCGTTCCGCGCTGGGTACCGGCTCCCGAGAAGGTTCGTATCCGCGGGGCCGCGTTGCGCGCGGTAGCCGCGCAAAATCCTCGGGTGTCTCTCCGCGGTGTCCCGTGAGGGCACGGCTACAGGTCGTGGCGCTGACGGCCCGCCTCTCGTGACCAGCGCGTTTCGAGCTAAAATTAGGCTCAGCTCTTCCCCACTTGGACCCGCAGGCAGGGGCCTCCGGGTTCTGAAGCAAATTGATAAACGCGTTGTCTCGTGCATTATTATGACCACAATTCCACGCTAGCACGGTGCGCGTGAGTCGGCAAATGAGCGCTATGTAAGACCGCGTGTGACAGTGTGCTCAGATCTGGGGTCAGCGAGCGAAAATTTATCAGACGAACGTTCGCGATCGAAAATGAAAATCGATTGAACGCTTACGAAATCTACCTCCCTTTTTTTCGGGCCAGATACATTGTGCGCAAGCCTTCGTGGACCTTTTTTGGGCTCGGTGCGGAATTTATATCGGTGAAATCAGAGACGCGGAGGAGCTGAAATCCCGCGCGCCTCAGATCGCGAACGATCTCGCCATGGGGCCAGTGGATTTCTTCAACACGTTCGCGGCGCCGCTCCCAAAGTCCTCCGGGCCGGCGGGCGAAAATGGTTATCTCGGTCCAACCTTTGCCGCTCGTTCGATCATAGCCGCCGTGTTGGGCGGCGAAGAATTCTGTTCCGGCGCCAGCAATCACGCCGTCGCCCATGAGCGTCTGCGTCCAACCACCTTCGTACAGCTTCCGCTGGTGAAGATCGAAATAGAAGTACCCGCCGGGCCGCAAGGCGCGCGCGACCGCCCGAAACGTCTGCACGAGATCGGCTCTGCGTTGCAGGTGATTGATTACACCCCATTCGGAAGTGACCAGGTCAACCTGACCGGGAATGCGAAATGATCGCATGTCAGCGCGGCCAACCTGAACGTCGAGATCCTCAGCCAGAGCTTTTTCGCGCGTGACCCGGCACATTTCACGCGAATAATCGAGCGCGAAAACTTTGAGGCCGCGACGCGCAAACTCGATCGCAGAGATTCCGGTGCCGCATCCGAGTTCGCAGACTTGACGCACGTGGGAGAGGATCGGCTCGAGCATCTGGCTGCGAGCCGTGGTCCACGCGCGCGGATTTTCAGTCCATAGAGAATCGTAGAATTGGCCGATGGCTTCGTAGGATGGCGAGCGGCGCTTCGTCTTTGATGTTTTCCTCGAGAGGGCCAATGGGTCTCCAGTGGGCTACCTTATACCAAGACTCCAGAGTTTTTTACAGGAACAAGACCGGCGCGGAGTTTTCAGACCGAGATTACGACGAGATTTCTCAAGATTAAATCGCGCTGTGGATAGCGCGGAGACCCGGAGGCAGGAGCCCCTCCGGGCTCTGAAGTGAATTGGCATCGATTCTAAGCTGGAGAAATCCCGTCGGCCTCCGGTCTCTGAAGCAGATTTTATGACTCAGCTTGATGGAGACGCGTGCTTGGGCTGGATGAAATCCCATTTGTTGCCGTACAAATCTTCGAAGACAGCGACCGTACCGTAGGGTTCTTCGCGCGGCTGCTCGAGGAATTTCACGTTGCGTGATTTCATGGCGTGGTAGTCGCGCCAGAAATCGTCGGTATGGAGGAACAGGAAGACGCGGCCGCCGGTCTGATTGCCGATGCGGCTGGATTGCTCAGGCGTTGAGGCTTGCGCGAGAAGCAGAGTTGTTCCGCGAGAGCCGGACGGGGCTACTACGATCCATCGCTTCCCGTTTCCCTGATCCAAATTTTCGAGTACGTCGAATCCGAGAGCGTGGGTGAACCACGCTAGGGCTTCTTCGTAATCTCGGACGACGAGGGTGATAGAGGCTAGGGTTTGGGGCATGGTTAATCCGTTTGATTCTATCTCCGGCTGCAGATTGTACGGGAATCAGGCAGCGATTCGCTGTTTTCATCAGGGCGCTGAGAAGCGGGCTTGGTGTTGTTGCACTCGGACCCGGAGGCAGGGGCCTCTCCGGGCTCTGAATTACTTTCAATGATCCGCGATAGCCGCGCGATGCGAATCGATCGCAACGCCCGCTAGGAGTGAAACCATTTGCGCGGTTCAATCGTATGGCAATTGAGTTTGCGTCAACGTCTTTGAGTTCGGAGGCGCCTGAAATGACAGCAAAGTCGAGATACCTCATCCTGTGCGTTCTCGGGCTGGTCCTCCCTTATTGGCAATTTGTTCCGTGGGTCGCTGCGCATGGGCTTAATATGCGGTTATTCATCCAGCAGCTTTTCGCCAATCGCATTGGCGGATTTTTTGCGATGGACGTCCTTGTGTCTGCTGTGGTGCTGTTTGTATTTATCGGCCGTGAAAGTGCGCGGCTCGGTGGACGGGGCTGGTGGCTGCCGCAGTTGGCGGTGCTTCTTGTGGGCGTCTCGCTCGGATTGCCGCTATTTCTCTATATGCGAGAAGTTAGGCTGGAGCGTGCGCGCGGGCGGGAGGTGGTGACCGCGTAAAGGCAGCCCCTTCACGTTGGCGGCGGGCGTGGCGCCTTGACTTTGGTGGGGCCAGACGGCACACTAACTTCACGATGAACGATTTGTTGCGGCGGATTTTTCTCCTCGACCTGCTGAAGGGCATGTGGGTCACGTTCCGGTATCAAGCTCCCAAATACAATTACACCGAGCAGTATCCCCTTGAGCGGCCAATGGTTGCGGAGCGGTATCGCGGAGCGCCGCGTCTGAATATAAATCCGGAGACGGGCGAATCGCTGTGTATCTCGTGCAATTTGTGCGCCCTGGCGTGCCCGGAGAATTTGATTGTGGTTGGCTGGCAGCGTGACGATGCGACGCGCCGCAAAGTGCTGACGACATTCACCTACGACACTTCGCGCTGCATGTTCTGCGGGCTTTGCGAAGACGCGTGCCCCACCGATTGCCTCGAGCTCACGCAGGACTTCGAAATGGCGTCTTTCACCCGCGAGGGCGCTATTTGGGATCGGCATCGCCTCGAAGTCGGGCCGACCCCGGCGCACTACACACGTTAGAATGAGGAAGTCCGCCTGCCGTCTGGAATCCGCTCAAAACTTTCGACTATCCCTCTCGAATCAAATATCCGAATTTATGGCTCAAACCGGACACGATCGCGCGCATGGAACTCCGTAAAGATCCGATTACAAAGAGCTGGGTGATCGTCGGGCATCCCGATCATGCGGGACTGCCTGAGGAGCCGTGCCCGCTGTGCCCCGGGAGCGAGGCGCAAGGCGAGACGCTGCTTTACTACCCGAACAAAGAGAATTGGAAGTTGCGCGTGGTTCCGCATATGCGGCCGCTCTATCGCGCGGACGGAGAATTCGCGCGGACGGCTGAGGGCATTTACGATCGAATGGGGATGCTGGGCGCGCATGAGGTGGTCATCGAGACGCGCGATCATTCGCGGTCGCTCCAGCAGATGAGCGACGACGAAATCAAGTTGGTGCTCGATGCCTGGGCGGCGCGGCTGGTGGAATTGAAGCGCGATAGGCGATTTAAGTACGTGACCGTCTTCAAGAATCACGGACCGATGGCGGGCGAAGAATGGTCGCACTCGAACTCGCAAGTGTCTGCGTCCACTTTTGTGCCGCGGAGAATTCTTTACGAGTTGCGTGCGGCGCGCGAGTGGTACGCGGAGAAGGAACGCTGCGTCTTCTGCGACATCCTGCGGCAGGACGTGAAGCACAAGAAGAGGATCGTGGAGACGATCGGCGATTACGTGGCGCTGTGTCCTTTTGCTTCTCGCGTTCCTTACGAGACTTGGATCATGCCGCAGACGCACCATTATCTTTTTGAGTCGGCGACGACGCCGGAAAACCGCCGCGACCTCGCGAGATTGCTCGGGCGCACGATTCGGCGGCTTTCGCATATATCCGACAATTACCATCTCGTGCTCCATACGGCGCCGAATACGCAGTTGACCAAAGGCGAGCTGAGTCAATATTGGAAGACGATCGCCGGCGATTATCATTGGCACATCGAGATTTTGCCGATCGTCGAGAAGCGGAGCAAGTCATACAGCATCAAGGAAATTTACTTCAACGCGCAGAAGCCGGAACAGGCGGCCGAGCGCCTTCGGGAATTCAATCCAGAGTTGTAGACGCCGGCTTCAGGCCGGTGACTCGCAAATGAGTACAATGAGAATATTTTCGCGACGGTCTATTTCCTCTTTGCGACGGTCCACGGTTTCTGAGCGCGGCGGAATCATAAGCAAATTCATTTTTTTGATATTTCTAGTGTTTCTTATTCTCGCGCTCTACGTTGCGCGGCATCCGTTGTTGCGGCTGGCGGGACAAATCTGGATTGTGGATGAGACGCCTCAGCGGTCTGACGCGATCGTTGTTCTTGGCGGTGACAACTACGAGGCGGACAGGGCGGCGCGTGCGGCGGAATTGTTCAAGGCGGGCATGGCGCCTACGGTGGTCGCGAGCGGCGAATTTCTTCGCACGTATGCGAGTACGGCCGAGTACACCGAGCGCGACCTGACTGAGCGCGGCGTGCCGACGGAAGATATCCTTAGGCTGACGCATCGCGCGGCGAACACGCTCGACGAATTGATCGTGATCGAACGGCTGGCCGCCGGGAAGAATTGGAAGAAAGTGCTGATCGTCACGTCGAATTATCACAGTCGCCGCACGCACATGCTTTGCGAGAATATTTTTCCGCCGGGAATCGAGGTGCGCGTGGTTGCCGCCCCGGATTCGGACTACAATCCGGATAATTGGTGGCAACATCGGATCGGCGAGAAAATTTTCTTTCATGAAGTCGTGGGATATTTCGTTTCAGAGTGGGAAGTGCATCGGATTGGGAGCACGGCGTCTAGCGCGACATTTTAGATGCGAAGTTGTTCATTCGCCACACAGGCTCCCACGCTGGATTCCTCATCAATACACGACAAGCATCACAGTTGCCATCCCGAACGAAGTGAGGGATCTGCGGTTACTCATGTCGGTTATTGGTGAGCTGATTCAAGGCCGAGAAACGGAGCAGGGCGGCGAAGAGGCCGCGGGCATGATGCCCGCGCCACGAATTGAACTGAGATTGCCGAATTTGGAATCATTTAGCTAACCATTTGGAACTTTTTCACTTTCTTAATGGAATATGTAACTGGGGGCGGCTCGGTGCGTCAAACCAACGAGAATTGTGTCGCTGCGACGTGAGGCTTTTCCGCCCCGGGCGGGCGGCGTGACGCAACTTTTTCGGAAATGCGGGGTTTAAAATTGCGGGACTGTTGTTTCTCCGCGGCGGAACGGCGAACCACCATTACTCCCGCGAAACCGGATGCCCGGATCGCGTTATCTCAATACTTCACGTCAAAAAAATAGATCGAACTTGAATCAAATTCAGGGTGGACACAACGGAGGGAATCAATGAGGAAATTATATGGAGGCGTATTTCTATTCGCCTCGATCGCTATATTGGCGATTGCGGTTCCGATGAGAGCGCAAACGGCAGCACAAACGACGGCGCGGCCGACGGCTGTACCGGCCCCGAGGTACGAAGCGAGCAAGGAAATTACGCTGCAGGGCAACGTACTGGATGTGGTTACGAAGCCACCGGCGGGAAAACTGATTGGCACGCATGTGATTGTGGCGACGTCATCGGGCGATGTGGATGCGCATTTGGGGAGTTACGCAATGAAGGGCGCGAACGCGTTCACGCTCACGACCGGCGAGCGCATTCAGTTGGTCGGAGTGATGACCACCAGCGGTGCGAATCGAGTTTTTCTCGTGCGTACGATTCAGTCGGGCAGTCATGTTTATAAGATTCGCAACGAGCACGGCGCCCTGCTGCATCCGGCGAAGTCAACCCAAGGAGGCCGGGCATGAACCGTAAACACATCCTCCTTGCGTTGATGGTGCTTGGCGTTGTCGTGCTGGCTGGCTGCGGCAGTAGCAATCCGGCGATTATCGTGCAAATTGCGAATGTGCCGGGCACGCTTACGGCGAACCAGAGTGTGACGCTCTCGGCGACAGTCACGAACGATCCTTCGACTGGAAACGTTAACTGGACCTGCATGCCCAGCGGGAGTTGCGGTAGCTTCAATCCCACTCAAACAGCGAATGGCGGAACGACAAGTTATACGGCGCCGGCAGCGGCAGGAACCGTGACGATCGTTGCGACCGACGCGGATCACACTGGGTCAACAGCGAGCGCGACCATCGCCATAGTTGCGGTGGGGGCGAACTCGCAGCTATCCGGGCAATACGTTTACTTTGTGCAGGGAACGGACGTTGACGGATTTTACACCGCAGTTGGATCATTTGTCGCCGACGGAAACGGCAACATCACCAGCGGCGAGCAGGATTTTTACGATGCGGGCGACGTTCAAGATCAGGCCGATCCCCTTACGGGCACTTATAGCATTTCGGCCAACGGACAAGGCAGCATGACTGTAACCACGGCCAACGGCGGCTTAACGTTGCCTAACGGCGGTGTCGAGACGTTCAGCTTTGCCCTTACGTCGACAACGCATGGATTGGTGATCGAGTTCGACGCCGAGGACACTTCGAGCGGTACGATCGATTTCCAATCAACGACTGGAACCACGAGCGGGACCAACGCGGCCTCAATCACGGGAGATTATTCGTTCGCTACTAGCGGCGAAGATCTCTCAAACGAAGTCGCCTTGACGTTCGGTGGCGTTGCGAATCTCAGCGCATCATCCGGCTCAGTTACAAGCGGGACCATCTATGTGAACGACGGAGGAACCACACAGAACTCTGGAACGACTGGCAGTGTCACGGGCCCGGATGCATTTGGCCGAGGCACTATAAGCACTTCGTTCGGCGTGAATTTCGTGTTTTACGCCGTGCAGGGTGAAGTGCTGCGCGTCGTAGAGAGCGATGTGCCTACGTTTATCACCGGAGGCACATTCTACGGACAGGGAGCGCCAGGGACAAATTCAACCTTCTCAGTTAGCTCGTTGAGCGGGACCTATGCATTCTTTGAGTCGGGAAGCACCGTCAACGGTCCGCTTGCGATCGCCGGCCAATTCACGGCAGCTAGCGGAAACCTAAGCGCTGGATTTGCCGATACGAATGACGATGGGACTTATGAAAAAGGCTCGATCGCGGCGAGTCCTTACACACTTGCAGGCAACGGATCGGGGACGTTGACTCTTCCGGGAACGCCGAGCACGACCGAAGATGTTTCGGCCCTCCTGATCTTCGCGACAGATCCGACGTTGAACTTGCTCGATCCGAACAACACGACCAGTGGCACCGGTGGCGCGTTGATTATGGACAACGACGCCGGAGCATACGGCACTGGCCTGATCGTTCAGCAGACTACGGGAGCGCTCCAGGGCAACTACGCGGTCAACTTACAGCTCTTTAATTCCAGCGCTGAAATTGACTTCGTGGGACAGTCCACTCAAAGCGGTGGAAGTTTCACCGGAACCGTGGATCTCAATGACAATGGAACGACAGCGACGGCTGTAAATTTCTCGGGAAGCTCCACTGCCGATTCAACCAATGTGGGGAGATACACCGGAAGCTTTACGGTTGGCGCAAACTCATACAACATCACCTACTACCAGGTGAATAGCGGCGAGTTCTTCATTCTCGATACGGATTCCAGCGACGTCGGGAATGGATTCCTGCAGTCGCAATAGGACGACACCCTAAGCGTGGCACGGCCGGATGACCGGCCGTGCCACCGCTTCTAACCTGTTCTATCCTGGGACCTTCGCATTAACTTGCACCTCTCTAAGCTCAGAATAGTAAGTTAAGATTTGGTACGAGCACGCCTTACCGCTCGCGACTGCGAAATCGGCCCAAGGAGGCCAGGATTGAATCGCAAGCCGATCGCGTTTGCGTTGCTGGTTCTTGGAATTCTGGCATTCACTGGCTGCGGTGGCAGCAGCCCCGCACTTACTGAGCCCACCGGTCCCACCAACTCCGGAATTGCCGTGGAACTTACGAATGCACCCGCCACGCTTGGCGTGAACCAAGCCGTGAACCTTAGAGCCACAGTGTCCAACGATACGGCGAATGGAGGCGCAGACTGGACCTGCACCCCGAGCGTCAGTTGCGGAACTTTCAATCCAACGCACACGACCAATGGCGGTACGACGAGCTATACCGCGCCGTCCGCATCAGGAACGGTAACAATCGCCGCGAATGCCAGTGACGACAACAGTTCAACGGCGAGCGCGGCCATTTCGGTGATCTCGGCGGCATCGAACAACGTGCTGATTGGACCGTACGTTTACTTTGTTGAAGGAACGGATAGCACCGGCATTTACGTCGCGGCGGGCACGATCGTCACCGATGGCAACGGCAATATCACCAGCGGCGAGCAAGACTACGCCGACCAAGGCGCAACCAAGAGCAAATTCGATCCGGTTACGGGGATTTACAGCTTAGGATCTGATGGCCGAGGCAGCATTACTCTGATCGTGAATGACGCGACGCTGCCGAACGGCGGCCTCGAGACGTTCAGCATCGCGGTTACGTCGACCACGCACGCATTGATCATCGAGTTCGACGGTTCTGCTACTTCGAGTGGCACGCTAGATTCGCAATCGGCAGATGCGACAAATCCAAGCTCGATCGCCGGCTCTTTCTCTTTTGCTCTAAATGGTTATGACCTCGACAGCGCTGTGTCTGCTGCCTTTGGAGGAGTTGCAAATCTCAGCGCGGCTTCGGGAATTGTGTCGAGTGGTGCGCTCTACGCGAATGACGGAGGGACAACGCAGACTTCTCCGCAGATGAATGGACCTGTCACTGGCCCGGATGCGTTTGGGCGAGGGACGATACGAACGAGCGTTGGATTGAATTTCATCTACTACGCGGTGCAAGGCGAAGTCTTGCGCATCGTGGAAACCGATTTGCCTGACTTTCTCACTGGGGGCACGTTCTACGGCCAAGGCACAATGGGAGCGAACGCATCATTCTCTAACGCTGCGTTGAGCGGCCCCTATGCGCTCTTTGAATCGGGAAGCACGATCAGCGGACGGCTTTCGCTCGCCGGGGAGTTCACAGCGGATGGTAGCGGAAACCTGAGCGCTGGATTTGCCGATACGAACGATGCTGGGACGAATCAAAGTGGTTCCATCGCGGGCCAAGGCGTTTACTCAATTCCCGGCAATGGAACGGGAACGCTGACGCTTCCGGGCGCCACGACGTTAGATGTTTCCGCACTTTTGATCTTTCCCACCGATCCCACCCTAAATTTGCTCGATCCGAACAGCACAACCGGCGGCGGTGGGGCGCTCATCCTGGATTTTGACAATAACGCCATCGGTACGGGCCTGATCGTTTCGCAAGCTTTAGAAACGTTTCAGGGCAACTACGCGGTCAACTTACAACTCTTCAATTCCGCTGGCGAAGAGGACTTCGTGGGGCAGTCGGTCGCCAACGGTTCGGGGAGTCTTGCCGGGATGGTAGACCTCAACGACAGTTTTACGACCGTGAGCGCCGTAGCTTTTACCGGCTCGTCCACAGCGGATTCCAACAATTTGGGGCGGTACGCCGGAAGCTTCACGGTCGGCGCAAAGACATACAGCATCACCTACTACCAGGCGAACAGCGGCGATTTTTTTGTTCTCGATACGGATTCTTCCGATGTCGGGAATGGATTTCTGGAGTCACAGGGTTGCCCGTTCGCGCAAGCATGCCCCTGATTCTGTGCGACCCCGGAGGCGCGGGCCTCCGGGCTCTGAGGAATTCGCCTGTGGGTGTGAGTACGTCAGGGCTACGGGCTTGAAGGGTTTGGCCGGACGGCGCTACTCAAAAAGAGATCCAACCTCAACGCTGGTGGCGACTTGCAGACCTCGCGGGAACGTAGACGTTTACACGGCCTGGGCCTTGTACTATAGTTTGCACGCGAGCTTGGGTACGCCCCTTGCTAATAGGGCTACCACCCAACCCAACCCTGGTTCGCCGCAAGAGTCGTTTCGCTTTTCTGATGGCAGAATCTGTCTCGGCACGCCTCGCCGCAGCGAGGCGTCTCGCGGAGACGGGTCCGGCGATGCTAGCCGGCCTCGGAAAGACTCGACAGTGGCGGTTTAGTCTATGGCTTGGCAAATGAAAGCGCGCACGATGTCCCCGACGGCGTCCACCGCCGCTGGCCCAAGTGTAAAGGGTGTTGCGGCAACTGCCGCACAGTCCGGCCGCGTTTCAAACGCCCTCAAGGAATTTCTCTGGTTGCTCTCCGATATTCCCAAGGCAAAGATTCTGGATATGGGGCAGGTGTCGCAGGACACGCTCAATTTCTTTATCGAGAAAGGTTTTCGCGTAACGACCGAGGATTTTCTGCGCTCGTGGCGGGAGTTCATGGACGTGGAGGAGGCACGGCTGCGAGCCGGCAAAATCGGCGGAGATGTCGAGCGGCCATCCGCGGTGTCTCTTGCCGACCGGTTCCTGGAAGATTTGCTCAAGTATCCGCCAGCGAGCTTTAACGGAATTCTAGCCTGGGATTTGTTCGATTACATGGAGCCTGAGATGCTTGCTCGGGTGGTCGCGCGGCTCCACGATATACTTCGTCCGGGAGGCGTGGTGCTGGCTATCTTCCATAGCCGGACACCGGATCGCTTCTGCCGGTACCGCGTTTTGCCGGACCAGACATTCGAATTGCTGCCGTTGCCTCCTATCGCTCAGCACGTTCATATCTTTCAGAACCGCGAGATGCTGGACCTTTTCGCGAAGTTCCGGACCTCGAAGACCTTCGTCGGTCGCGACCAACTGCGCGAAGGTTTGTTTCTGAAGTAGCTTTCCTTCGTTTCACTTAGCCACACCTTAGTTTTTCGCTTTTGTTTCCTCTTGCAATCAGCGTCGTTCGGGAGTAAAACGCGAATTAGCAACGAATGAGCTTGGAGGAAAAGTATGACGCCACCGGGCCACGATTGCTGAAAAACATTCACACACCGCTTTCGCGGTGTGACACCGGGTCGCTGTCTTCTAGACGCTTCCCGGCCGTAAAGAATGCGTGAAACGGGGAGCTGCCAGGCTCCCCGTTTTGCATTTTCAGCGGCCGAAATCCCTAAATATTAGGCGTGCTGCTGGCGCGTCGCGCTTTCCAGGCATGAAGCGCAGGGGGAATCAGGGACAGAATGATAACGACCGCGATGACCCAGTGAATCTGCTCGTCAATGTGTGGAACTGCACGGCCGAGAAAGTAACCGGTAAGAATCATTCCCCAGACCCACAGGAACCCGCCGAAAATATCGTAAGTGAGATAGTGCGAGTACGTCATCCGCGCCGCGCCGGCGACGGGCGGACAGAACGTCCGAATGATGGGAACGAAACGCGCCATAATGATGGTCTTGCCACCGTGCTTTTCATAGAAGGCATGCGCGCTTTCGAGATGCCGCTTCTTGAAGAACCGCGAATCCTCGCGCTTGTATAGGCTCTGCCCCATCTGGCGGCCGATAAAGTAGCCAAGTTGATCTCCGATGATTGCGCATAGCGTCACCGGAATCAGCAGCCAAAACAGGCTCAGACGTCCGGCAGCTGCCAATACTCCTGCAGTGACGAGAAGGGAATCACCGGGAAGAAAGAATCCGACGAAGAGTCCTGTCTCGATAAAAACGATGACGCAAACGAGAACGGGCCCGCCCCATTGCACCAAACCTCGAACGTTGTTCAGCATGTGCAGGAGATTTTTTACCAAGTCGCCCATGAGCAGCCGTTCCACCTAGTCCAGTTGAGATTTAGAGAATGCGGCGCACCGCAGCCTTCTAAAGCGGCCTCATTACGATAGCAGAAATTCGCACGATTTCCGGACTGCCAAAAATCGTGCGAATCCGAGTAGTACTTTGCTACCAGAAGGTTTGGTCCCCCGTACCATTGGCCCGACCTTGCCATGACCGCAGACTGAACTCGTTAACAGATAACGAGATACCCAAAGGGGGCGACACCATGGAAGGCGGATACATAAACTGGATGGGGCAGCCGGTGATTCTGAGAGTTCTTGCTGGCAATCTTCGAGTTCCGCTGCGCGGGCGGCTGGTTTCGGAGTCGAATGAGGCCGTGCGGCTCCGCATCTCCGATAGCTGGGACGTAGATATTTTCAAGTCGATGGTGGTTGCGATCGAGCAGGACACACCCGTGCAGGTCGTGCACTAGCCAATCGAGGCATCCGATGACGCCGATACGCAACAGGCAAAGTGACCGAAGCGAAGCCGCAGTGATCGCTCTCCCCGCGCCTTCCGGCTGGGCGCGATTTGAAGATACCGTGCTAAACGCGCGGGTCGGCTTGATGATCATCGGATACGCACTGGCTTTACGAGTTTTGATACTGGCGCGACGCTGGAACTACTGAGCGAGCGCCCGAAGAGCTTCCGGCCCAACTCCCTCTCACTCCCCCGACCCCGGGTTTGCACCCCCAAACCCGGGGTTCTTCTTTTCGGAGAGTTAATTTCCGTCCGATACCAGTCTGACGTCCGGATGAGACTTGAGAATATTCGCGCACAATTTTTGTGGCGGGCGCGAAATCCGGATCGTTCGGTGATGTCACTGTGAACTCGCGCGCGGCGAATTGCCTTCGCTGAAGCGTATGGTAAAGTAGGACTTCGCGCCCGTAGCTCAGTTGGATAGAGCGGTTGACTACGAATCAACAGGTCGGAGGTTCGACTCCTCTCGGGCGCGCCATCCTTCGTTGGTCCAACCCGGAGACATGGGTTACCGAATGTACCGGCTACATGGGTAACAACTTTGGCCGAACGGATTCTCGAGCGGTTCGAGCACTCGAGTGTTGAGATGCGGCCGCATCGAGTGACTCCGGTACGATCTGTTTTACCTATATCTCAGGTCGCTCACCTGTGCTTTGTTGGTGATCTTCCACTTCGTCGCTAAATCCATACAAATTGAGGACATGAAGGGGACAAATGTTATAGTGCCGCTCGATTCGTGTACTTGGAGGAAATGAATTGAGAGTTCTGCGGGCGATTTTGAAGTGGGGACTTTGCGGCTTGTTGGTTATTGCCGTGGTGCTTTTGATTTTTTGGACCGTGGTGCGAGTTTCGCGCGCGCATTACCGGGCGCTGGCGTTGAGAACGCCGGCGGCGTTCATTGTGGAAGACGCTCCTGTAATTGCTTTGACGCACGCGCGAGTGATCGATGGCACGGGGACGCCGGCGCTGAACGATCAGACTTTGATTTTGCAGAGTGGCTTGATTGCGGCGTATGGGGCTGCGGACGCGGTGCCGGTGCCAGCGGGGGCGCGCGTGCTGAATCTTTTGGGTAAGACGGTGATGCCTGGGTTGGTGATGATGCACGAGCATCTGTTTACGATCGCGCCGAACTTCAGCAAGACTCCGCTCGGCGTCGAGCAGGAGATTCCGTTTCCGCTGATGTATCTAGCGGCGGGCGTGACGACGATGCGCACGGCAGGCAGCATCGACGGCGAAGCGGATTTAGCGTTGAAGCGCGCGATTGATTCGGGCGCGCGGCCGGGCCCGGACATTTTTCTGACGGCGCCGTATTTAGAGGGCAAGCCGGCAGTTTTTCCGCAGATGGGAGAGCTTGCGGGCCCGGACGATGCGCGGCAGCGCGTCGATAAATGGGCCGCGGCGGGAATGACTTCGTTCAAAGCGTATATGCACATATCGCCTGAGGAATTGAAAGCGGCGATTGACGAGGCTCACGCCAAGGGATTGAAGATTACGGGGCATTTGTGCTCGGTAGGGTTTACAGAAGCGGCGAACCTGGGAATCGATAATCTCGAGCACGGGATTGTGGTAGACGAGGAATTTTTCCCCGGAAAGCAAGAGGGAGTTTGCCCGGAGCAGCTCGCGGCATTTAAGGATTTCGATCAGCATCTGGATATTGGCAGCGCGGAGGTGCAGGCGATGATCCGGCATCTCGTGGATCATCATGTGGCGATGACTTCGACTCTGGCGGTGTTCGCGGATTTCTCCTCGGCGGGGAGACGTTCGCGGCGATGCAGGAGCGCGAACAGAGGGCGCTCGGTTGGCAAAGCTGGCTGAAGTTCAGGTTGATTCGCAGGTTCTTGGCGAAACATCCGTTCGCGAATTCGTTGGCGAAGGAAATGCAATTCGAGCGCGACTATGCTGCGGCGGGAGGATTGTTGATGGCGGGAAGCGATCCTACCGGCGACGGCGGAACGCTGGCGGGTTACGCTGATCAGGAGGAAATCGAGCTACTCGTGCGGGCGGGATTTTCGCCGGTCGAGGCGATTCACATTGCTACGGCTAACGGCGCGGAATTCTTGGGGCAGAGTGCACGCATCGGGACGATCGCGCAGGGGAAGCACGCTGATCTCGTGGTGATTGACGGCGATCCTCGGCGCGAATTGCGGATATTCGCAACGTGGAGATCGTTTTTCGCAAGGGCGTTGGTTACAGCTCGGAGAAATTGTTCGGCGCGGTGCGCGGGCTTGTGGGCGTGCAGTAAAAAGCGTCGGCCTCTTCTCCCAGCAGAACTCTCAGGTACACCAATTATTGCAAGCTCCTAAGTATTTCTGAGTATGGCCTAAATTTCCCAGAAGTTGTTTATAGCCACGGTGGAGAGCCGTCGCATGTGGCGGCCTTTCAGCCTGGATCGCAGGTGGCTGGATGAGCTGTCAGATCCAGTTTCACTCTCTTCAAGGAGGAGTTCGATGTTGATATTGCTGATTATTGTTCTGGTTCTACTGCTTGGCGGGGGCGGCGGTTATTACGGGTATTCCCGTTGGGGGTATGGAGGCGGGCTTGGAATTTTCGGAACGGTACTGCTCATTGTGCTGGTTTTGTACTTACTTGGTATGTTGCGTTGACTGAATTGAAGGAAAGACGTCTACAAGCGGAACGAGAGTTTGACGGCGCTTTGCCGCGCTAGCAGGTCAAATCGTACGAAAGGAGACCATTTATGAAGCAGAGTACGAAGGATCAGGCAAAAGGCAAGCTTCACGAAGTGAAGGGCAAGGTTAAAGAGAAGATCGGACGAGCGATAACAATCCGCGCCTAGCCGCTGAAGGCCAGGATGAGAAGATCGGCGGGAAGGTGCAAAAAAGATCGGGCAAGTAGAGAAAGTTTTCGAAGACTAGATTGGACGCTCTGGCTGGCGAGAGTCGGAGCCAAACCAAATTCGTCCGGTCATCGTCTCGCGTAAGTACGCGCCCGAGAATCCGAGGGTTGCTGGCCTAAGCGACTGGAAGCAGGTTGGCGCGCTGTACCTTGCATACGGACGAAGAGCCGGCGGGACGCCGACGATACAAGAGTGTCAAGTCGACGGGCGGAGCGATTCAAGGAACGGACTTCCCGTGATTTCTAGTCGGCGCTCCAGTTTCTCGGTGCAGTCGCAGTCGCAGCAAGCCCAGGGTTCAGAGCCGTTGAAGTCGCGGCAGCGGCGCCGGTCATGCGCGTCCTGAACCTTCGTCAGTTCGAGGAATTGTTCCCAGTAGGGCTGCTCTTCCTGAAGCGGAGTCGGGCAGTAGCATACTTCGACCCAGCGAACGTCGCCTTCTTTGCAAAGCCGGGCCTCACTCATATTGCGCAGATACTCGCCCTCCGCGACCGAACCTTTCCCCAGTGTTCCGCGCTCGATCGCGTTTAGGAGCGACGCTTCACATCCAGGCTTCACTCGCGCCCTTACTAGATATCGCATTCAGTGATTTTATCATCAATCCCACCTTGTCCCGAAAGCTTGGAAGAGCTGGTAAATCGGCGCAGTAAGGGATGCCGCAGCACAACACATTAAATCAACCATGTCGGCGATAAGTCATTTGCCGTGCTATCATTCGCCTACATGGGATGTGAGCCTGCGAGTTCGTCGGACGCGGTTGGGTCCACGACCCTTTTTGCCAGGTTTTCCGCGTTCGCGCATCTGTGACCATTTAAGATCGGCGACGGCAGCCCCACGAACAAGCTCTGACTCGGAGACGAAATGAATTCTCCATCGGACCCTGAATTATCGATCACGCGAACACTTGCTCCGAGACGACGCCGGTTGCAAAATTACGTTCGAATTTGTGGGGCCCTCTTACCGATCATATCAATTTTGCTTATGGCTTGCGTCGCGCATGGGCAAAGCGCCCCAGCTGATAAGCCGGACAGTACGGATGCAACTCAACAAAATCAGCCGGCGAAGAGCGGCAGTACACCGGCTCCGCAAACGGATTCGAAGAGCGATTCAAAACAGCAAGCGCCCGCCGACCTACCAGATTCGGCAGAAAGCAAAAAGAATGGTGCGGCCCAGGGCGAGCAAACCAACCGCATTTTGGGAGTTATGCCGAATTACCGAGCGGTGAGCGCCGATACCATCTTGCCGCCACTGTCGCCGCGAGGAAAATTTGTGCTGGCCACCCACGACAGTCTCGATTACACCTCCGGGCTTTTTGCAGGCTTGCTCGCGGGATGGAAATATAGCGAGCGCTCGTACCCGGAATTTCATTCGGAGTGGGCAGGATATTCGCGTTACCTGTGGCGCGCATTTGCCGATCAAGCGATCGGCAATTATTTCACCGAGGCGATTGTTCCGTCGGTTCTTCACGAAGACCCACGCTATTACACGCTCGGGCATGGAAGCGTTCTTCATCGCACGGAATATGCGATTACGCGACTGGTCGTCACCAAGACTGACTCGGGCAAGACGCGATTTAATTATTCCGAGATTCTCGGCAACGGAATGGCAGCGGGTGTTTCGGATCTTTATTATCCGTCGCAGGAACGCACGTTTACCAAGACCACGGAGAACTGGGGTACGGAAGTCGCGGCCGACGGAATCGCGAATTTCGTGAAAGAATTCTGGCCCGATGTGCGCCGCCGCTTCTTCAAACAGAAGAAATCAGATTGATTTGACGGGCGCCGCGCGCGTGTAAGTGATCGCGCGCTACTTCTCCTTATCCCCTGCGGAGTAGACCTTCAACTCCTCCCAGCCGCTGCCTTCTTTATCGAGTTCACGCGTGAAGCGAGCGCCCGGCAACTCTCCGAGCACAATTTCGCCGGTCGTATATATTTTGCAACCAGGCACGAGATGGCCGCCGATCATCGTCCCGTTTTCCGCCGCGAGCGAGAGATGCAAGTGCTCGCCGCCCTCCTCTACAGTCCCCACGAGAGACACAATCTCAAAATGGCCTGAGCTTTGCGATGTGTCAGGCTGATTGGCGTAACGAATCGAGGCGTGCGTGAGGCTGCCCACTGCGGTGAGGACGACAGCCGCCTGGAGATGATGCGCGCTGGTGTACGCGCGGATGGACTCGAGGAGATCGTCGCCTGGGCGCAGGCGAAAAATATGAATGCGCATGTGATCGGTTTCGAGTGCTTCGTCGCGCGCGGCCATTTGCTGCGTCCAATCGGCCGGCTTCGCCGCGGCTTTTTCCGGCGCCCGGGGAGCCGGTTGTTGCGCGCCAACGCCGAGACCCAGCGCCAGGATGGCTGCGTTCATAACGATCAATTTTGCTTTTTTGGCGGTCAAATTCATTTCTCTCTCCGAGGATATTGTTCGAATGCGTCAGCAGAATATCAGTGAGCGATGGCGGACGTATAGGCTTCTCGCCGTTCACGATAAGAGTGCGAAATGACTGGGAGCGAATGAGACATTCGAGCAATTCGAGAATTCTCAAGTGGCAGACGCTGTCTGTTCCGAATCGGACCGCCAGAGGCATGTAGGCGAGTAACGTCAAGTTGATATGACATATATTGTCATATTCCATTATTCGATAATGTGTCTTATCGACGAAAAATTTTGTGAAACCAGAAAATCAATCCCTAATGTATTGAAATATAGACTGTTACGATTTTTTTTGTACCGTGCTATGTTGCGTCACTCCGTTGGACCCCCGCTTGCAAGTCACAGTGCCGCTCTTCCAGCACGTTGGGGGACGCTCTTTCGCGCACGTATTTCCATTCAAGGCGGGGCCATGACCAGGGATCAGAGAGGGTTTTCACTTATCGAGCTTTTGATCGTCGTTGCGATCATTCTGATTGTCGCAGCTATCGCTATTCCCAACCTCTTACGTGCGCGCATCGCGGCCAACGAGGCATCGGCGGTGGGATCGATTCGCACAATAAACACTTCCTCGGTTGAATACGCGGCGACGTACGAGAATGGCTTTCCGGCAGGTCTTTCGAAGATGGGCACTGCAGCGGCCGGCGACACCACTGCAAGCTGCGGCGAAGGGCTGTTGATTGACAACCTACTGACGGCTGGCGTTAAGAGCGGCTACAGCTTCACGTACAAGGACGGCACCGGCGATACCCCAAATGCGGCGCCGACGGGTGGCTGTATCGGTTGGAATCTGTACACGGTCACCGCTCAACCGGTAACGCCGGGCACGACCGGACAACGCTACTTCTATTCCGACCAGACGGGCGTAATTCGGTTCAACGCCACGACCACGGCTTCGGCTACCTCTCCACCACTGCAATAACCAGGAGTTCGCGCGGCAAACGTGGACGCCACGCACTCTCTTTGCGATTCCGCCTTCAGACGATGGCCGCGACGCCGGGCAACAATGGCCGACGTGGATTTCAGCGGTCCGACCGCAGGTTGCGTGCGCCGAGAGAATTCCTTTTGAAAAAGCGGCGGTCGCAGTTTTCACACCGGTAGGGAAGGAAACCCAGAGCTGAGGAGAGTCGCTCGAGTAATCCCCGGCGCTTCGAGCGGCGAGTCTCCGAGCTCCCGCAATGCGGGCAATGCAACGATTCTTGATCGCTTGACGCCACGGTGCCTGATTTCCAGCCATGCCGCTCCTGGTTATTTCCAACATTCCGGCACGGAGATCATGGCTTCAACACGTTCGAGAAAAGTCTAACACTCGGGATATATAGAAAAACAGGCTGGCAGAATTAATTTTCAGTGAACGATGGCTCTCAGAATTCAGAAATACGTAAATGTTGCGGCAATACACCTGAGGATACGTGCCAAATACTTTATTCGCGAGTACGGAAAATAATCGCGCGGCGCATGTTTCAGCGCCACGCGGCTGTCCGCGGTCTATCAAGCAGCGCTAAACAGCGCGAGCTTGGTAGCGAGTCTTTTCGCACCATTTCATCGAGGTGGCGTGTGATTGCTGCCTCGCCCCGAATACCAGGGGTCCCAATTACTTGCTGGCGATCGCCTTCACCGATTCCTTAATGCTGTCGCACAGTGCCTTCAGGCGAATCTGTTGCCAGATCGCGTAGACGTTGAAGATCAGCACCATGCCAACGAGGCCGCGCACCGCAAGGTCAATGTTCAGTTCGGCGAGGGGCTCGGTGCTCTGCACGAGAGAGGGCAGCGTGAGACAAATGATGGTGGCGGTCAGTAGCAGAACGACGCTGATCGTGTTGAAAAGTGACCACCAATTGCGGTTCTGGATGCTGCGAATTCCGTTCTGAATTTCGGTGGTACGGGATTCGATGGACACCGCAACGGGCGTCGAGTGCTGGGTTGCTTCGCTTGATTCTGGAAAGGCCGCGATAGTCGCCATAAATTCTCTTCTCCTAGTCACTTCGTTATTCCATTCGAGCTTTGAGGCCCGGTTTCAATCTATCGTACACATTTTGAGAGTGATAGGACGCCCGGTGTGGACAGAATATGCGTAAGGCATAGCTGTACGTTCGTACAGGCCGGCCCTGGTCTCGAGATGCGGTTGAAACCAATCGCGCGGATTGCTATGCTGAAATTGCGGTTCCCCAAATGAGTTTTCGGGATCCAACCCGAGCCCTTCAATCCAATCAGGGTATTCCGATGAAAACATCATTCAGTCACATTCGCGCCGATCTGCGTCAGGCCATCGAGCATGTGGTCGCGCGTCACCTTGAGAAACTCGACAAACTCCTCAAACGTTACGCGCCTGATTTGGTGCAATTGCATGGCGGTCTGCAAGAACGGCCGCGCAAAGCGGAATTCAGCTTTTCACTGAACTTGGCGCTTCCAACTGGCACACTTCACGCCACCGGAATCGCGCCGGATGCAACTTCAAGCGTGCGCGTGGCATTCGTAGAGTTGGAGGCCCAGCTCAAGAAACATAAAGAGAAGCTGCGCAAGGACTACGAATGGAAGCGGAAGAGGCCTCGCGCAGTACTTGAGTTTTATCGTCGTTTAGCAGGGCCGCCCCGGCACAGCCGCCGTTTCGCCCCCGAATCAGCTACTTAGAGGCGATACGGCTAGCCGAGTACCGGTGCCGCCACTCTCATTTGTTGAGAGATTCAGTACTCCCATAGATGCTAGAGGGAAAGTAACAATCTAAGTCCCGCCAGAATTTATACATTGCCCGCCGCCTCGACCTGCGATATGACTTATAATATCGAATTCCTGTGGGCTGCCGTCCCCTCGGCCACTCGCAACCATTCGAATGCGACGAGCCCATCGCAGCCGACGAGGTCATTTGCCCCGGAGCGGAGAGGTCTTTTCAGCTCACCCCGAGGCGGAAGCTGAGTATTTGTCGATGGTCACTGAACGCCGCCAATCGCCGCGCTGCAAGCCGTTTGGGTTGATTTACCTGAACCTCGCTTCGGACAACGGCGGCATCGTTCTTGACGCTTCGGAGGACGGGCTGCAATTTCAGGCTGTCGCACCCGTCGAGCATGACGATGGGCCCATGCCGCTATGGTTCACCCTGAATCCGGGAAATCGAATCGAAACCGTCGGGGAAATCGTCTGGACCGACGAAACCAAAAAAACTGGCGGCCTGCGATTTACAAATCTTGCGGTAGAAGTCCGGCTGCAGATTCGCGAATGGCTCGAGCAGTACGGAAGTCCTCTGCCGGCTCGCGTATATGCCTCACCGATTGATCTTGCTTCGAGTGAATCCGCAATCATTGAAGAGCCCGAACAGCAACAAAAGACGACGACGATTCGAGAGCCACAGGCTGCTGAAATTGAAGAAGTGCTGAATCGCGTTGAGTCCGAGAGTGCTTCGGCTGCCAGGCTAGCCCCGGCGAGTGTTCCGCGCTACATCGAGCGCATTCCCCTCTACTCCGAGCCCAGGCCGGAAATCAAGGAAAGCGAACCACCGGCGATAACCGTGCGTGAGGCCGTTCATACGGTGGAATCCGCTCCTGTGATTCCGCAGCGGATTCCTCCGCCGCCGATTGTAAAGATCAAGGAGGAGCCAGTCGTATTTCCATTGCTATCCTTTGACGCTACTCCTCCGGCTCCGACCTACTCGGGATATGAATCGGAGGCAGTGTTGCGCGAGGTTGCCTCGGCGGCGCAGCACCGGCTTGGCGACGATCCGCATGTTCAATTCTATAGTCAGTCTTTCGCGAACTTTCCCGGGCCGAAGTCGTCGCCGGTTGTGCCCGAGCCCACCCAACAGCAGTTGCAGGCCGGAATTTCAGTTCGACCGTCGGACTATGCTACGCCGTGGCGGTCTACGTTTGCATCCGGTCCGTCTGCAATCAGGCGCGAGAGGGCCAGTTTGCTGGCAGGACTGCTGTACCGCGTGGGCGTTCCCAGCGATATCGTGCGCGACGTTGAAATTATGGTGGTCGTGATTGGTCTGGTCGTAGCGACCGGTGTCGCACTGATCATTTTCCACCGGCAGGTGGGCGAGGGTGTCCAGTGGATCGGGCAAAACGTATCGAGTAAAAACACTCAGGAAGTTGTTGAGAAGCCCGTCTCGGCCGAGGCAGTGCCGCCGCCAGACGCGAAGCTGAGCCCCTTGCTGCAGGCTCCGCCCGATACTCAGTCATCGGCGCCGGCGGTTGTGAAGCGCAAGCCGAAGCCCGTCGTTGAAGTCGGAGGGATGCAGCCGCCGACCATCTACGCCGCCGATCCCAATGCACCATCTCATGTACCCGCGCTACCGGATGACACAGGTGAAGCGGAACTGGCGAGCGCCTTGCAATATCTTCGCGGCGACAGCGGCTCGTCAGAAACAAACGTCGGGGTGAAATGGCTCTGGGCTTCCGTCGAGAAGGGAAATACGAAGGCTGCGATTATTCTCGCTGATCTCTACATTTGGGGGCGCGGAGTGCCGCAAAATTGCGATCAAGCACGCGTGCTGCTAACTGCGGCCGCGAAGCGAGCGAGCGCCGAGGCGGCGCAGCGGCTCCAGGATATGGATGCGGACGGCTGTGTCAGCGGCGCGAAAGCTCCCTCGCATTAATTCTTCGAAGTCTTTCACTCGTCACGATCCGGCTCATCCAGTATTGTGCAGCCCCGCGGCGATCCCGTTGATGGTTGCGCCCAACGCGTCGTCCGGAGCATCGGCCTGACCGCCGAAACGTTTGCGACGCAACAGCTCTACCTGAATCAAGCTCATCGGGTCCACATACGGATTTCGCAATCGGATTGATTGCGAAAGAACCGAGTTGCCTTCAAGCAGATCGTTCTGCCCGGTCACCGCCAGCAGTATCCGCCGCGTTCGGCTGAACTCTTCGGCGAGAATGCCGAACACCGTATTGCCCAGAGCGCTATCCGAGACCAGTGTTGTTGCGTAGAGACGCGCAATCTGCATGTCCGCTTTTGCCATCGCGGTCTCCACGTTGCGCACCAAATCCGAAAACAGGGTAAACGATTGCATCATTTCTCTTAATTGGGATTGGTGCGTCGGGCTTTTCGCTGCGAATCGTTCGAGCGCGTAACCCACCCCAAACCAAGCCGGGACTGCGTGGCGGCTTTGCATCCAGCCAAATACCCAGGGGATCGCCCGCAAGCGCGAGAACTCGCGGCTTGGCGACCGCCGGGCTGGCCGCGACCCGATTCGCGCGTGCACCAGCTCATTCACCGGGGTCGCTCGCTCAAAATAATCCAGCGCGTCAGAACTTTCCGCGATGCACTGACGGTAAAATGTAAACGCGTCGCGGGAAATCTCGTTCATCGCGTTATCCCATTTTCGATCGTCTTGCGGGGTGCGTCCGCTCGGCCGCGTCAGCGCCTCGAGCGACGCCGCAACCATTAGCTCCAGATTCCATTCCGCAAGCACCGGATCCGAATACTTCCAGTTCAGGACTTCACCTTGCTCGGTGATTCGGATTTCTCCGGAGAAATCTCCGACGGGTTGCGCCAGAATCGCGCGATGCGTCGGACCACCTCCGCGGCCGACTGTGCCGCCGCGTCCGTGAAACAGTCGCAGTTTGACGCCGCATTCTCTGGCTGCCTGATGAAGCTCGCGATGCGCTTTCTGCAATTCCCACGTGCTGGTGATCATTCCGCCGTCTTTGTTCGAATCGGAATAGCCGAGCATCACTTCCTGCTCGCGATCCCACGAATCGAGCAGAGGCAGATATTCCTGCGAAGTCCATACGCGGCGCATGATTTTCGCGGCATCGCGCAATGACTCTATTGATTCGAATAGCGGCACCGGCATCAATCCGGGATCGTCCGCGGATGCAGACGGTTGAACGCCGCAGATGGTTGCCAGTTTCAGCCAGTCGAAGACGTCGTTTTCCGATTCCGTTCCGCTGATCACGAAATAGCGAATCGCTTCGGGCGGGTAGAGTTTCTTGAGCGTCGCGATCATCTGGAACGTCTCGATCGCGTCGTTGACACGCTCGGATTTCGCGGAGAGGCCGGTTCCAATGTTTGCGCCTCCCGCAATCGCAATTTCCGCGAGTGCTTCCGAAATCTCCTTCGTGTGCTGCCGGATGTCGAGGCTGTGAAGGTGAAATCCGAATGTTCGCACGGTGCGCGTGAACGGGTCGACCAGCAACTCGGCCAGCCGCTCGCCGCCATTTGCCGCGAGACTCGCGCGGACCAATTCGAGATCGTGCACAAGCTCGCCCGGCGACTGGTACGCCCGCGCATTTCGCGCGTCATCTTGGCTGGACTGCGCGCGGCTGTACTGCAAGCGAATTCGCGCGAAATCCAAAAACCGGCGGGTCAGTTCCGATTCGGAGATCCACTTTCCCACCGACGCGTCGTCGCCCATCGTCGCTTCGTAGGCGGACAGCGCGCTCCGTAATTCTTCCGAGCACCCCGTTTGCCGGAGCGAAGAGCTCAACTGGTCGACTAGGCGAGTAATCTCCTGCAGATAAAAATCGAGGACCACGTGGCGCGCCAACTCCAGGGCATCCGCGGTGGACTGTGGGGTGATCGAAGGGTTTCCGTCGCGGTCTCCGCCAATCCACGAACCGAAGTGGATCACCTCGCCGAGTTCGTTATGCCGCAGCTTCTTTCCGTATACGGCTTGAAACGATTCCGCGAACTCCACGTAGACCTTCGGCAACGTATGGAACAGAGTCATCGGGAAGTAATCGAGGCCCATCCGCACTTCATCAATCACGCCCGGCTTTTTCAGGCGGACTTCGTCGGTTTGCCACAGGGAGGCGATTTCCGCCAAAATCAACGCTTCAAGCTCGTCCGCATCCGCTTCTGGCAAGGGCAGCTGGTCCAGATTTTCCAGGTGTTGCGCAATACGGCGGCGCGTCATCAGCACGGTCCGCCGTGCCACTTCAGTCGGATGCGCAGTGAATACCGGCATGATCTTCACGCGTTGAAGCGCGGCCAGTGCGTCGGCCGCCGAAATACCGGCGTCGCGCATGCGAATTAACGTGCCGCGGAACGATCCCGCGAGCGGTGGTTGCTCCGCGTGAAGCTTTGCCGCGCGGCGCCGGCGCTTGCGGTGATTTGTTTCAGCGAGATTCGTCAATTCAAAATAGATCGCGAACGCCTTCGTCACCCGGTGCGCGTTTTTCAGGTCCATTTTCCCGATGATGTCGCGCGCCTGAGTCATCAGCTCGTCTTGCGCCGCGGACCCAGGCGGCTCTTCACGCCGTTGGATTAGCAAATGCCTGAGCTGCTCCACGACTTCCAGCAACTCTTCGCCACTTTGCTCGACAAGGACTCTGCCAAGCAGCACGCCGAGCGAGCGAACGTCGCGGCGCAACGGCGTCTCCTTTTCGGGATCGGCCGTGCCCGCAGTCAGCTCAGCCAGGCGCTTCGCTTGATCGCTCGCAATCCACAACGGTTCCATGCCATTCATAATGAATGCAGAGCCGCGAATCTCGCAAGCGGGAGCTGAAGCAATCGCTCACCTTCGATACTTGCGGGCGAAGCTTCTGCAGCGTTGCTGATTATGATTTAGCCTCTCGTTTAGGCTTTCAGGTTTGTACGAGGGCACGAATTCGCCAGGATGCGGCCAACGCGACAGGGAATCACGCGATGAGGAAACAGCGCGATCGCTTCACATACAGCATTTGTTTACGCAGCCGAGGTGCGTCAAATCATTTTCGGGTATCATGGTGCACACCATTTTAGGGGCGTAGCTCAGTGGTAGAGCAGCGGCCTTTTAAGCCGTTGGTCGTGGGTTCGATCCCCACCGCCCCTACCA
>Ga0182015_10001295_pt1 | contig 33451 bp, 35 predicted proteins | sample 712P3MmetaG_FD_120478 | JGI IMG/M metagenome (GOLD analysis project Ga0182015, IMG submission 120478) | Permafrost microbial communities from Stordalen Mire, Sweden - 712P3M metaG | ecosystem: Environmental > Terrestrial > Soil > Wetlands > Permafrost | place: Sweden: Stordalen | collected...
CCTGGTGCGCTGGCCACATGAGCGACTTGGACTCATCCCGCCGCTCGACTTCATTCCGCTTGCTGAAGACGCAGGGCTCATGCAATCGCTCACCGCGCTCGTCCTGGAACGGGCGGTGCAGCAGTGTGCCGCCTGGCGCGCAGCCGGCCAGATGTTGAGCATCTCTGTCAACGTCTCGGCGACCAATCTGCTCGATGCCGGATTCAGCGGGTCTGTCATGGCCACGCTGGAACGCCATGGCGTCGCACCCTCGTCGCTGATCCTGGAGATCACCGAGACCACGATCATTCGAGACTTCGAGCTCTGCAAGCAGGTGATCACCCAGCTTCGAGCGCTCGGACTGGGCGTCTCGATCGACGATTTCGGCGCGGGGGTCACCTCTCTCGCGTATCTCGGGAGTCTCGCCGCCAGCGAGCTGAAGCTCGATCGAAGCTTCCTGTCCCGGCTCGCCACCGGGGACACGGAGCGAAATCTCGCCCTGGTCCGCGCGACCATCGCACTCGGGCACAAGCTGAACATGCGCGTGGTCGCGGAGGGAATCGAGGACGTCGAAGCCCTCAACCTGATCGCCGCGATTGGTTGCGACCTCGCCCAGGGGTACTACATCAGTCAGCCGATGCCTGCGCGAGATTTCAATACGCACGCGGCGCCGATGGAAGATCTCCCTTCGGCCGAGTCCGACGTCGCGTAATTCGGCAAGCGAGCGTACCGGGCGAGGAATTCAAGAATTCGGTTTCGCTGGATCGCTGTCCGAACCCTTTACAAGTTCGTGACCGCGGCATGCGAGGCCGCGCGAGGACACAACTGCCAGCGTTAGTCGACGTCCCCTTGGGGGACTTGTTGCCTATGCAAAAGGGGTAGGAGTGCAGTTCCGGCGGCGCAGATTTGGACAGCAGGCGGGCGACGATCGATGGCAGCGCCGGCCTGCACTCAGCCGGGCGCTCCGCGTCGGCATTTTCCTGGGACCCATCGCTGCGTCCCTCCTGATCGCGACCCTGCTCAGCCGCGCACTGCCGCGTGCGAGTGGACCGCTCACCGCCGTGCTCTGGGTGGGGATCGTCGCCTGCGGATCGCTGGTCACCCTCGTGATCTTCGAGCGCGCAGCCCGGCGCCTGCTCCCGCTGGCGGCCCTGCTCAACGTCTCCCTGCTTTTCCCAGATAAGGCGCCTGCTCGTTTCGCGGTGGCGCGCCGAACGGGCAGTCCTCGCCAGTTGCAGGAGCAGCTCGCCGAGGCACGCGCCTCCGGTCACCAGGACGATGCCCAACGCATGCAAGCGGTGGTCGAGATGGTGCTCGCGCTCAGCGTGCACGACAAGGGCACACGCGGTCACTCGGAGCGAGTCCGCGTGTTCACGGATCTCCTCGCTCAGGAGCTGAAGATCGATCCCGCCGGGCAGGCACGGTTGCGCTGGGCCGCCCTGCTCCACGATGTCGGCAAGCTCGAGGTGCCGACGGCACTGCTCAACAAACCCGGCACACCCGATGCGGACGAATGGAAGGTGCTCCACCGGCATCCTGAGGAGGGCGCGCGCATGGTCGCGCCACTCCTGCCGTGGCTCGGCGAATGGGGCAAGGCGGTGGTGGAACACCACGAGCGCTACGACGGCACCGGCTATCCATTCGGGCTTAAGGCTCAGGAGATCTCGCTCGGCGCGCGGATCGTCGCCGTCGCCGATACCTACGAGGTGATGACCGCCCCGCGCCCCTACAAGCGCGCCATGAGCATCGCTGCGGCTCGCGCGGAACTGACCCGCGTGGCGGGCACCCAGCTCGACCCCGGCATCGTTCGGGCCTTTCTGAACATCTCGGTGGGCCGCCTCTGGCGCACGATCGGCGTTGGCGCGTGGATCGGGCAGATCCCGGCGCTCGGCCGGCTCTGGGCGGAACTCGCGAAGGTCGGGTCATGGGCCGGCGCCGGTGCACTGACCGCAACCACGGCGGTAGTGGTCGCGGTGAGCGGCCTGGGCGCGCCTTCGCCGAGCGCCTCGAGTCTGCTTGCCTCGCTGGGATCCCCGGCGCACGCGGCATCGCCACGAGCGTCAGGCACTCCCGTTGTCGCGCCGACGACCAGACCATCCTCGTCACCCGCACCAACTGCGGTGGGGCCAACCGGTTCCGCCTCTGCGGCGCCCAGCCAATCTGCTGCCCACCCTACCGCGCGGCCGACGCCAAAACCAACCCCGCGACCGACGGCGACTCCGAAACCAACGCCGACGCCCGTCCCGACGCCGTCCCCAAGTCCCACTCCAGATCCATGGAGTTGCGCGTCGTGCATCCATACATCATCGTCCTGCACGAGTTATTGCACCAACAACTATCTGCCAGTCTGCATCACCTACTGCGACGGCAACGACAACTGGTCATGCACGTCGCATTGTTTTGGTAACCACAACCGCTCGTGCATCACCTACTGCGTGGGTCAGAACAACATCAGGTGCAAGACGGACTGTCGCCTCAACGGATCGTTCGTCGCCACGCAGGGTTCTTCGCCTCCGTCGCCGCTCGTCGGCGCACTGAGTCCAGCGGGCGGGGGGACCCGCCGGGATGCCAATCCACGGAGGCACGACATAAGCGGGCGAATAGCGACCTCGCTCGCTCATGGGCAGAACCAGGGCATTGCGACGCTCGAGGACTGGTTGTGATCTCGGCGTTCCGGCGCCAGCGCGGAGATGACACCCGTGTTCTCCCGGAGCCAGGCGTCAGCTGCTCCATCCCGGGGTGTGGCCGGCACGACGCTCAGCCGTGCGCATATTGCGACCGGCGCGGTCGATCGTGCAGCGTGGCGTCGTGCCCGGCACACACCGTCATTGTGGCGGCCGTCGCCTACTGCAGGCGCCATGCCGGGACGGTCAACGCACTCGCTGCCACCGAACCGGATTCCGGTGGGATGCCCGATCTCCACGATCGTGCACCGTCGCTGGTCAACTGGATCGCCAGCGACATGGACGGAACGATCCGTGCCCTCCTCATCGACGCAACTCGGCCGCGTGAGCGTGTCCTCAGTGACGGATGTGTCCAGCTCACCCGCGACATGCTCCGGCGCGGTCGATGGGAGCGAAGCTGGCGCATCATCGACGATACCGGCCTGGTCCTGAAGGTGAGCATCCATATCGATGACGGCGACGATTCTCTCGTCCACGTCCGCGTCGGTGACGTCACCGTTGGTGAGGGCATCCCGCCATGGATCACGAACCGCCGCAATGGCGATGCCGTCGCTGCATCGATCGATGTCGCGCAGCGGCAGCACTTCTACAGTTCGCTTGAGGAAGCGATCGCCGGAGCGCTGCGTGACCCCGGACAGTTCACGCGGGACTGACGCGCCACTGCGGGAGCGGCCGTGAGCCGCGATCCTGGCTCTGCACATCGCCTGAGCGTGAAAAGAGGGGCCGCCCGAAGGCGACCCCTCTCAGCGCATCAGATCATGCGGGGCAGGGATTGTTGGGCAGGTTGTTCTGATAGTCGTTGTACTCGTAGGTCACTGCACCCTTCGCTCCCGAGTAGGGAACAGCCAGCAGATGCCCGTACTGCTGATGCGCCCCGTAGTTGTCGGTGCTGAAGCCGGGATACATCCCTCCCACGGTCCAAGCGCAGCCACCGAGCGCTTGGCCGGTCGAGTAGAAGGGATAGAACTGCGCGGGCGTTCCGTCATCGGTTGGCGGGATGATGGTGCAGCCCACGCCGGTCTCCGTCTCGCACGTGCCGAGGTCATCCTCGATTGCCGGCAGATCAGTGTTGAAACCGATGGACGAGTAGTTGGTGTTGTAGTGCGCCCCGGTGAGCGGGCTCGTGAAGATGAACTCCGTTGGTCGGAATGTGCTCCCGTTTGGCCAGTCCTTGAGGTACGACGGCCCGTCATACCCGAGGTTGGCTCCTTCGCAGCCACCGATCTTGATGTAGCCCGAAGCCGATGGCGCCCAACAGCCGACATCATCCGCGTCCGCGGGCTCGCGGTTGGGTCCGACACCCTCATCGCCGACGCAGGTTGCGGTGGCAGTATCCACCTTGCTGCAGTAATCGAAGTGCCCGACTTCCGTATCCATCGCGATGTTGTAGGTCGCAGCCGCCCACGGTACGGTGGTCTGCGGGGTCGATGTTGAGTACATCGGGTGGAAGTTGTAAGGGATGTTCTTGCACTCGGTCGAGGGCGCCGGCGCGAACTTCACCTGGCCGAACCCATTGGCCGCACTCGCGGTCATGGACCCTGAGGTTCCGGCCGTCAGGTCCTTGACGACCGCCTGCAGCCCATTCGACGTGTCGTGCAGCTGGATGGTGAACTTATCGCCCTGATTCAGGAACTCAACCTTGCGCGGATTCGGCGTTCCCGAGGCGAGCGCCTGGAACTGCACCGGGTTCGGCGGTCCCTGAGGAATGCCACTGTGGGTGAGGTATGCGAAGTTCACGTACTCCTCTCCAACGGTGGCCTCGCACGTCGAATTCAACTGCTGACCGGTCAGCGAGTTCTGCGAGAGGCTGTCGATGGTGAGCGCGACGCACCATTGGGTCGGCGAGCAGCTGAACCCGTTCCACTGCTGCACATAGCCGGGCGGATAGAACTGCAACTCCATGTAGGCCGCGCCGGGATGGTACGGGCTCTTTGCAGGATTGACGATGTTCACGTTGCTGTCTGGAACGCACGAGTTCACGAGCTCGGGGTACGACTGCGTGTCGCACATCGCCATCCCGAACCAGAACGCCGGCGTGTACTCGAACGTGTACACGTGCTTGCCGGGAACGTTGGTTGGCGACGGTTCCGTGGGCAGGATGCCGCTGTATTCCATCTCGTTGCCCGAGCCTGCCTTGTTCGAGTAGAAGAGAACGCTGGGCTCGTCATGGCCCACGTAGTGCCCGAAGACTTCGTCGGACTGATTGACCTCGGTACACAGGAACCGAGTGCTGTCCGCGCAATTGATATGCGTGGGCGCCTGCGGTCCCGATGACGATGCCGACGAGGTGACCCCTCCACCGGCCAGGGCAGCCGGAATGGCAAGTGCGGCCACAAAGAGCGGCGTTGCGAATCTCCAGCGCTGGTTCATCGCGTCCTCCTCGGAGTGACGGCTGGAGGTTGCTGTAACTCCCCCCGTCAGGACGCTCACTCCTTTCGCCCTGAGCGCTTGTCAGGCTAGCAGGGTGAACCGCAGGGCACAACAAGATGAACGAGGCGTGAGCGTGGTGGCGACACCGGCGGGCTCGCAGCGAGGCATAGTTAGCCCGAATCTGACGGAGGTGGCGAGATGAAGGCCGTGGTCTTCACCGACGTCCGGTCGGTCTCCGTTCGCGAGGTGCCGGACGCCGAAATCGAGGAGCCGACCGACGCGGTGGTCCGCGTGACGTCGAGCGCGATCTGCGGGACCGACCTGCACATGTACGACGGCCGAACGGGTGCCACTCGTGGTCTTGTCCTCGGCCACGAGCCGCTCGGGGTGATCGATCGCGTTGGACCCGCGGCGGAGATGGTCAAGCCGGGAGATCGGGTCGTCATCCCGACCCATCTGTACTGCGGACTCTGCGTGAACTGCGCACGCGGGTATTCAGCCGCATGTCTCCGCGTGCGTCCCGGCGCATTCGGGGCGGCATATGGCTACGCCGGCATGGGCCCGTATCGCGGCGCCCAGGCCGAGTTGTTGCGAGTGCCATACGCCGACGCGAATTGCATCCCGGTTCCTGGCAAACCTGGCGACGACCTGGAGGATGACCTGGTCATGCTGGCCGATGCGTTCGTGACCGGCTGGCATGCGACGGAGCTCGCGCAGGTCCATGCGGGATCAACGGTGGCGGTCTTCGGCGCCGGAGCGATTGGACTGCTCGCCGCGTACAGCGCACTCCTCAAAGGCGCGGGAGAGATCTACGTCGTCGATGACATTCCCGAGCGACTCGACAAGGCTCGCGAACTGGGGGCAACGCCTGTCGACTTCCGAGAGGGCGATCCTGTGGAGCAGATCCGCGAGTTGCGTCGAGCTCGCGGTCTCCCTCCGGGTGAGGAGCCGATGGGTGGCGTACAGATCGGCATCGACGCGGTCGGCTTCCAGGCGCACGACCGTTCGGCACCTGCCACTGAGAACCCGACCCAGGTCATCCACGACCTCGCCCGACTGATCAATCCGACGGGACATGTCGGCATCGCCGGCGTCTTCGCGGAGCACGATCTCCATCCGGCACCCATGGGGTTCGCCGACGGCCGGCTCACCGTGCCGTGGGCGACCCTCTTTGCCAAGGGAGTTTCCGTCAACTTCGGCCGCACCCACGACCGTCGCTACACCGTGCTGCTTCGGGACCTCGTGCTTGCACGCCGCGCCTGGCCGGGGATCGTGGTCACCCACCATGGACGGCTGGAAGACGCGCCAGACCTCTATCGGGAATTCGACCGCCGCGAGGCCGGCGTCATCAAGGCCGTGCTCCACCCGCAGCTGGCGTGACCGGGAGCATATCCGTTGCTCCTCCATGGCGGACCAGGCCTCTCCAACTATATGTCGCTCCTCGGCGAGGAGAGAGCCGGGTATCGAGTCATTCGGAGGGCACATTCGCCAGGGCGCTGACGACACTCTCTCCATCCGCGATCTTCGTGCTCGGCGCCGAGAGTCCAATCCCCACCGCGAACGCGATGCATGCCGCCTCGACGATGCCGAATGCGGAAGTGACCGTGATTCCGAGGGCCGGACACCTTCCCTTGTACGAGCAACCGGGTTGCGTCGCGGCGGCGCTCAGCCAGTTCAGCCAGCGTCTCGATCGCGTGCCCGAGGTCGCCGGCTGACCGCCGATTCGCGAGATAGAATCGTTGAGTGGATGTCAGGCTGGGAGCGATCCTGAGGGATCCGAAGACCCCGGCGCGAGCGGGCGTGACCGTCCTCGCCGCAGCGATCGTGATGATCGGCGACGTCTTCGCCCCGTTCGCCACCCAAGGATGCGGTCTTTGCCGCAGAGGGCCCGGCGATACGTTCCCTTCGATCAGCCTGTTTCAGGGGATCGACGGCTGGATCGTCCTCGGCACTGTCGCCGTACTCGGTCTTGCATCCCTCGGATACCTCAGCAACCTTCAGCGCGGGCTCTCCGGTGTAGCCATGCTGCTGTCAGCCGTCGGCTCCTTGGTGCTCGGCGTTTTCGAGGGAGTCGACGCGGGCGTCCGGATCATGGGCTGGGGCGCACCGCAGGCGTTTGAGGCAGGATCCAACGGCCCAGTTCTCTTCGTTCCGGAGCACGTCTACTATCCACCCGTGTATCTCGACGCCGGTTTCTATCTCTTCCTGGCCGCTGCCGCCCTCGCCGTCATCGCATCGGTGGTCGTTGTGCTCACCATGAGTAGCAATCCGGGTCGCAGTCGGCGCACTGTCACTCCCGCCTTGATCTAGCCGGCCATCGCGCAGGCCGACACGCACAATCGGAACATGCCAGCGCCCGTCGCCTTCTCGTGGAGCGCGGGGAAAGACTCCGCTTTCGGTCTGTGGACCGTGCTTCGCGACCCTCGTTACGAGGTTCGCGCGCTGCTGACCACCATCACCGACGCCTATGACCGGGTGAGCATCTCGGGAGTGCGCGAGGAACTGCTTGACCGCCAGGCATCGGTGCTCCAGTTGCCGTTGATCAAGGTCCGGATTCCCCCTGGCTGTACGAACGACGTCTACGAGGAGCGATGGGGGGCCGCACTTGGTGGTGAGGATTTCGCCGGCATCGAGCATGTCGTCTTCGCGGATCTCTTTCTCGAAGATGTTCGGGCGTATCGAGAAGAGCGCCTTGCGCTAGCGGGCAAGCGCGGTTTGTTCCCGCTCTGGCGCCGGGACACGGGGACGCTGGCTCGGGACATGATTGCGGCGGGGTTCCGCGCCGTCGTCGTATGCGTCGATCCGCGCGCTCTCGATGCGTCCTTCGCTGGAAGAGCGTTCGACAGCTCGTTCCTGGACGACCTTCCCAGTGGGATCGACCCATGCGGCGAGAACGGCGAGTTTCACACCTTCGTCTGGGCGGCGCCAATGTTTCTGACCCCGATTCCGTGCCGAACCGGTGACGTGATCACCCGTGACGGGTTCGTGTTCTGCGACGTTCTTCCAGCCTGACACGCACATAACGTGTGCTGATCACACGATGGTGCTCGAGCCCTCGCCGCGGTCGCGGTGTCGACGCTGTTCGACCGCCCACTCGCGGGCCAGAACCGCATAGACGACCTCGCTCTGCCACTCGCCCTTGACCCACTCGTTCTCGACCAGGTGCGCCTCGCGCCGCATGCCGAGCTTCTCAAGCACACGAGCCGAACCGGTGTTGCGCGCCTCGGTTCGACCGACCACACGGTGCAGACGCACGGTGTCGAAGGCGAAATCCAGCATGGGCCGCGCAGCCTCAGTGGCGTAGCCCCTGCGCTGATGCGCCGGATGGACGACGAAGCCCAGCTCGCCCTGTTCGTGGCCCTCACTCACCATCCACAGCGAGATATCACCGACCAGCTCCCCGGTCTCGCGCAGGATCGCCGCAGCATTCACGCCGTCACCTTCGCCAGCGATCGCCGTGCTGGCGATCTTCCGCGCCAGGACTGCGCGCACCTCGTCGAGCGAACGAGCGTCGTGATAGAGATATCGGACCACGTCCAGGTTGGACTGCATCTCGTGCAGCGCCTCCAGGTCACCTTCCTCGAAAGGACGCAGCAGCAGTCGCTCGGTGAGCACCGGCCAGGGCGGCGTGAGCCTGTTCATAAGTCAGCCCAGGATGGGACATCGCGGCTCTCGTGTGATCTGCCGCCGCCGAATTCTCGCGCGCCCGCGACGCGCCGCTCGCCGCCTCGCCTACGTGGACCGCGCCAGCGTGAACCGGTCGATCTCGACGCCACTGCCGTTGAGCGTCCGGACATCCATCCGGGTCCAGCCCAAGCTTGGGGGCGCGACGTCGACCACCATGAGGTTGTAGCCGGTGTAGCGCACTCGCGACCAGTGGACGGTCTCGTCGACCTCGGTGCCACCGGCCTCGTTGACGTAGCTCGCCACTGAGGCAACGTTGTCGACGTGGTGCTCGTAGCTGTCCGGCGCGCTGAAGGCGTAGAGGCTCTTCCCCGCACCGCCCGCAGCCACATACGTCGTCCCGTCGTGGGCTGGATAAATCGTGGCACCGATTGGTTTGATGACGGTCGGTGCCCCGTCCCGGATCGGATCCGTCCGCTCGTAAATGTGGTTGTGGCCATTGATGACAAGGTCGACGTGGTACTGGTCGAACAGTGGCGTCCAGAACTGGCGGACGCCGCCCTCGGAGCCGTGCGAGGTGCAGGTGCAGTAGCTGCAGTGGTGGAAGAAGACCACGATGAAGTCGATGCCCGAGTCGTTGCGCAATTGCTTCAGCGTCTGCCCGAGCCGCGTGGTCTGGCGGCCATCGCTGTAGCCGAAGTTGGCAGGCAGCTCATAGGACACGTCGTTGGGATCGAGGCTGATGAACGCGACGTTCCCGTACGTGAAGAAGTATGTGCCCGGGCAGATGCTCGGTCCATTCCCGGGGAAGTCGAGCCGCTTGACATCTGCGCCATACCCATCCGGTGAGTACCACGGCTCCATCTCGTGGTTGCCGAGCGAGACCATCCACGGGACTGTCTTCGCAGTCGGCTCGACCTCGGAGAAGAAAGAGTCCCACGCTCTTGGATCGTAAGCATCTGTGATCAGCCCGGATCCGCCGTCCTCCGCGTACGAGACATCGCCGGCATGGAGGTGGAAAGCCGGTGACTGCGCCAGGATCAGGTTGGTGGTGGCGACAGCGTCGTACGTGCTTCCCTGGTCCCCGAATGCGGTGAATGTGAACGGCACCTTGCCGCGTGGCGCCGTGGTGAAGCTCGAGATCAGGCCTCGTGTCAGTACACCGGCTGTCGGATCGAAGCCGCGGTGGCCGACCACGTAGTAGTAGGTCTTGCCCGGATCGAGGTGCCGGGTGGAGGCGTGCGCGTAGAACTGGTCCTCATGCCCGGTGAGCGAGGGCGGGACGCTGTCGAGGAATGTGATGTCCGTCAACGGTGTGTTGACGTCGCGCAGGTCAGCCGCGATCCGCTCGCCGAGGTCGAACGGGCTCGTGCCGATGCGCACGAACGGATCCGCGACCGGCCCTGCAACCTGCCAGGCGATCCGCATCTCGCTGGTGGGGTCGGGGCCGAAGGAGATGTGCCGCCCGAACGGCACCACGCCCGATGCCTTAGCCGGAGTGGTGCTTGAAAGCAGCAAAGGAGCTGGCCGGCCCGCCGCCTCCACAACCTGCGCGGTCCGGCTGAGCAGTGCAGGTCCCGCGACCAGCGAACCCGCGCCGAGCAGTCCGCCCTTCAGGATTGCGCGACGAGAGTGGCGCTGCTGGAACCACTCGTGTTGCTCGGCGAGACTCAGAGTTTTCGCGATGTCCGGGGTCATCTTCTTGATAGACATAGCGGACATGGTGCAAGTCCGATCTTTAAGGTCTCGCCAAACGCTTGGATCGATGAATGAAACGATCGGTTAACGTGTCGTAAAGGGCGCCGCGTTAGGCTCGCCTGCCGCGTCTGCCTCCTTGGTGCTATCCGATCGGGTCCCTGGCTCCGGCAGCGAATCACTCATACTCAGACGGTGGGTGGCCCCAGGTCGGCGCGCAGCGCAGTCGTCGTTCCCGGCCGCATGTTCGGTCCTCACACCCCCCCTGCTCATGTTCGCGGCGAAAACCGCCGAACGACGAGGAGCTCGGATTCACGCGCTGTACTGGCCAGAAGCAGAACTGAAAGCTGCATCAGAATCGAACGAGACGCTCTCCGCACGGGTCACTCGGTATGTCGCGACCGCGCTCGACGCACCGGATTTGGCGGATGCCAAACCATTTGATCATTGGCAAATCACTGGCCACCTATGCCGCACGGGTCGCCGCTCAGCGCGAGTTGCGGGCCGTGTGGCTGACGCCCTTGCTCGCGGATGCTCAGGTCGTCGACGCGCTGCGGGGTTGCGCTCGGCCGAGCGCTTGGGATTCCGATGCGGCTCACGCCCTCTCACGGCACGTCCTCGAGGTCGACGGCGCGGACCACGGTATGTTCGTGTCCGGCGATCTGGCCGCGTCTGCCGCCGTGCTTGGGTCAGTGGCGACTGCTATTGAGGAGTTCCTCGACCAGACAGTCTGGACGAGCGAACCGTAGCCGAAGTTTGATGCATCCGAGTATCGGCGACCTCCGTCGCGTCGACTTCGGCTATTTCATCCGTCCCGCGTCCGAGACGGGAACCGGGAGCGCACGCGTGGAGTCGCTCCTCGGGTATCTCGTCGTTCATCCTGCGGGACAGGTCCTGTTCGATACGGGACTGGGGATTGCCGATGCCGAGACCGAGGCGCACTACCGCCCGCAGCGACGCCCCCTCGGCGACGCGCTGCGCGCCGTGGACTCCGCCGTCAACGAAGTGCAGATCATCGTCAACTGTCATCTTCATTTCGATCACTGCGGCGGCAACCCCGCACTCGGGGGGCGGCCCATCGTCGTGCAGGCGGTCGAACTGGAGAGCGCGCAGCAGCCGGGCTACACCGTCCCCGAGATGGTCGATTTCCCCAGCGCCAACTACCAGATCATCGTCGGCGAACTCGAGGTGCTTCCGGGGATATGGGTGGTTCCGACGCCCGGGCACACGGCAGGCCATCAGTCACTCGTCGTGCTTTGCGACGACGGGAGCGTGGTCCTCGCGGGTCAAGCGCACGACACCGCGACGGAATTCGCAGCAGATCTGCGTGCGGCCCTGGTGGCCAAGCTGCCAAGCGAGGTTGCAGCGCCCGCGCACCAGGCTTGGATGGACCGGCTGCTGCAGTTCGATCCTCGACGCATTCTTTTCGCCCACGATCTGTCCGTGGTTGAGCCGCTGCGATAGTTATCGATTCGACGACGCCACCCAGGTCGCCACCTGGGCGCGTGAGTTGAACCCGAGCTTGTTCAGGATGTGCCCGACGTGCGTGGCGACGGTGCGGTCGGAAATCGACAGCCGGGCTGCGATCTGCTTATTGCTCAGCCCCTCGGCGATCAATTGCGCCACCTCCAGCTCGCGCTTCGCGAGCGGCCCGGCGCCCACACGAGCCGGCGCCACGCCCTCGACATCCTCGGGCTCACCGAGTGCAAGGCGTACTGCTTCCCCGCGGCTCAAGCGTTTTCCCGCCTCGAACGCGGCCTCGAACTTTGCCGCCCCGACCGCCGCAATCGAGGACTCCTTGGCCGCGTCGAGCATCGGACCAAACGGGCCGGTGACGCTTGAGCCGGCGCCGGCTTGGACGGCTTCCGCCGCCCCGAGCAACTCCGCAGCGAGTCGTGCCTGACCAGCGTTGGCGGCTTGCCAGCCGAGCGCATTGAGCAAGAAGAACTGGGCGGCCCGGTCGTCGATCTCCCGGGCGGCGCGCATCGCCTCGATGAATCGTGGCTTCGATGTCTGCACGTCGCCGCCCAGTATTGCGACCAGGCCAACGTTGACCAGCATTTGTCCAAGCATGTAGAGGTCACCTACCTCCCGGCTAAGCTGCACACCTGCCGAGGACGCTGCTTCGGCCTCAACGCGGTCGCCCTGGAACATCGCTCCCACGGCGCGCGCCTGAATCACACCGATCGTCGCTCGGTAGTCATGGAGCTGCAGCGTGAGTGTCTCGGCCTCGTCGAGGAGCCGTTGGGCAGCTGTGGCATCGCCCGCGACGCGCTCCGCGTTGGCAGCCGTCGTGAGTGATTCCGACAGCAGCGACAATTGCCCACTTTCTCGAGCGGCTGCCACTGCGCGAGCGAGCCATGGCCGCGCAGTGTTGGGATCAACCTGAAGCAAGCTCAGCCATCCACGCAGCCGGCACGCCCGCGCATTCACGGACGTTAGACCAGCGTCAGTCGCGAACAACTCGTCGAGCCAGCGTACAGCCTCAGTGGTGGCGCGCATGATCCAGTAGTACCCAAGCGAGCCGGCGACGTCGAGGCCCCGTTCCGAGTCGGCGTGCGCGACGCATCGCTGCAGGACTGATCGGATGTTGTCGATTTCCAGCTCGTTCCACTCGAGCCACTCGCGCGTGCGCTGCCACGCGTGGTCGGCGGTTTGCACGCATCTCGTCCGGTAGTACTCGAGAAATCGCTCCTCGATGCGATCGTCTTCCTTCGCTTCGTGCAGCTTGAGATTGGCGTATTCGCGCATGGTCTCGTGCAGCCGAAAGCACGCGACCTCCTTGACGTCGTCCCTCATCACCAACGATTTGTCGACCAGCGACGACATCGCCTCCAGAGCCTCGGGTGCGGGCACCTCGTCGAACGCGCAGACAGACTCAGCATCCTCGAGCGTGAAGCGGCCGGCGAAGACGCCCAGCCGCCTCAGGAGCGCCTGCTCGCTCACCGTCAAGAGATCGTGGCTCCAGTCGATCGCCGTTCGGAGCGTCTGATGACGTGGGAGCGCAGCGCGCGATCCACCGGTGAGAAGCCCAAATCGATCGCTGAGGCGATCGACGATCTGATCAACGGTGAGGACTCGGGTTCTGACCGCGGCGAGCTCGATCGCCAGGGGCACGCCGTCGAGCCGCCTGCAGAGCCGGACGACGCCCGATTGATTCGAAGCGGTGAGCCCGAAGGTGCCTGACGCTGCCGCCGCCCGCTCGCTGAACAACGCGACGGCGTCGTTCTGCCGGACCCGCTCGAACGGTTCTGATCCGTTCGCGTCCGGTAGTTCGAGCGGCGGCACGGCGATCACGTGCTCGCCCGGTAGCTGGAGCGGCTCCCGGCTGGTGGTGACCACACGAACGTTGGGCGCCGCATGAAGGACGTCGGCCACCAGCTCGGCGGCCGGTCCGATGAGGTGCTCGCAATTGTCCAGGAGGAGCAGGAGCTGCTTGTCCTGTAGGTAGGCGATCACGATCTGCAGGGGCTTCGTGGCGGCTTGGTCTCTAAGGTCGAGGCCTGTCACGACTGCGCTGGGCAGCAGTGCCCCATCGCGAACCTCAGCGAGTTCGACCACCCAGGCGCCGTCCGCGAATCCGCGTCCGAGGTTGGCCGCGGCGCGGAGTGCGAGCCGGGTCTTCCCGACCCCTCCTGGACCCACCAGGCTGACGAGGCGGGCAGTCGCCAGCTTATTCCTGATCTCGCCAAGCTCCCGCCGGCGGCCGACAAAGCTCGTCACCTCAGCGGGGAGGTTCCCCAACTGTTGGCGAGGCCTAGCCAACCTGACGCGGCCTAGCCGGCAATCGCGGTGCGAATCGGGCGAATACGCATGCAATCAGTAATCCTGACGATTCGCCGGTTCGTATGCTTCGCCAGGCTGACGAACATGCCTGAGCAGCCGCACAACCAGCGGGTCGTGGTGCACTTCGTCGGTTCGCCTCCAGCCCGCCAGGTTGCGCGAGCGTCAGGGGTCACCGAGGTGGAAGTCGACGGCTCGCTGCTGAGGTGCCTCGTTTGCGGCAGCTTTCAGCCATTTCTCGAAGCACTGCACGGTTACGAGGTCATCGGCCTGACGTCGATCCCGGTCCTGTCTATCAGCGAAGCGCGCGACGAGCCCGCACAGGTACAGCGACTCGGCGGCGACGGAGGAGGTTGCTGATGGATGCCGGGTGAGATTTCGCGTTCGTACTGACCAGCAGTCGGTGGTCACGGTTTCGATGACCTCAAAAAACACAAGGATATTCAGATGAATCCAGACACAACGCCAACGACCAGATCAGCAGGAGAAATCCCGGTGAACGCACCACGCAGCACCGCACTCATCGTTGGCGTGCTGTTCTTCATCACGTTCGTCACGTCGATTGCAGCCGTCTTCGCTTACGGACCTGTTCTGACCGACGCCCACTACATCACCGGCACGGGAAGCGACACCCGTGTCCTCTTCGGTGCGTTTCTCGATCTGCTTCTCATCATCAGCAACATCGGCTGCGCCGTCGTGTTGTTCCCGCTCCTCAAGCGACAGAACGAAGCCATTGCGCTCGGCTACGTCACCGCTCGTCTCGTTGAGTGCACCTTCCTTCTCGTCGGCATCCTGAGCGTCCTCGCGATCGTCTCCTTGCGTCAGGGTGCTGCCGGCGCGGATCCCGGCTCGCTCGTCACGGTTGGCAAGTTGCTCATCGCCATCAAGAGTTGGACGTTCCTGCTCGGGCCCGGCCTCATGGATGGAATCGGGACTGGGCTGATGCTGGGATGGCTGATGTACCGGTCGGGCCTGGTGTCACGTCGCGTTGCGCTGTTGGGGGTCATCGGAGGGCCGCTCCTCGCCGCTTCTGGGATCGCGATCCTGCTCGGCCTCTTCAAGGCGGGTTCCGCGTGGCAGGGCATCGCGACAATCCCGGAGTTCGTCTGGGAGGCCTACCTGGCCATCTGGCTCACATTCAAGGGCTTCAGGGCATCTGCGTTTGACACCGGCGAGACTATCGACGTCCGACCGGATGCAGTCCACGCGGTCGACGCGGTGGTCGCCGCGTAATTCACCGCCTGTCGACAGGCGCAACGCGGAGCCCGGCTTCGGCCGGGCGTCGCCATGCCCCGAGACCTGCATCGGGAGTGTGCGCTCGCGCAGGCTAGATGTGGCGGCGGGCGTAGGACACTGCGAGGACGCAGGCGACGATCACCACGGCAAGCATCACGCCGAAAATGATGATGTTCGTCCAGAGCACCGAGATCACGCCGTCGATCCTACATCGCCTCGGGTCCGGTCGCGGGGTGGCGCTGCTCAGGGTGAGTCGACGATCGGAAGAAACGCGCGCCACGGACCGATCGCTTCCGAGTATTGCTTGGCCATCGTCTTGACGATCTGACCAAGGTGATTCAGATCGTGGACCACCCAGGTGGCGAGAAGCTGGCTGATCGTCACCTCTCCGAAGTCGGGATGCACACCCCGCCGGCTCAGATCCTCGAGCTCGATCAAGTCTTTCAGTGTCTTCAGATTCGCTGTCCGCACCGATTCGAATCGATTAAGTAGATCTGTGAGGCTCCAGCCTCTGAATCGAGTAAACCCGGCCTCTCGATCCACCGGGTCGAAGACGCGTTCGGTGCTGTGTCTGAGAATCAACTGCGTCCGGTCAATCCAGTCGCTCTCCTCGACGAACGTCATGTGCCCGACCACCTGGTATGGAGACCATGTGCCGGGTCCTTCGTCGGCGCTGATCCACTCGTCCGAGAGGTCCGAGAGCATCGCTGTCAGGACGTCTGGAGTTCGACGAAGCACTTCCGTGCCGAGCTCGAGTGAGAAGTCCATGGCCTCCCCGATTTCAACGATGCTGGCCGCTCGCCGAGTCACGGTAAATACTGAGGATTCGTCCCCAACCGTTGCGGTATCCGGGCTTCTTTGCGGGTCCGGCATCGCCAAGACGATCCCAGGCCCTGTGTTCAAGATGGACGAGGGTGCCGCCGGTGCCGGTGCTCGAGAAGCGCACCTCGACCTCGGTGGACGGCCCGGCTTCGAGATTCGGCTTCCACGTCATGCCGAACCGCACCGGCGGTTCCCAGGCGATCACCTCGCCCCATGGCAACGCTGTTCCGTCCGACAAGTTCTCAAGGACACGTCCACCAAGACGAGCCTCAAAGCTGACCGAGGTTGCCTGGAGCCGACCTTCGAACGTGTCCGCGGCGATTGACATCGTTTCCAGCGGCCACCAGCTGGTCATGCCCGTGGTGAAGAGTGCAAAGGCTTCCTCGAGTGGCAGCTCGACTTCGACGCTTTGCACCACGGGTTCTGTGTCCGTGCGACCTGCTTCGACGCCGCGTTCGGATGCTGTACTCATCTGCTCTCCTCTGATGCGGTTGTGGATCGACGATCGGCGGTGGTTCGGGCCTGCGTCCTGGCGGCCTTCTCGAATTCGCTGAGTGCTCCAGACCACATGCGCTCCACATACGAGCGAAGCTCGCTGATGCCACGAGGGTCGGCTGAGTACACACGCCGGGCGCCCTCGACGCGAACCGTCACCAGGCCGGCGTCGGCGAGAACGCGGAGGTGCTGGGAGACGGCAGGGCGACTCACCGAAAACGATGCGGCCAGCTCACCGACCGGACCCGGCGCTTGGACGACACGCTCAAAGATGTCCCGGCGGGTCGGGTCTGCGAGAGCGGCAAAGCCTCGCTCGTAAGCCATCACTTACGGTAAGCATGGACTTACAGCTGGTTGCTCGTCAAGCGGGCTCCACGTGGGGCTCCGAAGGCTCGCTTATCTACTTGATCTATGGACTTGATGGAATTAGTATGTACCCAGTCTTGCTGGTGCACACACCAGTAGCCGAGGGTCATTACGCGAATCAGGGAGGGGGACATGTCTTTCGTTGGGGGACCGAAACTGCACATCCACGCTGCTCTTGAAGACGTCGCTCGGATTCGGACGCTGTCCAAGCGCCGAGAACTGTTCGGCGCCGACGAGTTGCTCGACCTGACCATGGAGGTTGCCACTCAGACCGAGCTGTGGCAGCCACTCATCCGGCATACGACTGAGGCCCGCTGGTACGAAGCGCTGATCCTGTCCGATGCGCTTGAGCTGTGGTTGATCGGTTGGACGCCGGGCCAGGCGACGCCGCTGCACGACCACGGAGGAGCGACTGGCGCGCTCACCATCGCAGCGGGTCGTCTGATCGAGACGGCCCACGCTGACCTCGGTCTCACCCGTCCGCGACGAAACATCCTCGACGAGCGCTCGGGCGCCTATTTCTCGCCGAATCACATCCATCGTGTCGCCAACGAAGGAGCACGCAACGCGACGAGCATCCATGCCTACTCGCCTGCCGGGCTCCAGATGCGCGTCTACGATGGAAGTGGAGAAACCCAACTTGTCGCGGCCGGCTCGACCGGTCCAGCGTCATGACCGCGTCCGCCCGCGTGACCGTCGATGCGTTGCTGGCCGCAGCCCGGGCGCGGCTCAATCGAGTCGATCCGCGTCAAGCCGCGGAGGAGCAAAAGGCAGGGGCGCTCCTGATCGATATCCGTCCAAGCGAGCAACGTCGTCGTGAAGGGACGATCCCCGGAGCGCGAGTCGTCGAGCGCAACGTGCTCGAGTGGCGGCTTGACCCCACCTCTGCGTGGCGCATCCCCGAGGCTCGTGACTATGACGTTCGCGTGATCATCGTCTGCTCGGAGGGCTACACGTCGAGCCTGGCTGCCGCCGCTCTCCAAGATCTGGGTTTAACCAACGCCACTGATCTCGAAGGTGGGTTCTGGGCTTGGCACGGAGCCGGCTTACCGACAATGTCGGACGTACAGGTCGTCAGCGGCTCCTGATCGGCTCGTACACGCGAATGCCGGTCCGTTTGCGACTCCGTCGAGCCGACGAGCCTGACGTCAGTGATGTCAGACGACGTGGAACTCGATTCGATAGAGGACCGTGTCGTCACGGATCGGTCCCGCGTGCGCCGCACGTTTGCGGAGCGACTCTCGATCAGCCTCGCCCGCGCGACGCACGTCATCGTCGCTGATCGCGTAGAACGGGAGCAGGTCGATCGCGTCGATCTCCATGCGTCCCGTAACGACGGGCCGCTTATCGATTGGCGCTCGCCCCGCTGACAACTGCCAGCACCGACTGCGGATCCGCTTCGATGGCGAGGTCACCCAGTGAAACGATTCCAACCAGGCGGCCATGCTCGACAACCGGCAAGCGACGTACAGCCTTCGACTGCATGATGGCGACGACCTCGTGCACCGGCGTGTCCGGGGAGGTCGTGGCCAGATCCTCATCGCTCAGGATCTCGGCGACGAGCGTCGTCCAGGGGTCCCGTCGTGCCGCGATACCACGCACCACAATGTCGCGATCGGTGAGTATCCCGATCACCTGCGTGTCTCCCTTGGTGATCACCACCGCACCGATATCACGATCTGCCATCACGGCGGCGGCATCGCTCACCTTCGAAGATGCCGGAAGAGTCGTCGGCTGTAAGGTCATCACGTCACGGACTGTCTTTGCCATCCCGAAGCTCCTTGTGCAGTCACTGGTCCGACGCGTCTTCGTTGCCTTCCAGCCTAGTACCTCGGACCCCTCCACAGTCGCCAGCCTCAGTTGTATAACATGACGGTTATGGATATCTTCGGCGTCGTCAGCGACCCGGTTCGGCGCGGACTGCTCGTTGCCTTCGCCGCGGGTCCATGCTCACCCACCCAGCTGGCTGTGCGCTTTCCGATCAGCCAGCCGGCGATCTCGCGTCACATACGGCTCCTCCGGGAGGCCGGCTTGATCGTCTCCGTCGATCAGCCTGGAGATGCACGCGTCCGTCTGTATCGGTTACGGATCGAGCCGCTCGGCGAAATACATCAATGGCTCGACCAGTTCTGGCAACGACGACTCGATGATTTCGCCGGCTACGTCGAGGCGCTGCCATGAATGAGATTCACGCCAGAACCTTTGTGCGCGTGCCGCCGGTTCGCGCCTTCGAGCTCTTCACTCACGACGTGGACAGGTGGTGGCGCCGAGGCGAGCGTTATGGCGGGATGGATCTTCTCGGACATCGATTCGAGCCTTGGCTCGGCGGCCGGTTTCTCGAGATAGCTGCGAACGCCGAACACGAACTTGGCCGAATTACGATTTGGGAACCGCCAGGCCGTCTCGAATTCTCCTGGCGGCAGGGGAACTGGGCGCCGGATTAGTCGACGCTCGTGGAAATCAGGTTTGTGGAAGACGCGACCAGATCGAAGACGGCGTCACCCCCGCGATCCGCCCGGCAGGCTGCGGTACACGCGAGTCATGATCGCCAGCGGCGGGAACGAATCGGTCACCCGTCTGGAGGCGAGGCGATTGGGCTCTTACGCGTAACCCCGATGCGTATCAATCGGAATTGGGACGGTGTGACCCGCTCGTGGGAGTCGGGCGCAATCAGAGGAGGCTGGCAATGAGGGTGCGAGGCATTTATCGAGTTCTTTTCGGCTCGGCGATCGGTCTGTCCGGCATGGTGCTCGCAGCACCCGTGTCGCCGCTTACCGCCGGCGCATCGTCCACGGTGACGGTGTACGCGCCGGCGACCCTCGGGGTCGTGTCACCGACGACCGGCCCGACCGCCGCGGCACCAGGCCAGACGGTGACGCACTCACCGCGCGGCGCACATGAGTTGCCCGGCATCACGGCCAATGCACACGCCGCCTCCGCTGTGGACGGTGCCGCGGGCGCAGCGCCCACCGTGGCTTCCTCGGTCCTGGAAAACTTCAACGGGACCAGTAGCAACGACAGCCGCAAGACCAACTTCAATCAAGAGTTCGAGCCGCCGGACCAAGGGCTGTGCGTCGGCAACGGCTACGTGATGGAACCGGTGAACTCGGCCTACCGGATCTTCAAGACCAACGGCAAGACCCTCGACGGACCCATCAACGTCAACGATCTCTTCGACCAGGGCGCAACGCAGTTCACCAGCGACCCGCGCTGCTACTACGACCCGACCACCAACACGTGGTTCGCGACGATCCTCTTCCTCAGTGGCGGCGAGAATCCCGATGGCAAGTCGTCACAACTCGACATCGCTGTGAACTCCTCGGGGAATCCGGAGAACATCTGGACGCAGTACGAGGTCAACACTACCGACGTTGGAGGCAACGGCTGCCCGTGCTTCGGAGATCAGCCGACGCTCGGCATCGATCAAGACAATCTCTACGTCACCACCAATGAGTTCTCGATCCTCGGCCCTCAGTTCAATGGTGCTCAGGTTTTTGCCTTCTCCAAGAAGGATCTGGTCGGCGGGGTGCCGGCCCACTTCGCCCGGTTCAGCCATCTGCAGATCGGAGGGACCCACGCGAGCTCGGTGCAGCCCGCGATCACCACGGGGACACCAAACGCCGAGTTTTTCCTCAGCACCCAGGACTCGCAGGCGGGCGATAAGGATGCCCCGAACGGTGGTGTCGGCTCGCAAATCGGCGTGTGGGCGATGACCAATCGGACTGCGTTGCAGCACGGGCACTCGCCGGTGCTGTCCAGCACGTTGATCACTTCGGAAACCTACGGACAGCCGCCGCCCGCGGCCCAGAAAGGAGCAACGAGCACCATTGACTCCGGTGACGATCGGATGCAGCAGACGCAATACATCCAGGGCACGATCTGGGGCGAGAACACGACATCAGTCACGGTCGGCAACGATCCGACCGTGCGTGCCGGCGCCGCCTGGTTCAGCGTCCATCCCACGTTGAGCGGGAACCACATCGGCGCCTCGGTGATACAGCACCAGGGATACGAAGTGCTTGCGGGGAACAACGTGATCTATCCGGCAGTGCAGGCGCTGCCTTCGGGCAATGCGGCCATGGTGTTCACGGTGACCGGCCCGGACCACTTCCCGAGCGCGGCCTACGCGGTTCTCGGCGCCGGTGGATCCTCGTTCGGCGCAATCCACATCACCGCAAATGGGACCGGCCCGTACGCACTCGCCTCGACCCGGTGGGGTGACTACTCGTGGGCCGTCATCGACCCATCCGATACCAGCGTATGGCTCGCGACCGAGTACGTTCCACCGCTCTCGAGCCAGACCCCAGACCGGTTGAGCAACTGGGGGACTCGAGTTTTCGAGGTAGCCTTCGGCTAGGGAAAGCGCGCTACGGGTTGGAGCCGTACGGCTGCTGGGTTGTCGCGGCCGCACGGCTCCAACTCGCCACGGCCCCGGACCGGTGGAAAGCGGCCCGCTCCGTCGTGAGTCGCTCAGTAGCGTGTGCGCGACATTCAGTTGGCCGGGCGCTGGAACCGAAGCGGCGTGAAGCGCACGTAGGCCGCCGGCATCGTGTTGTACGCGGGACCGAGCGCTGACGCGACCGCGTTGAGTGCGCCGGGACTGAGATTTCCCCAGTGTCCGGTGTTGACGCGGTGGATCAGTGCCTTGAACGCCGCGATGGTCTCGGCCGGGGTGAACGTGCAGTGACCCGCACGGCTGACAAAGACCTGGCGCAGGAGTGAGCCCTTGCCCGCAGCGTCCACCGTGAGCTTGTACTGAGCCTCGTCCTCGTTGACGACGAGCCCGTCACCGGTGGTGTGCAGCGTGAGCACGGGCTGACTGATGTCGCCGTTGAAGACGATGTAGTGCTTGAGGTACGCGACCGCGCTCGGGTCGGGAGTGATTCGCGGCGCGGCGTTGAGCGTGGCCACGTCGGCGCTGAGGCTGAGCCCGGCAGCATGGTACAGAGCCTTGACCTCGTTGTAGTCGGGGGATTCCTGCAACTGCTGCCAGAAGTCGACGCCACCGGTCCAGGATGGATTGCCTCCGGCACGCGCCTCGAGCTCGGCCCGCAGATCAAACGCAAATGGACCGTCGATCTCGGTCTCCCAGAGGTCTTGGTTCGCCTCCTGCGCGGCGTAGTCGGTGGGCGCCGGCTCGGGGCTTGAAGGGTCGAACCAGCCGGGGATATCTCCGAGCGCACTTGCCAGAGCGATGCGTGCCTGCCCCTGTGGGGTCGTCTGTGCGGCAGCGAAGAGTTCTTCACTCAGGGTCAAGTTGTCGGTCGGATCAGTGATGTTCACAATCTGGAGGCCCGACGTCGGACCGAGGAGCTGCTGTACCGCGAGCGCGGAGTCGAGTGCCAGATTCCAGGTTTGCACACCGCCCGCGACGACCCCGCACATTGGGAGTGCTGCGGTAAAGAGATCAGGCGCAACCTGAATGAGGCCCGCGGTGATCATGCCGCCGAGCGAGTGTCCCCAGGCGATGGTGCGGTGAGGCTTGCCGACGAGACTGTCAAAGGTGTTCAAGGTTTCCAGCTGGTCGGGGATCGCCTGTTGGACCGCCCAGCCTGTCGTGGCGTAGGACGACCCGGCAAGCGCGTAGCCGTTGTCCAGGAGCCATTGGCCGGTGACGGGATCGCCAACGTCCGTCGCAGGGTTCGCGCTTCCTGGGGTGACGTAGCCGTGGCTGTACAGAACGAGCGTCCCGTTCCAGTCGGCGGGTACCTGGATGAGGTAGGTGGCGCCGTCGGCGAAGGTTCCGGTCAGTGTCTCGGGACCGCCGGCGCGTGCTTGGGACGGGCCAAGCCCGACCACCGCGAATCCAAGTCCCAACGCGATGGCGGTGAGTTTGGCAATCGCAGTCCGGCTGCGTTTCGCCGCTCGTAACCGAAGCATGTCCACTCCTCGTGTGAGGCGACGGTTGACGTGGCGAAGACGCTACCCCCGAGGTCCTTCCGCCGTCAAGCCCGGTCCGACACGGGCCTCGTTCGCCAGGACGGCCCGTCGCCGTCGCTCAGTTGAGGGACGGTTTCTCCTGCGTCGTAATCTCCTGGGGCGTCAGCCGGTGCCCGCAGTCAGCACAGCGTGCGATCGGCTGCGGCGCGCTTTTGGTCCGGACGGGTTCGTCCTCGGGAAACGTGAGGAGGACGACGCGTCTCGACGCACAACGCGGGCAAATAATCATGCCGCCCGGAAAGACCCCCCATGTCGAGGAAACGCGTCCGACCGAGGTAGGCTGCCCCAAGAAGCGCCGAGTGGCTAGGGTCTCTTCGTCGTAGGTCCTCCCCGCTGGGCAGAGCGGCATGAGCTGTTCGCATCGACGGGCTACGCGCCGGCGGGCGCTGACACCGTGTCACGGCGAGAGATGGTTCGACCGGATCGACGCAGGTAGATCGCGATCGCGACTGAGGTGAGCGCGGCCCACGCGCACCACAGCGATGTGAATCCAGTGAACGTGATCCATCCCAGTGCGATGACGGCACTCAGATTGGCAAGCCCCAGCAGTACGAGCCAACGGTTGCTCGCCGCCAGACAGGAACCGCACGTGGCGACGATGTAGAGCGCAATGAGAATGCCGGCGTAGCTGATGTTTGCCGTGTATGCGATGTGCGACCCGTCAACGGACGCTCCGACCGGGCCACTGATCACGGCCACCAAGAGCGCAACAGAAGTGATCGTGCCCACTGCCAGGAAACCCTTCATCCATTGGCGTCGATGCACCCTGGTCTCAACGCCGAGCATTGCGAACGGCACCCAGAATGGCAGCACGAACGCGACCGCCAGAAAGACATAAATCGCCGCGTGCTCTACGGGTAGTGACACTTGCCCATGGAGTCCCCACCACACGAACGACTCGTCGACCTCGTGGACGGCAAGGAGCAACGGGGTCGCGGCCAGCGGGATCTGATGGCGCTTACGCACATGGCAGAGCGCATCGACACCGACGGCGCCAACAACGATTCCCGTCACGAGGTCCGCGCCAGCCGAGAAACACATCAGCTCACGCGGATCTTGCTCATTTCCTCGAAGCCTACGCGTTTTGCAGAAGTCGCTATTTCGACTTCCAACGCCGGTAGAGGTTGACGAGGTCGTCTCTCGCCTCGGGGGTGAGGTCGTCTTCGCCGACCGTGCCGGTGGCCTGGATGGTCATCCGGATCTGCTCGAGGTAGGCGGAGCAATTGGGACAACCTCGGATATGGAACTCGAAGCGCCGTCGATCGCCGCGCGAGAGAGTCCCCTCGAGGTAGTCGGTGACCAGCTCGACCGCCTGCCGGCACGCGATGTCTTTCGGACGCAGGAGCAACATGTCAGCCCCTCCGCCAGTCGGCGTCAAGCATTTCGCGCAAACGACTTCGACCGCGGTGGAGCAGGATTCGCTGGTTGCCGGCACTGATACCGAGGACGCTGCACACCTCCTCGCTCGACATGCCTTCCACGTCGCGAAGGACGACGACGGTACGCTGGCGCGACGGGAGATCCTCCAAAGCCGCTTTGAGGATCGGCGCCCACATTGCGGCTTCGAAGCGGTCATCGGATTGCTGCGGCCAGCGCTCCACGGGATCGGCCCACTGACCTTGAGCGTCGAAGCGAGCTGGATCGACGGCCTGAGGTGACTCGGCGGGCGCATTGCGTTGCTCGCGGGTTGCGGCAGAACGAACGCGGTTGACCAGAATGCGGAAGAGCCACGTCTTGAACGAGGCGCGCCCTTCGAAGCGCTCGATCCCGCGGACCACGCCGATCCACGTGTCCTGGACTGCCTCTTCAGCCACTGCCTCGCTCGAGACCATGGACCGCGCGAGACGCAACATCGGTTGATGGTAGCGGGCGACCAACATTACGAAGGCATCCTCGTCACCGTCTCGGAGCCGCCCGACCAGTTCCACATCGATCTCCACGCCGCGAAGCCTAGGCCCCGACGTCCCCGGATCGGACTGCGTGCCTCCACCATGGCTGCCTCGGCAGCTCGCTCGTATGGTCGGCGCAGGCACACGTGACTTCCGTCCTCGGGTGCGCCTGAACCGTTACAGCGGAGGCGCCGCCGCCGCGTCCGGACACCGGTGTAACGCTTGCCGGCCGGCCAGAGACGGTGTTTGTGAAGTACGTCCACTGGAAGCCAAGGAGACGCAAATGAGGAGATCGACCCGTCTGTCCGTGGGTGCCGGCGTAGTCCTGGGGCTGTCGACGCTGTTCAGCCCTCTTACCGCGGGAGCCGCAGGACTTGGGAGCAGCGACGCTCACGCCGTGTTTGTCCAGACCAACGACACCTCCGGGAACCAGATCGTCGTGTATCGCCGCGGTGCTCATGGCGAGCTCAGCTTTGCCGCGCGCTACAACACCGGCGGCCTCGGGGTGGCGCTCACCGGCGCGGTTGTGGACAAGCTCGCATCCCAGGGAAGTCTTGCGTACGACTCGACCGAGCACGCGTTGATTGCCGTCAACGGAGGAAGCAACTCAATTACCGAATTCCACGTCGACGGTACGCGGCTCGACGATCCCCGATCGGTTGCGTCAGGAGGTACGACGCCGGTCAGCGTCACTGTCATTGGAAACCGGGTTTACGTGTTGAACGCCGGTGGAACCGGCTCCGTGCAAGGGTTCTACGTCCACACCCTCCACCCCATTCGCGGAACTGCTCGCAACCTGAATCTGGCTCCAGGTCTGACGCCGCAATTTCTGAATACGCCGGGGCAGATCGGGCTCACGCCTGATGGGAGCCATCTCATCGTGACAACCAAGGCCAACGGCAGCGACATCGACGTGTTCTCCGTCTCGCCCGACGGCGCTTTGTCGGCCTCCCCTACCGTTAATCCGTCGGCGACACCGGTGCCGTTTGGGTTCACCTTCAATCCCGCAGGTGATCTCGTTGTGGCAGAGGCGGGCACGAGCGCGTTGACCACCTACGCGATTCGTGCCAACGGCTCCGTCACTGAGATGGGTTCGGTCACCAACGGCTTGGCCGCGCTTTGTTGGGTAGCCAAGGCCGGAGACCATTACTTCGGCGCGAATGCCGGCAGCGCCACCATCACCGGCTACAGCATCGGCGCAGCAGGCGCCCCGACGATCGTGAGCCAGACCGCAACCGATGCCGGCACGATCGACCTCGCCGCAACTCCGGATGGTTCCGCGCTCTATGTTGAGACGGGTGGCGCAGACGTGGTCGACGCCTTCAGTGTCGGTCACGACGGATCGCTCACCTTCACGGGAAGCTCAGTCGCTCCTGAGCTCCCGGGGCACTCCGGGCTCGAGGGTATCGCTGTCTCCTGACGGCAACTGTTTCGCCGAGCGCAGGCCGGGCACCTCGGTGCCTGGCCTGCGCGGCCGCCGGCCCGATCCAACGGTCCGCGAGGCGCTGTAACGTCGTTCACACAGTCCGGCACGACTGGATCAACTGCTGCGCGCTCAACCTAGGATGGAACCGGGATGCAGCCGCTGCAGGAGACCGACCGGTTGTCGACTGAAGCGCTCGATGGGAAGTCCACGCAGGAAGAGTCGAGCCCCGGCCGAGCCTTGGGACACGCCCTCGGCCTGCGCGCGGAGGCGTGTTGCGATCTTTGCTACACGCGCGCCGCGGCCTACGTATGGGCAGGTCGTTCCCCCGACCCCGCGTACACGGAACGGTCGCGCGGCGTCAACTGGCTTGCCACCGTGGCGATCGCCCGCTGGATCGCATATGGCGTTCCGGTGTCCGCCGACGAGATGCTCTACATCGCCGAGCGCGGAGATCTGGCCGCCTCGCTCCAGCAATCGATCGTGAACATCACACGGGCCTACCTCATTTGGCGAGATACCATCGGTGAGATCCTTCGTGAAGAAGCTGCGCGCCTCAACACGCCCCGCGACGTGGTTGGCGATGCGCTGCGCGCCGTACGGATGAGCTGCGACGCAAGTCTCGTGCAGGTGGCGCGCGCGTTCGATGCTCGAATGGCTGAACTGAGCAGCGAGCTCGCAACTGAGCGCGAGACCCTCCTCCACCAGGCTTTCCATGACCCGCTGACGGGGTTACCGAACCGGGTGCTGTTGTACGACCGAGTCGACCAAGCGGTCCTCGCCGCCCGACGAAACGCAGGGACGTTTGCGCTCCTCGCGATCGATCTCGACGGCTTCAAGGCTGTCAACGACAGCCTCGGCCACGACGGCGGGGACATCGTCCTGCAGCACATGGCCGAGCGTCTGGTCAGCTCGGTACGAGAGTCCGACACCGTGGCGCGCCAGGGCGGCGATGAATTCACCGTGCTCCTCGCCGGAATGACAACGCGCAGCGCTGTCGACACGGCGCAAAAGCTCGAGGCGCGGCTGCGCCAGGTGCTGTGTTTTGGCGGTGAATGCGTATCGGTTGGCGCAACGATCGGCGTCGCAATGTACCCGTCCGACGGCAAGGACGTGCACAGTCTCCTGAGCGCGGCGGACCGTGCGATGTATCGTCGCAAGCGCGAGCGAGGGAACAGCCACGAGCGGGGGCCGTCACGCCCCGGTTAGGAGGACGGCCACCCGGGTGGCTGAGGGCAGGTCGCTACGCCGCAGTTCCCTGCGCGACCCACCGCCGGAAGACAGCGACTCGATCCGCGGGCCACGGGCCGTCGCACGGCATCTTGCCGTTTTCGAGTTCGGCGAGGATCGCGGCTGCGTGCTCACTGACGTCGTGAAACGACCAAAGATCGAAGTGGCGCAGCATCGAGGTGCGGTCCTTCTCACGAAAGAGCGGCTTGACGTCAGCCGCGTAACTGACGGGATCACCCTTGCCATCCAGGGACATCGTTGAACCTCCTCTTCCCCCGTGATGCTGACGTGAAGGACTGAGCGCCACCGATCGCCGTTACGCCGGGATTCTAGCCACGAGGGCGTCCCGCCCCGCGGAAGCTGGCGCCGGGAGCATCCGGGTAGCGCACCGAACTTGCCAAGCGCGTCATGACCTGCCATGCTGTTGGGACGGACGGGGGGCCGAGCAATCGGGGTGTCAGGCGTCTCCAGGAGGCGCCAAAGACGCCGGGCATCGTATTCGCGTTGGACCGTGCACGCCTTGACATCGAGCGTACGCGGGGCGGGGTGCTGCGGAGCCATGAGGATTTGCAGGGGTCGGCAGGAGGGGGAAGAGCTTGCACGCCACCGGGTCGAGGGCGATTGGCACGGACTCCACGGTGGCGTCGCGACCGTTCAACCGCTCGCTCGAGGGCTTGCGTGGGGCCGCCGCCGTCCTCGTCGTGCTTGCGCATACGCTTGCGAACGCCGGTGGATTCACGTTGGGCGTCGACATCTTTTTCGTCCTCTCCGGGTTTCTGATCACCCGTCTTATCGTGGACGAGCTGGCGACGCGAGGCGACGTCTCACTTCGTGCGTTCTACATCCGGCGGAGTTTTCGGCTGTTCCCGGCACTCTTCGTCTTTCTTGCAGCGGTGCTCGTCTGGGCTCAGCTTTTTGCTCCGGCGTCCGGTATCCAAATCGTGCACAGCACCGTCCTCAGCAGCCTGCTCTATGTCGAGAACTGGCACATCGTTGCCGTCGGGGGCGTCGGCGGCGCCGGACTGATCAGAGACCCTGCTGCGCAAGCGTGGTCGCTCTCCGTCGAGGAGCAGTTCTACGTGGTGTGGCCGATCATCCTCATCGCGGCGTGGAAGTGGAAGGGAGAGCGGGCCGCGCTGATCGTGGCCACCTGCGGCTTGGTCCTGGCCGTCGCCGAATGCCTCGGTCTCGGGTTGCTCGGAAGCACCGTGGTGAGGCTCTACATGGGGTCCGACACCCGTGCCTGCCAGCTGCTGGCGGGGTGCTGCGTCGCGCTGCTGGCGCACTGCAAGCTCCTCCCACGCCTCCCCAAGTTCACGACGATGCTCGCCTTGGCAGGGGTCCTTGGGCTGGCTCTCCACCCGCTGCCGCTGGCGTGTCAACTGACCGCAACGACGTTGCTCGGGGGATTGCTCGTCGCCGGCCTCTCGCAGCATGAGCTCTGGCCGCTGACGAGCTCGCCGGCACGCTGGCTCGGCCAGCGCTCATACGCTCTCTATCTCTGGCACCCGTTTGTGGCCGTCATCTTCTTCTATCAGTTCCATCTCGGCGACGGCTTGGCGATGCTCGCGTGCGTGCTGCTCACCTCGATGTTCATCGCCCATACCACCCATCGATTTGTCGAGCGCCCGCTCCGCGAGGTCGGGCGGCGGTTGGCAGGGCGCGTCGCCCACGCTGGACCGGCGAACCAGTTGCGCAGCCTCGTGCCAGAGCCGGCCGTCTGACTCCGGTGGTATCGCCATCGACCGGCTGCGGCAGGCATACGCCCCCAACATCTAAGATCGTCTTCACGGGGGGCCGCACAGCCATGACGCCGATCGATCATGGGCATCCGTCACACGGATGCAATATCAGAGGGAAGGTTGCGCTGTAGCTTGACGGCACCCACAGCGCGTCAGCACGAGGTGGTCAATCATGGGCGATGGCGAAATCCTTGAATGTCCGGAGTGCAGGTCAAACGAAGTGGTCGTGCACAAGCCCAGTGCCACCGCCTTTGGCACCACGACACGGACGGTCGTTTCCGGCTACGAGTGTGTCGAGTGTGGTCGCCACTGGGCGCCGGACGTGGAGTTGACGGGGCAACCGCTCCGACCGATAGCGCGCTAATCCCGACCGGGCGCTCTCGCCGCTCAAGAGAGTTCCGCGAGGCCTTGCGCGACACGAGGCTCACAGACGTTCAACGACGAAACTGTTAGCCAAAGTGTCATGTATCAGGAAATGAGGTGACTTGCATAATCAAGGCGGGTTGAGGTAGGTTCGCTGTCTTGTCCGCGCGGCCTGATAGGCGCCGGCATCGAGGGCGCCCACGAGAGGCGGAATGGAGGCAGCAGAATGTCATTGACGCTCCGTAAGGTTGCTTTGTCGTTTGGCGCGGCCGCGCTCGGCGTCACAGGCGTGACCGGCACCGGCTGGGCAGCCGGTTCAGCCGCTCAAGCCAGTGGGGTGACGCCCAGCTTTGCCACGTTGAGCCCGAGCCAGGTCAAAGCCAACTCCGCCGGCAAGCGAGAGGCCCTGGTGGTCGTTTTCAACGATCAGCTCACCAACCTGCCGGCGAACCTGGCCCACCGGCACGCCAGAGCAGCAACAGCGGGGTCCATGCAGGCTCCGCTCCTCGCGCAGCTGAAGCAGGTCGGGGCCACGCATATCACGGCGCTTTCGCTCCTCAACGCCGTCGCGGCGAACATGCCGGCGGCCGAAGCGCAGGCACTGAGCCACACCGCGGGCGTCAAAGCGGTCGTCCCTGACGGCACCATCATCATCGGGGGGGACAGCGCGTCGAACACGAAGACAGTGGCCGCCTCCCGGGTGCAGCAGTCGAGCCTCCCGGCAATCGCGGCGAGCGGGCAGCAACTGTGCAATGCATCTCCCGCCGACCCGCTGCTGGAGCCGGAAGCCCTCACCAGCATTCACGACGCATCCAACAACCCGAACGACCAGCAGGAAGCGTCCAGAATCGCCACGGGCCACGGCGTCATCATCGGGAACGTCAACGCCGATGAGCTGGCCGGGAACCCCAACATGATCCGGCCGAACGGGAAGCACGTGATCATCGATGCCACGAACCCGAGTGAGAACGTCTACGACGACGAGTTCAACGGAGACGTCTCCACCATGGGCGCCCAGGGCACTGTCACGTACACCTACGCGTCTCAGTTGCCCTACGCGAACTTCCCCCCGAACTGCACCTTTCGCATCGTGGGTGACGCCACAGGTGCCTCGATTCTCACCACCGGTGTCTTCACGGACACCGACTCGCTGGGTCAAATCGTGGCTCCCGAGTCGCAGGTCATCGCCGGGCTGCAGCAGGCTGTGGACAACGGTGTCAACGTCGTTTCGGAGTCGTACGGCTACGGCGCGCTGCCGGGTGCCAACGACGACCTGCTCGCCCCGACGAACGACGCCATGGTGGCAGCGGGCGTAGTCGTCGTCGAAAGCGCGGGCGACAGTGGCTCGTCCGGCACCGTCGAGGCCCCCGCCGATGATCCCAACGTCATCGACGCAGCCGGGACGAACGACCTCAGGCTCCTCGCCCAAGCCGATGGCTACACGAAGGGCTGGGAAGACGACAACATGACGACCTTGTCGTCGGGCGGCACCGCTCCAAATGGTGCCGTGGTGGACCTCGCCGCCCCCGGCTACCTGGCGCTCGCTGCCGTGGGTGTCGGCCAGGATCCGCCGCTTCCGACCGAGGCTTTTGGCGGCACAAGCCAGTCGGCTCCCTTCATCTCCGGCGCCGCCGCCGACGTGATTCAAGCCTACCGTGACAGCCACGGCGGCTCGAGCCCGACGCCGGCTCAGGTGAAGGAGATCCTCACCAGCACGGCAACCGATATCGGGGCCGAGTCCGACCAGCAGGGCGCAGGCCTCCTAAACGTATACGCGGCAGTTCTGGCTGCTCGGCAGATGCCGGGCACGACGGCGGCGAGCTCCAACACGCCCGAACTGGTGGACTCCCCCACCCAGCTCGACGTCCAGGGCCCAGGCGGCTCAACCGTTCATCAGTCGGTCTCGCTGTACAACGCCTCCTCCAACCCAGAGACGGTCACCGGCACCTACCGGGTGCTCGAGCGCGAGACGAGCCTCGATCGGCCCGTCACCGAGAGCGTCAGCGCTCCGTCGCCGAGCGCTCCGATTCCCGCCCAGGGGGCTACCGCGGCAACCCCGATCACCTTCAACGTGCCAAGCGGAGTCAGCGTGCTCGATGCCGACATGCGCTGGCCGGACCCGACCAACAGCGATGACAACATCCTGACGTTCCTCTTGACCGACCCGGCCGGGAGGTTGGCTCAGAGTTCGTACGACTTCGGCGCCTCCAACGGGACCGACGCCAGCCCTGACATCCAGCACAGCACGATCGAGCATCCGATGGCCGGGAAATGGACGGCCCAGATCCTGTGGGCCAATGGCCGCGGCCACGTGCAGACCGCGCCGGACGTCCCAGGGCCCTACACCGGATCCGTGACCTTCCAGGCAAGCGGCCAGAACTTCACGACGAGCCACGCGTCCGCGCCCGTCACGATTCCGGCTCACAGCTCGGCGAGTGTGCCGCTGCGCATCACCCTTCCCCAGGCGGCAGGTGATGCCCCGGAGTCGGTGCAGTTCACCGGCTCGAACGGGCTCGAGAGCTCGGTGCCGATCGCCCGCCGTACCCTCATCCGATCGGCCGGCGGCTCGTTCAAGGCCACCCTGACAAGCTCGGTCTCGCGCGGTCCTGGGCAGATCAAGACGTTCTATGTGAACGTCCCCGCGGGCAAGCACGACATCGACGTGTCGTTTGTGGCGCCGGACCACTCCGCCGACGACCCTGTGTACTACTACCTGTTCTCGCCGGCCGACCTCCTGCCTGAGGTCACTGAGTCGGGGTTCATCGATGTCTCAGCCATCGACACCACACCGACGCCCGACAACCCAACCGGAAACGCCTCGCTCATCGCCCCCGATCCTCAGGCAGGTTTCTGGGAGATCGACGTGATGCAGGGCGCCACAACCGACGGAACGGAGTTCTCCCAGACCGTCACCGGCGTCGTCGCGTACAACCAACTCGCACCGGTCACCGAGCACGGTCTTCCGACGTCGACATCCCGGACTATCCACACCGGCGCGAGCGTCTCGATCACGGTGAGGGTCAAGAACACGACGAACCACGTCGGGCTCTTCGAACTGCTACCGACGGGCGACGACATCACTGGCGGCAATACCAGCACCCCGGAAGAGCTGGCACCCGGCACCACGGGGACGCTGACGGCGACGCTGTCGCCGACCGCAGCGACCGGGACCGCGGTGAACGGCGTCCTCAGCGTCATCGACTCGACGGACTGGGGAGCCTTTGATCCCGCCGTCGGCGTCCCGACGTCGTGGTCCGACTTCCACGACTTTGCCTACGCCTACACGGTCGGGAGCTAGCTCGAGCGGCTACTACCAGCAACAACGGCACGGCGCTGGCTCGTCGATTCGACGAGTCAGTGCCCGTGTCGGATTGCTCCTACCCCCATTCGAGCACCTGCGCCATTTGCAGGATGGTGTCAACGAGCACTGGACGGTCTGTGGTCGACCCGATGTCATCCACGAAAGCCTTATGTAGTTTGAGGCGGTCGAACGGGAGATCACGCAGCCGGGACAGAGCCGAATCCTCAGTCGCGTGATTCGCCGCAAAGGCGTAAGGTCTTTTGAGACGGGGAGCGGATCATGGTGGCAGTGCGCCACGGAGCGGCTTATCGCAGACGGGCCCTCCCTCGCGCGATGACGCCATGCGGGTTGCATGGCGATATCCGGGTGGTCAGGGTGCGGGGCACTCGTGCCGCAGGTTCAGGAGGTTGACGATGAGGGGTCGGCAGAAACGAGCCATTGGGGCAATCGCTGCCACGGCCGCCATCGTGTTCCCGTTCGCGCTGTCGCAGCCCGCCGGGGCCGCGACC
>Ga0182015_10001296_pt1 | contig 33440 bp, 23 predicted proteins | sample 712P3MmetaG_FD_120478 | JGI IMG/M metagenome (GOLD analysis project Ga0182015, IMG submission 120478) | Permafrost microbial communities from Stordalen Mire, Sweden - 712P3M metaG | ecosystem: Environmental > Terrestrial > Soil > Wetlands > Permafrost | place: Sweden: Stordalen | collected...
TAACATTAGCGCGAATGGCAGCGTCGCCTATCGTCGGCCAGACTGTCTCCCACTACCGCATTTTGGGGAAGATTGGTGGCGGTGGTATGGGGGTAGTCTACGAGGCGGAAGATGTGCGCCTGGGCCGTCGCGTTGCGCTGAAGTTTGTTCCTGACAATCTGCTGGGCGATCGCAAATCTCTTGACCGCTTTGAGCGTGAGGCGCGGGCGGCGTCGCGCTTGAACCATCCTAACGTTTGCACCATTCATGACATCGAGGACAACGGCGGACATCCCTTCATTGTGATGGAGAAGTTGGAAGGGCAAAGTCTGAAGCAGCGCATCCACGGGAAAGCGCTGGAGTTCGAAGAACTGCTTGACGTCGCGGTGCAGGTGGCGGAGGCGTTGGAGGCGTTTCACGCCAAGGGCATTATTCATCGCGACATTAAACCCGCCAATCTGTTTATTACGCAGACTGGGCAGGTAAAAATTCTCGATTTTGGATTGGCCAAGCTTTCACGCGACCAGGGCGTGGCGGCGGATGAAGATACACCGTATGAAGATTCTCTGACCGCGATCGGAGTGGTTCCTGGTACTGCGGTTTATATGTCGCCGGAACAGGCGCGCAGCTAGGAACTTGATCCGCGCAGCGATCTGTTTTCATTTGGCGTAGTGCTCTACGAGATGGCAACCGGCAAGAAGCCATTTCAGGGAGCGAACGTGGTGACCACGCTGGATGCGATGCTGCATCGCAAGCCGGCTCCGCCACGGTCGCTGAATGCGGCGCTGCCGCCGCAGATCGAGGGCATCATCGGGAAGGCGATGGAGAAGGATCGCGACAAGCGCTACCCCAGCGCGGCCCAGATGAAGGCCGATCTGCGACGCTTGAAGAAGCAAACAGAATCGGGACAGGTTAAGACGAAATCTCGGGAAGCGCCGTTGCGCATCGCGACAAATGCTTTCCAGACCTCGAGTGCGTGGCAGAAATATTTGCTGCTGGGAATGGCTGGGCTTTTGGCTGCGGTGCTGGCGGCGGTGGGAGCATGGTGGTTCAAACATCGTGTCACGGCAGTCAGTCCGGGAGGAAATGCTATCGCGGTGCTTCCGCTGCAAAATATGAATGGCGATTTTAGCGTGGACTATTTGCGCTTCGCGCTGGCTGATGAAATCGACAATGTGCTCACCCACAGCCGCAGCCTTGATGTGCGGCCATCGGGCGTGACGCGAAAATATGCGGGTGCGGACGTCGATCCGCAAAAAGTGGGGCGCGAGTTGCACGTGGGCAGCGTTGTGACCGGCCATTTCCTGCGGCAAGGCGACCATCTGCTGGTGACCTTGGAAGACACCGATACCAAAACTAACCGGATGTTATGGGAGACCAATTTCACCGCCTCTAGCGAAGACTTGATCGCGCTGCAGGCACAGCTTGCAACTCAATTGCGTCGGGGCTTGTTGCCCACTCTAGGAGCGGCTGGCAATTTTTTGGATACCAGCACTCGTCCTAAGAATCAGGAAGCCTACGATCTTTACCTGCACAGCCTCGCATTGCCGCACGATGCCGGACCGAACAAGGATGCTATCGCTGTGCTGCAACACGTGGTGGAAGTGGATCCCAATTACGCTCCCGCATGGGAGGAGTTGGGAGTGCGTGCATATTACGACGCCGACTATTCCAATGGCGGCGAGAAAATGTTCCAACTTTCCAACACAGCGTCGGAGCGTGCGCTGGCCCTTGATCCCAATCGCGTTGTGGCGGCGGGACAACTGATTGCAAACCGAGTGGAGCGAGGCGAGCTCACCAAGGCGTACGCAGCCGCGCAAGCTTTGTTGAAGAGCCGGCCGGAGAGCGGGCAGGCTCATTTCACCATGGCGTTCGTTCTCCGATATGCGGGCATGCAAGAGGAATCCGCGCGCGAATGTGATACGGCGCTGGAGTTGTCTCCGGGAAATTACCAGTTCCGCTCCTGTGCGTGGGCGTTCATGGAGTTGGGCCAAACTCAACGGGCGATGGATTTCGTCAACCTGGATGCGGGCTCGGAATGGGCGGCCTCTGCCAGGATGTCAGTCCTGCTGCGCGAGGGAAAGCTGGCGGAGGCGCGTGAGAGCGTGAAGAAGGTGTCGCCCGCCGCGCATTATCATCGGGATCTGCTGGAGGCGTGCCTGGGAATGCGGCCTCCTTCCGAATTGGACAGAACCACCGCCTTCGTTGAGGCTTCCGTGCTGTCAGAGCCCGATCCCGAGCCGTGGTATTACGAAGGAACGATCATGGCCTTCTGCGGCAAACCCGCTATCGCTCTGCATATGATCAATGCGGCGGTTGAGCAAAACTACTGTTCCTATTCTGCTCTGCTCTCGGATCCATTGCTGGCGAAATTGCGCAGCAGCAAAGAGTTTGACGCTGTACTAACCGCCGCCCATGAGTGTCAGGAAAGCGTGCGCAACCCGCAGCCGCAGTGAATCAGGTAGGATTGTTATTGAGTGCGGCTGGCTCGTCTGTCCCATTCAGTTCGACGATCAGGAAAAATATTGGCTCCTCTCCGCGAGAAACATAATCTTCTATCTATGGCAGATGAAGCCCGTGGGTCCCGGCACCTAAGAGTTAGGCCTCGTTTTCCCAAAAATTTTCTTGCCTTCCTTCCAATTCTGCTGCTGACCGTTGGCTGGTTCGCTGAACCTGCTCCGAAACCCGCTGCGGCAGAGCCTCAGTTTACCGATCCTTTGCCACAGGACACTGGCGCGGCGGGACTGCAGGAAACGCTGCTGCGCTTGCGAACGACGGCGCGGCTCATGCAAACAGTAGCCCATCCGGATGATGAAGACGGCGGCATGCTGACATTGGAATCGCGTGGCAAGGGTGCGACCGTCTTGCTATTGACTCTGAACCGCGGCGAAGGCGGGCAGAACAAGGTTGGCAGCAATTTGTTCGATGTCCTCGGCGTCTTGCGCACGCTGGAATTGCTGGCTGCGGATCGCTACTACGGCGTGGAACAACGCTTCACCCAGGTGGCTGATTTCGGATTTTCCAAGAATGCGGCGGAAACATTTCAGAAGTGGCAGGGTCACGATATCGCGCTCGGGGATATGGTTCGAGTGATTCGAACTTTTCGTCCTGATGTCTTGGTCGCCCGCTTTTCTGGCACCGATCGCGACGGCCATGGTCATCACCAGGCTTCTGCGATTCTTACGCGCGAAGCTTTTCGCGCGGCCGCTGACCCGAACCGATTTCCGGAGCAGATCAAAGAAGGTCTTCTCCCATGGCAGGCGAAAAAACTTTATATCGGAAATGTGTGTGGGTTTGGAGCTCAGACCTGTCCCGCCGAAAACTACACCGTGAAGTTGAATACGGGGGAACCAAATCCGCGGCTGGGCATGTCATACGCCCAGTTTGCCATGGAAGGCTTGCGGCACCAGCTCTCTCAGGGTGCGGGCGCTTGGTCGATCGACTCTGGTCCACGCTACACGTACTACAAACTGGCGGATTCGGTTTTGCCCGCGACCACTGATAAAGATGCTCACGAGCAGGATTTTTTTGACGGGATTGATACCAGTCTGCCAGGACTTGCAGGGGGACTAGGAGCGGAAGAATCAAAGGCACCGTGGCTGCAGCCGGGTTTAGTAGAAATTGCCAACCGAATTGAGGACGCACGCCGGCGAAGCGAAAAAGAAATGAGCGGGGCCGCTGGACCGTTGTTCGCTGCCCTGCAGGATTTGGGGTCGCTTGTCAGCCGCGTGGACAGTAGCCCAATTAGTTCGCCCGTGAAGGAAGATTTGTTAGACAGACTTCGCGAGAAACAGCAGCAGATGCAGCGAGCCATCAACCTGGCTCTGAATGTTTCAGTAGAAGCCACCATGGCTCCTCAGCACGGTACAGGCTTGCCGAATGAGAACGAGGCGTTGACCACCGTTTCTCCTGGCCAGAAATTTCTGGTTAGAGTGAAATTTCATAATGGCTCGAAGTACAAATTAGTCTTGGACAGAATGCGGCTGGATGCTCCGCAAGGATGGGCAAAGCAAATTGATGCGCAGTTGGCTCCGGTCGCCGCCGCAGGCCAGGACCAGTATGCAAATTTCATCGTGGAGATTCCTGCCAATGCCGCTAATGAGCACGTGTACACGCGGCCCTATTGGCATCGCGATGACCCGGAAACAGACAGTGTTAATAAGATCGATGATGAACGATACGTCACCTTGCCATTCCCCCCGCCTCCATTTCACGCGACGGTGCAGTATCACCCCGAGCGCTCCGGTTTCGATTTAAGTTTCATTGGTGGGGAACATAAAATCGGCGCGTCGGAAGGCCCCAGGACCGGGATCACAACGCCGGTGGTCGCGGAGTTTTCAGATGACAAAGGTGTGGAACGGAAGCGAACGCTCGCGATTGTCCCTGCGTTTTCGGTCATATTGGAGCCGGGACAACAGGTGATTCCAACCGACAAAGATGGGGAATTCGTAGTGCAAGTCGGGGTGTCGAGCAATTTGTCCAGCGCGACGCAGGGAACATTGCACTTGGAAGTTCCAGATGGCTGGAAGGTACAGCCAGCGCAAGCGGCTCTAGGATTTCACAGACGCGGCGAAAAGCAAGAGGTTGAGTTCACAATTGTTCCCGTCAGCTTGAAAGAAGGACGAGCGAACATCCGCGCAAGCCTCGAGTCAGGCGGAATTGATTACAGCGAAGGTTATAGCCTGGTCACACGCGAGGATCTTGACAGCTTTTATTATTACCAGCCGGCTCTGCAACGCATCAGCATCGTTGATGTGAAAGTGCCTAAAGATTTGAGTGTCGGCTATATTATGGGCGCGGGCGATGATATTCCGACGGTACTCAAGCAAATCGGAATGAAGGTTACTCTAATTCCCGCAGACAAACTGGCCGGCGAGGACCTGAGTCAGTATCAGACAATCGTTATTGGAATTCGCGCTTACGATACCCAGAAGGACGTCGCAGCCAACAATAAAAAGCTGCTCGATTTTGCTTCCAATGGTGGGACGCTGGTCGTGCAATACGAAACGGGCGTGGCTGATTTTAATAAAGGCAAGTTCACTCCTTATCCTGCCGAACTAAGCCGGGCGCGCGTTTCGGTTGAAGAGGCTCCGGTAACGATTCTGGCTCCGGACGATAGCGTCTTCCATTATCCCAACCAAATTACTCAACATGATTTCGATGGCTGGGTGCAAGAGCGCGGATTATATTTCATGGATCAGTGGGACAGCCACTTCACGCCGCTGCTCGCCAGCAACGATCCGGGGGAGCAGCCACAAAAGGGCGGTTTGCTGCGTGCGGAATACGGCAAGGGAATATACATCTACACTGGTTACGCATTCTTCCGTCAGCTACCGGCGGGCGTTCCCGGCGCCATACGGCTTTATATCAACTTGTTGAGTGCTGGGCACGAGAAGCAGTGACTTAAATTTCGATCCTCAGTCAGTATCAGCAACAAATCACGGCGAATGACGCCAGCCCCACAGTCCGCTCAGAATTCTCCGCAGCTAATTCGCGGCGTGGGATTGGGCAGCGCGACCGCGCTCAACATGATTGACATGATTGGCGTAGGCCCATTCATCACTATTCCTCTGATAGTGACCGCAATGGGTGGTCCGCAGGCCATGCTGGGATGGATTTTAGGCGCGGTCTTTGCCATGTGCGATGGTCTGGTTTGGGCGGAGTTGGGCGCGGCTATGCCGCATTCTGGCGGTTCGTACGGTTATTTGCGCGAGATTTATGGGGCGAATCGTCTGGGACGGCTGGTCTCGTTTCTCTTTGTGTGGCAGCTTTCCTTCAGCGCGCCGCTCTCGATTGCGTCGGGCTCGATTGGCTTGGCGGGCTACGCGTCGTACTTTTGGCCGGGCTTGGAAAAACAATTTATCGCCCGCCATTGGAGCGTGGCCTTGCCGCTGTTGGGAAGGTTGCAATTACACTGGCTGGTTTCGGGCGCTAGCTTCGTGGCGGCCGGCATGGTGGCTCTCGCGACCGTGCTTTTGTATCGCAAGATCACGAGCATCGGGTGGATTTCGAAACTGTTGCTGGCAGGCGTGCTCGGAATTATCTTTTGGATCATCTTTGCTGGACTTCGCCATTTCAATGCAGCACAAGCGTTCAGTTTTCCTCCGGGCGCGTTCTCGTTCTCACGTAATTTCTTTCTGGGATTAGGCTCGGCCATGCTGATCGCAACCTACGACTATTGGGGTTATTACAACGTTGCGTTTCTGGGCGACGAAGTGAAGGACCCGGGGAAAACCATACCGCGGGCGATTTTACTGTCGATCTTTCTCGTGGCCTGTCTTTATGTAGTGATGAACATCAGCATCCTCGGCGTTGTGCCGTGGCAGGAAATACAATCGGGTCAAGACAATCGCGGGTTGTATGTGGTATCGATTTTCATGCAAAGGATTTACGGACCGTGGGCTGCGAACCTTGCCACTGGGCTGGTGATGTGGGCGGCATTCGCCTCGGTTTTTTCGCTGCTGCTCGGATATTCGCGGGTGCCGTACGCTGCCGCTCTCGACGGAAATTATTTCAAAGCGTTTGCCGGCTTGCACCCTGAAGGGCGATTTCCCTACGTCTCGCTGCTCGCTTTGGCAGCAGTTGCAGGTTTATTTTGTTTTCTATCGCTGGCGGATGTGATTGCAGGGCTCGTCGTGATTCGTATTCTCTTGCAATTCCTGGTGCAAGCTATCGGCGTGATAGTACTGCGCATCCGTCGTCCTGATCTGCCGCGGCCATTTCGCATGTGGCTTTATCCGCTGCCCGCATTGGTGGCTTCGGTGGGATTTTTGTTTGTCCTCATTTCGCGCACAAACTCAATGAGCCAGATTCGATACGCGCTGCTGATCCTGATTAGCGGCGTGGCAATATATCTTTTCCGCGCATGGCGACATGAAGAATGGCCGTTTGGAAAATATGTCCCGGCCGAAAACATTACGGCTGAATGAATTGGTCGTGGCGCGCCCGTCCAGTCGGGCGAGGACGCCCGGTCTCCAATCACCCTTGTGATTGCGCTGGCGATGTGCGAGGCTATCGGGTGACTTCAATGCCAAAGGAGATTCTAATGAAAACTATGAAGTGGATGTCTGCATTGATCCTTCTACTTGCCGGCAGCGGTATGGCGCTCGCGCAGGACGCTAAACCCGCTGAACATCGTACTGTCGCCCAAGTGCTGGATCATGCCGTCAGCGGCGTGGAGAACGAATTCGTTTCGGCTGCCGACGCCATGCCGGAAGATAAATATTCCTTTGCTCCCACCAACGGTGAATTCAAGGGCGTGCGTACCTTTGCGCAACAGGTGAAACATGTCGCCGCCGTGAATTATATGGTGGGCGCTGCCATTCTCGAAGAGAAACCTCCGCTCGAACTGGGCAGCGAAAATGGGCCGGACTCAGTGAAGGCCAAGGCGGACATTATGAAATTTCTTAAGGATTCGTTTGCCTATATTCACAAAGCCGCGGCCACCGTTAATGAAGGAAATCTGCTGAACCCAATCAAAAGCCCCTTCGGTTCTGGGATGACCACGCGGTTAGGAATGTCGACCTTGATCGTGGGACATTGTTTCGATCACTACGGCCAGATGGTGGAATATTTGCGAATGAATGGCATTGTTCCGCCGGCGAGCCGTTGATTGTCTCAAGGCTGAAAAACGTCGGAGGGTATCCGATTTCAGTCCGTAGCCGCGCATAGCACGAAGGTGCTATTTACACCTCCACCGCTGCAAAATAGCCTGATGTTCCTACGACGCAGGACAAATTGCGACACTTAACCCGTCAAGGTTGCGGTGTGTATCGCAGTTCAGTTGTGCGGGTGGACTATGCAATCTCGCCCGATGCAGGAGAAGTAAATGAAAACCAAGAAGTACCATGCGACCGATGTGCAGCATGCTAAGGGAACACGCCAGCAGCAGGAAATAGATAGTTTTCTCAGGGCGCTATATTCTTATCCAGACCGCTTTGCCGACCAACCTGACCTGAGCTTTCAGAAATATTTATTGAGCATACCGAGTCCGCCTGATGCGCCCAGCAGGGATAAATAGTGCTCAGTGAGAGTTCGTCTCAGCGCATGCGTAAGCTTGCTCCCCGCGTAGTGATCTCAGTCTGAATTAACTCGGAATTCAGTCCCTGCGCTCGCAGACATTCTCCCACTCGCGCTGTCGTTTGGGCGGTATTGAATTTCGGATCCAGGAAGACCAACACCGAAGGTCCAGCGCCGCTCAAAGTGCTGCCCAATATTCCGCGAGTCCCACTCAGCTTCTGTAGTGCGGGCAGCAGAGGGCACAAAGACGCGCGATAAGGCTGATGAATGCGGTCCTCGATCGCGGGAGCCAGCATATCTTTTCGCCCTTGGAGAAGAGCCGCCAGCAACAGCATCGAGTTCTGAATATTGGCCACGGCGTCGGCGCGCGAATACTGATCGGGAAGAACGCGGCGGGCATCCTCGGTAACAAGGCTTTCACCGGGAACGGCGAACAACAGCGGCCACTTTCCTTTCGGCCGCAAATGCGCCATTTGCATTTCGCTGCCCGCGGAAATTCTCGCGATAGCTAAACCACCCATCCAACAAGCCGCAGCATTATCAGGATGATGTTCGCGGTGGGATGCCTCGTAAACGATGCGGCTGTCAGTCCAGCGCAACCGGCCAAAGTGAGCCGCGAGAGCGATTCCGGCTAGCCGCGCCGCAGCGGAGGATCCGCATCCCTTGCCAATCGGGATTTGGTTGTCGATGCGCAGCGCGAGCGGTTGCACGGATTTTTTCTCGGCTTCGAGTACATCACGATAGGTTCTGAGAATCAGATGGTTCTCGAGTTGTGAGCAAATTTCAGGCTCGCGGCCGCGCGCAACTACTGAGAATTCATTTGCGGATTTCGCTCGGACTCTGAGAAACAAAGCGAACGCAAGAGCCGCGGCATCGAACGCCGGTCCCAGGTTCGCCGACGTGGCCGGAAGGGAAATGTCAAGAGACTCAGGTTTTTTGCCAATGCGATGAGTCATAAGCTGATTATTTTTTAGCGCCGGCATCTTGCCCTCTGCGGGTGGTCGCGCAGACGCCCCCACAACAGCCGCCGAGACGGCGGCACTACATGTACAGACGTAGCTTGCTACGTCTGCAGCCGGTCGTCTGCTTTTCTTAAGACTTGAATAACCGCCTCTACTGTGGCGTCCAGTACGATGGGTGGGCGCTGCTGCGGTTTAAGAATATCAGCTTCCGTTTCGCTTTCAGTCGCGGAGAACAGATCGCCGCGATGAAACTTCAAGGTGAACTCAGGATCTTTCAACAGATGTCCGGTCAAAATCAACACCACGCTTTCTCCAGGCTTCACGAAGCCCTGCTTCACCAGCTTCTTGAGTCCGGCGAGCGTTACTGCGGAAGCTGGCTCGCAGCCGACGCCATCGGCGCCAATTTCGGCTTTGGCCAAAGCGATTTCCACTTCGCCCACCTGTTCGACGGCGCCGCCCGTTGCCTGCAGCACTCGAACTGCTTTTTTCCATGACGCCGGACTGCCAATCCGGATGGCGCTCGCAGCCGTTTCAGCCTGCACCGAGATGGGTTGTGTTCCTCCATTTTCGCGCATCATTCGCACTAACGGATTCGCACCCGCTGCCTGGATAATAGAAACTTTCGGCAGCGTAGAAATAAAACCGAGTTGCTTCATCTCAAGAAATCCTTTACCTAATGCTGACGAATTTCCCAAATTTCCACCGGGAACAATTATGTGGTCTGGCGGCTGCCAATCGAACTGCTCCATCAATTCGATTGCTGCAGTTTTTTGCCCTTCCAGGCGATATGGGTTTACTGAATTCAGCGAGTACACGGGCAAGCGCTGTACAACTTCGTTCAGCAGACGCATGCAGCCGTCGAAATCGGTTTTTAATTGGCAGGTTAGAGCGCCATAATCGAGCGCCTGTGAAAGTTTGCCCCATGAGACTTTCCCTTCTGGAATCAGCACCAGGCTGTGCATTCCACCGCGCGCGGCGTAGGCTGCCATGGATGCTGAGGTGTTCCCAGTAGAGGCGCAAGCTACCCAACGGAATCCGTCACGCCGCGCGGCAGAAGCGGCCAGGGTCATGCCGGTGTCCTTGAATGATCCCGTGGGATTCATTCCCTGGTGCTTGGCGTACAACTGCTGCAGCCCCGCGATACGCGCGCACGACGGCATTTCATAAAGTGGAGTGTTGCCTTCGCGCAGGGTGATGATTTCTTGCCAGTCGAAGCTCGGCAGCATTTCTCGAAAGCGCCAGACGCCGCTTTCGTCAACTGGAAGCCCGGAGGTTCGCCGTTGACGCCAGAGTGCTCTCAGTGCCGCGGCGTCTGTAGCGGCTGAGTTCCAATTGGGATATACGATTTCGAGTAGATCACCGCAATCGGCGCAGCGGAAGTTCTGTTTTGCTTTCTCGCACACTACGCCGCAGCCGATGCATCGCAATTGCGATGTCTGAAGGGAATTGGACTCGCCTGAGCTGCGCTCGGTCATCTTGTTTAAAAGCTGCGGAAGATCATCCAGCGCATTTACTTCTCGCCACGCAAATACTGATCGGTTTTTTGAATCCAGTCAGCGCGCGGGGGATTGAATACGTCCAGGTCCACCGTGTCCTTGAGCGCTTCCGCTTTGTGCGGCATGTGCGGAGGGATGGTGAGCACCTCGCCGGCATTCACTACGATTTCTTTTCCGTCGATCCAAAATTTTAATGCGCCTTCGATGATGTAAGTTATTTGCTCGTTGTGGTGGCTGTGTTCGGGCACGATGCAGCCCTTTTTCAGCAGGACACGCGCCAGCATGAGATCCTGCCCAACGACAAATTGGCGTTGCAGCAGAGGATTGAGATTTTCAAGTGGAATTGAACTCCACGGAATGTGCTCCGCCTTGACTTCGCCTGCTTTCTTCGTTTTGGATATTGGCGTAATGCGTTTTGCCTGCGCCATCTTTGCCATTAGTGCACCTTTCTCCATTCTCCATTTATTGCCGGATGTCGAGATTCATTTGCAAACCTGCTACCGGGTGGCAACTGTTCCTTGCCAACTGGCCGAGATGCGCATAATTCGTTCCACTGCCTCGTGCAACGTAGCCGTCGAGGATGCAAATGAGAAGCGGATGAAATCGCGGCCTGCCGTCCCAAATGCCGCACCCGGAATGGCCGCCACTCCTGCCTCTTCCAGCATGATTCGGCATAACTCCTCGGCGCCTAATCCGGTCTCGGAGATGTTTACCCATGCGTAGAATGCGCCTTCGGGATGCAGGCAACGAAACCCTGGCACACGGTTGAGGTCGCGGGTGAACTGCTCGCGTCGTTTGGCAAATTCGCGAACCATACGCGGAGTCGATCCCTCGCGGTCTCGCAATGCCTCAATCGCACCATACTGGCTGAATTCCGCTACACATGTATAGCTATTGACCGCGAGCATCTGCAGAGCGGGCACGATCCGCGGCGGAGCCACGGTATATCCCAGCCTCCATCCGGTCATGGCAAAACTCTTGGAGAAGCCGTCAATAATAAGTGTGCGCTCCTCCATTCCCGGATAACTCATCAGCGAGACGTATTGGCCGCCGTAAATGATTCGCGCATAAATTTCGTCGGAGAGTACGAGCAAATCATTATCCACGGCGATCTCCGCCAACCGTCGCTGTATTTCGTCGCTGTAGACGGTGCCGGTCGGGTTGCCGGGAGAGTTGGCGATCAAACATTTCGTGCGTGGTGTAATCTTCGCGGCGATTTCGTCGGGATCAGGCTGAAAATGATTGCGTTCAGCGAGCGTGAACGGCACGGGAATGCCGCCCAGGCCTAGTGTGATGGATGGATATCCGGGAAAACCGGGGTCGGGGTATAACACCTCGTCGCCGGGATCGACCAGGGCCATCATTGCCATAAACAGCGCGAGTTTGCAGCCGGGAGCGATCACAACGTTTGCTGGCGTGATTTTCAGGTTTCGCGTGTCGTCAAGATAAGTAGCGATCCCCTCTCGCAGCGGCAGGATGCCGGCTACCGCGCAGTAGCGGTCTTTGCCTTCGTCCACCGCGCGCTTGAGTGCCTGATTCACGGCGGCGGAGGGATGAAAGTCCGGCTCTCCGAGTTCGAGATGAATGATGGAACGGCCGGCGCGCTCCAGTTCTTTGGCGCGTGCATAAACAGACAGCGCGCCTTCGCCGCTCATCACTGCCATTCGAGACGCTAACGGTCGCATTTATCTCCTCTTAAGCAATTTCCCGCACGGGCGATGACGCCCGCGCCAACATTTCTTACAGGCCTTTATAGAGGCCGCCATCTACGAGCAGGGTTTGCCCCGTCACATAGGAGGCGCGCTCCGAGGCCAGCCATACGATTGCGTCCGCGATCTCGCGGGGTTCGCCTAGACGCTTCACAGGCGCATCCGCGCTCCAGCCTTCCGAGATCTCTTTTTCGCTCTTGCCCAACGCCGCGGAGCGGGCTTTCGCTAACTCTTTCAGGCGGTCGGTCGCAGTGTAGCCGGGTCCAACATTGTTTACGAGTATGCCATCTTTACCGAACTCGTTAGCTAAACTTTTCACCAGACCAACAACCGCAGCCCGCACCGCGTTGGAAAGTACCAGGTCGGCCACCGGTTGCTTGGTAGTAATGGAAGTGATAGTGATGATTCGGCCCCAATGACGGCGCTGCATGTGAGGAATCACTTCGCGAGCGAAATAAACCGCGCTCATAAAATTCGCATCCACGGCGCTCCGCCATTCTTCGAGGCTGGCTGCAAGAAATCCTCTTGCCGGGGGACCTCCTGCATTGGTGACGCAAATGTCTACGCCGCCGAATTTCGTAACTACTGCCTCGACAAAGCGATGTACTGCTTCAGCATCGGTTACGTTGAGGTCCTGAGCAAGAACTTCGGCGTGATGTTGTTTCTGAATGCGCTCGGCCGCAGCGTGAAGCGTTTGAGGATTACGGGCGCACATCGCGATACGGCAGCCCTCAGCCGCGAAGGCCTCGGCCGTGGCTTGGCCGATGCCCTGGCTCGACGCGGCAACGATCGCGACTCGATTCTTCAGGCCGGTTTCCATGTGTTGGAATTATAAAGGCAGGCTTGAAACTGTTCACTCGGGATTCTCGCCCCGCTGGAGAAAGCGCGGGGTATCGGAATGACCTCTTAAAAAACAAGCTGCAATTCGATCTACTACGTGCCCGAACCGCGCTCTCTTGCGCCGCCTGGCGTTGAACGATAGTCTGATAGCTATTGCGATTCCGAGTGGAGCTTTCATGAAAAAGCATCAGCATCGTCCGGAAACTGAAGCGGTTCGCGGCGGCACCGATCTTGATAAGAAAAACGGCCCGCTCGCAACGCCTATTTATCAGACTTCAACTTTTGAGGTCACCGACAACGATCAGCAGGTGCGCGCGACTGATACCGACATGTTTTACACGCGTTACGGCAACCCGACGCACACTGTTGTCGAGTCGGCAATCGCGAAGCTCGAAGGTGCTGATGCTGCCCTGTTGTTCGCCTCCGGCATGGGAGCGATTACAACTTCAATTCTTGCCCTGCTGAAAAGTGGCGATCACGTTGTAGCCCAACGCGACATTTACGGCGGAGCGTCGAAGTTTTTCACCCAGTGGCTTCCGAAATTGGGGATTGAGACTACATTAGTCGACACTGTCGAGTACCAGCAGCATGAGCAGGCAATTCGGGCCAATACCAAAATTCTGTATCTGGAGTCTCCGACCAATCCCACACTGCGAATTGTTGATTTGCATAAGACTGCGGCTCTGGCCAAAAAGCACGGCCTCATCAGCATGATCGACAGCACCTTCGCCACGCCGATTAATCAGCGCCCGATGGAATTTGGCATTGATCTGGTGATGCATTCTGGAACGAAGTATTTTGGCGGGCACTCCGATCTCATCGCGGGCATTGTTGCTGGGCGCCAGGATTTGATCGACAAGATTCATCAAACCCGAACCACGTTAGGCGGGGTAATGGATCCACATGCTGCGTGGTTGTTGCTGCGGGGTATCAAGACTCTCGCGGTGCGCGTGCAGCGTCAGAATGAGAGCGCGTTGCGCATTGCGGAATTTCTGGCTCAACATTCGAAAGTGCGGCGCGTGCACTATCCATTTCTTGAGGGACATCCGCAGCGTGCGATTGCGATGGAGCAAATGAGCGGCGGCGGAGGCATGGTCAGCTTTGAGGTCGAAGGGTCGGGTGAAGACGCGAAGCGCATGACCGAAGCGCTACGCCTTTTCACGTTGGCCCCCAGCCTGGGTGGGGTCGATTCTTTGGTGTCTATTCCTGTGCTGACTTCACATGCCATGATTTCGCCCGATCAGCGGCAGAAGATGGGCGTGACAGAACAGTTGATACGGCTGTCAGTGGGAATCGAAAACGCAGACGACTTGATTGCCGATCTGGAGCAAGCCTTCTCGGCTGTGAGTTCATCGCGCCAGCACGCGGAGGTGGGCTAAGTTCTTGCTGGTTCCGCTATCAAAAAATCCTGGCCTCATTCGAGGCCAGGCAGGAGGAGCTACTTCGCACATTCCTAGAAAATGAATTTCAGCGCCAGTTGCAGGATGCGGGGATTGTGCGCCGAGTTGGGCTGAAGCAGTCCGTTCCCAAGACAGCTGGGATCGCCGGCAGAATTGTTCGCTCCGCCGTAGCAGCCGATAGCGTTCGCAGTAGTGACTCCGGTGCCGTTGGCATTGTCCGCGGCCGAGCCAGCATCGCCGCCCAGCCACGCATATTCGCGGTGATTGAATACATTGAAAGCTTCGGCGCGGAATTCGAAATACTTCGATTCGGTCACAGCGAAGTGTTTGAGCAGAGCCATATCGAAATTTGTGCGCCAGGGATTGCGCAGAATGTTTCTGCCGGCGTCACCGAAAGTAAGTCCGGTGGGAGCGACAAATACCGCCGGATTGTAGAGCAAGGGCGGATTGCCTGGCGGAAGCGCAGGTATTCCGGCGGCGGGATTGCCCACGATGTCCGGATATGAGGCAGCCGTGGCGAATGTGTTCGAAACTCCGGCATTGTCGCTGGGAATGTTGCCGCCACCTTCGTTATAAACGCTGAAAGGCGTCCCGCTTTCAATGTCTGTAATGCCGGACCACTGCCATCCTCCGAGGAACCGGTCGGTGAGGCTTTTGCCCTTCAAAAAAGGCAGATCGTAAACGTAGCCGATGTTGATGATGTGCCGCTCATCGAAGTTAGAGCTAGCGCGGTAAGCATTGAGAGCATAGCTATCGACAAAGCCTGAGTCGTTGTAGTCGGAAGAGTCGTCAATGGAATGGCTGTACGTGTAGGCCGCGTTCAGTTGCAGCCCACCAATACTATGGCGCAAAGAAGCCTGCAGCGCATTGTAATTAGATGATCCAGTTTGATCCTTGCGAGTGATGCTTCCGATTCCTGCATACGGCAGGAACGGAGTGGCATTGTTGCCGCACGCAACGAAAAGATTAACTGCCGCTCCCGAGGGAAGGCCGTTGGCACCGGGAGGGTTATAGGGGATCGGCGTGCCGAAGGAATTTACTGCATTGGTAGGAACACCGTAAGCGTCAACCACCACATTGGGCTGAGCATTTCCTGGACCCCAACTGCAGTCGAATGACGTATTGATTGGCTGCCCCGGCGCGTAGGGATTCTGGCTTGCCGGAACCGCGTGCATTTGGTTGTATTCATACGAACGGGTCAGATGCACTCCGGCGCTGCCGACGTACGAGAGAGTAGCAACCGTGTTCTTGCCGAGATCGTGCTGCACGTCGAGGTGCCATTGCTGCATGTAGGGCCATGTGGCCTTATTCGGAATAGAAACAAAAGACAAAGGGGGAGTGCCGCCGGCTAGAGCACTGGGGTTGAGATTGGCATATCCCGCTATATTCACGACGCTGCTGGTTTGAGTGTTGATGTTGTATGGCTCAAGCGACTCAGTATTGGCCTCGTTGCCATTCGTGTGCTCGAAGAAAATGCCATAGCCCCCGCGAATAGCCCATTGTCCGTTGCCCAGAGGATCATACGCAAATCCCAGGCGTGGGGCGGGATTCCACCAATGGTTGGTCATGCAACCGGCAGGCACTCTGGGCGTAACGCCGCAGTCGACCCATCCATTGTAGGGATTACCGATAACTAAGCCCGTGGTTGGGTCGATGCTGCTGGCGCCGGCAATGTAGTGCGCGGGATCGAAATTCCAGGCTAGGTTGTTTTTCTCGGAATAGGTTCCGAAAAAGCTCATGCGCAATCCGACGTTTAGGGTTAGGCGCGGCGTCGCGTGCCAGTCATCCTGAATGAAGGGCTCGAAAATGTTGTATTGCTCGTGCATCTTGAGCGCCGCTTGTGCCTGGGTATACGTCCCGATGTTTCCCAGAAGCAGATCGGCAAAGGCATTCCCGGTCGTGACCGAGCTACTGGTACTAAATTGCAACTGCCCATTCACGCCATATTGCGGCTGCGGAATTTCATTCTTGTGCGCCATCACCGTGTATATACCGAACTGCAGATTATGTGCACCGATAATCTTGGTGACGTTGTCGCGGAAAGTGAATGTCGGATTGGAGTTTAGCGGGCCATTCGGAACATAGCCGGGATCTTCGGCAAAGTTGTATTGGCCGCCCGTCAACATAATGCCGGGAACCTTGCCGCCAAAACCGTTGTCGTATATCCCGACGGCAGGAAAATTTGCGGGACGCTGCCACGGGCCAATCAAACTGGTGGTGATGTGGTCGGTGGTGTAGCTGGCAACAAATTCATTCAGCAATGTCGGCGAGGCCGTGGCGGTGACGCGCGCAACCATGCTCACGCCGGGACCGTTGAAGTTGGTTTGAATAGTCGGAAACGTAACGCCGTTGGTCCACAGAGGGACTGGATAATCCTGGTCCCATGAATCGTGGATGTAGCGAAAAGTGGCGCGGACTTTGTCGCTAATGTTCTGATCAACGCGGAAAAGTTCTTCCCGCCATTTAGTGGGCAGTGAGGGAGTCGCGAACCAACTGCTCGGCCCATCATTTGGCGTCGGAATCAACGGCAAAAGACCATTGACTACGGTGGGATTGGAAATTGGCACTTGGTTGCCGGGGAAGTACGCGCCTGATTGAGGATTGACCGGGCAATTGGGAAAGTTCGTTGTATCCACCGGTGAACCTGCGGCCGGACACGCATCGCTGAAATTTCCGGTTCTTTCGGCCAGCGTGGGAACAGCGGTCACGCTGAAAAAACCGGTTGCTGGCACGATGTCGCGGCGCCATTCCTCCGACCAGAAAAAGAAAGTTTTCTGTTTGCTGGTGTTGTAGTGTCCGGGAATAAATACTGGACCGCCGATGGTGAAACCAAAATCATTCTTTTTGTAGGCGGGAGGAGCAGTTTGGAATTCAGGAGTGGCGTTGAAAAAGTCATTGCGCACGAACTCGTACAGATCGCCGTGGAAATGGCTGGTGCCGGACTTGGTTTCAACTTCGACGGTACCTGATCCGTTCCGGCCATATTGTGCGCCATAGTTCGAGGTGAGCACTTTGAACTCGGCGATGGCGTCGACGCTTGGATAGACGTTGAGCGTGGTGTTGCTGCCGTTGTCCAGTGCATCGCCGCCGTCCATTTCCCAATTGTTATATTCGGTGCGGCCGCCGTTCACGCTAAAGGAAACATTTCCGGAAACGCCGACGCCTGCTTCATCCTGCCCGGTCTGATTACTCACGCCCGGCACCAGCGTGATGAGTTGCGTGAAGTTGCGGCCGTTCAGTTCCAGTTGCGTGATTTCTTTGCCGGTGACCGTACCGCCGAGATCGGAGGATTGGGTTTCGACCTGGGCGACCTCCTGACCTTGCACGATTACTTCGGTGTTGATGGCGCCTACTTGCAGCACGACATTGACGCGCGTTTTTTCCGCCACTCGCAAGACCACGCCCTGAGCTTCGTATTTCTTGAATCCGGTTTCGCTCACCGAAAGATTGTATGAACCAATGGGAAGCGCGGCGAAGAGGTAATCACCGCTGTTGTTCGTGGCAGTCGTGCGCGTTATACCGTGTTCGGTGCTAATGACAGTAACTTGGGCGTTGGCAATCGCCGCCCCCGACGAATCTGTGACCGTGCCAGTGATTGAAGCCGTATCCTGCGCGAAGAGCGCGGCGGGAAGGCCAATCGAGAATACAAGGAAGAAAAACCACAGGAGACTGGATTTCATCATCAACTCCCTGATAGCTCAACTTCGACTGAAACCAACCCAGGTCTCACCCCTGAAAACCGGGTCGTTGTGTTGCTCCCCACTAATTCCTTATTTCAACAAATCATCAAATCTGGCCTTATTAAAACGTGTTAATAGTGATGTAGGGTCAGTTAACTGTCAAGTAAAAAGATGATGCAAACACCCTCGCAAAGAACTGAAGATCAAAGAACGTTCCGGGTCGATTCCCGTACCGCTAGCTCTGGGGCAAGCTTACGGTGCACAGCTTTGACTTCACGCTTTTCCTGCACCGCATTGATTCCATCGACGATAATGCTGACTGCCATCTGACCCATGGCTTCCATCGGCTGGCGCACGGTGGTGAGGGATGGCGTATACAAACTTGAAGCGGCGACGTCGTCGAAACCGATCACTGAACAATGTTCCGGAACCCGCAGGCCGCCTTTCGCAAGAGCGCGTATGGCTCCGAAGGCGGTCATATCGTCGAAAGCCATTAGCGCAGTGAAAGTGTGCTTGTGTTTGATTAAATCCTCGGTTAGTTTGTAGCCCGCTTCAAAACTTGAAATCGGATCACGAGATTCGGGCAGATCCACGATCAGCCGGGGATCGAGCTCCAGCCCGCTGGATTTAGCGAAAGTCCGGATTCCTTTCCAGCGCGGGGCACTGTCGGACAAAGTTTTAGGCCCGCGGATGAAAGCTATCTTGCGATGTCCCAGGGAATGAAGATGTTCGAGAGCGGCGTGCGCGCCGAGTTCGTTGTCGACCATCACGGAGCTGATGGAATCGTTGCGCAGTTCGCGTCCGATCATTGCAGTGGGGATGCTGCTCTTTTCCAGATCGGCAAGAACATCGATATCCACAAAAAGCCAGTTTGCTAAAACGATAAGTGCTTCGACCCGCCGATCCAGCAGCATTTCCAGATAACGCTCAAAGCGGGCGCGCTCATTGTGCACATCGGTGAGAATAGGAAGATAAGAAGATTGATAGAGAGTGTTCTCGATGCCGCGCAGGACCAGTGTGCAATATGGATCGGTCATGTCGAACACCATGACTCCAACCGTGTGACTGCGCTTGCTGCGAAGCGAACGAGCAAACAGGTTGGGCCGATATCCCAGCTTTTTGGCGGCGCGCTCAATTCGTTTTTTCGTCACTGCGGGGATGTATCGGGCCAGAGGAGCATTGTTCAGAACGATGGAGACGGTGGTTGAGGAGAAGCCGCTTTGTTTGGCGACATCACGGATTGTGACCGTTGAACTTTTCAGGTCGAGCTTTTCGTCCGTTGACCGCATTGTTGTGAGAGTGCCTTGAATCCATGCCACCGCTGGCGGACACTACATCAGAGAGTGAAATCAGTGTCAAGTTCTTGTGCGCGATTTTTCGTGATTCTTCTGCTGTTAACTGGCTGTAAGGCCGGCTTTGCGCAAACTCAGAAATCGCAATCTGCATCTTCGGCGGAGAATGCTGATCCTCGGAAACTGTTTCAACAGGGGGAAGCAGCGCTTAAGAAGGGCAAGCTGGATGAAGCCGACCATGCTTTTCGGGCGGTCCTGGCGATTAATCCGCAAGTGGCGGGAGCGTACGCCAACCTGGGAGTGATCTACATGCGGCGCAAACAGTGGACGCAGGCACTGGAAATGTTGAACAAAGCCCAGCATCTGGCGCCGGAGATGGCAGGAGTAAGACTGAACATCGGATTGGTTTACTACCGGCAAAATGATTTTCGCCAAGCGATTCCTCCGTTTGAATCTGTTGTGCAGGATGCGCCGGACTCCTTTCAGGCGCGCTATTTGCTGGGGTTGTGCTACTTCTTTGTTGCGCGTTACGAGAACGCAGCTAGCACGCTGGAGCCGCTGTGGTCGCAGGCTTCGGGACAATTGAATTATCTGTATGTGCTCGGCATCGCAGCTAACAAAGATGGTCAGTCGCAACTCGAGCAGCGAGCGCTAAGCCATTTAATCGAGATCGGGCAAAACTCGCCCGAGTTTCATCTCTTGATGGGCAAAGCTTACCTCAATCGCGAAGAGTATGACCACGCCATCGCGGAACTTGGACTCGCCTCCAAAGGCGATTCTGCTCTTCCGTTCGTGCATTTCAATCTCGGGATGGCTTACCTGAAGAAGCAAGATCTGGATCAGGCTAAGGCAGAATTTCTTAAGGATATCGCCATCGAGCCTGACGTCAGTTATGACTATGACCAACTGGGAGAGGTGTACTACCTTCAACAGCAAGATCAGGCAGCGGAAAAGGCTTTCCGCAAGGCGCTGCGCCTCGATCCGCAACTTGCCAGCTCTCATTTTCAACTGGCGCGCGTGTTTCAGCGCGAGAAAAAATACGGAGAAGCGCTGAGTGAAGTTGACGCAGCTCTCAAGCTGGATCCTGACAGTCCCGGCATTCACTACTTGCGCGGACAAGTTCTTCAGCACCTGGGACGCGCGCAAGACGCCAAGGCTGAGATGCAGATGTTTACCCAATTGTCGAATGCCGCCCGTGAGAAACGGCATCAAGAGCTGGAATCAGGACCGATGCCGAATCCCGAACTCACTCAGGAACCTCAGTAGCCGATCTCGGCGGAAACGCTTTTGGTATTGTTGGATGGATGACTGAAATCAGGTGTAGAGCCTTGCTCTTTGACCTCGACGGCGTGCTGATTGACTCCACTCCAGCCGTCATTCGCGTTTGGACACAGTGGGCGATGGCGCATGGCTTTGATCCCGAGGAGGTGGTGCGTACAGCGCACGGGCGTCCGAGTATTTCGACCATACGCGAGTATCTTCCGCACGGCGATCACGAAGCCGAAAACCGGGTTGTGGAAGGCGGCGAGATCGCGGATTTGCGTGGTGTAGTGCCTTTGCCCGGAGCGCGCGAATTGCTGCAGGCTCTTCCGCCAGATCAATGGACGATTGTGACCTCGTGCACTCGTCAGTTAGGAACAACCCGCCTGCGTGCGGCGGGGCTGCCGATCCCTTCGCATTTGGTCACCTGCGACGATGTGAAAAACGGGAAACCGGATCCCGAGCCTTACCTTAAAGGCGCGTCGTTACTGGAAGTAGCAGCGAAGGATTGTATCGTCGTGGAAGATGCGCCAGCCGGAATTCGCGCCGGCAAGGCGGCTGGCGCTCGGGTTATCGCATGCAGAACAACTTCTCCAGAACAGGAACTGAGGGATGCAGGGGCCGATTGGATTGTCGACAACTGCACATTAATCTCAGTCTTGGGCCGTAATCCAAATGGAGACATGCGCATTGCAGTGTCAGAACAACAGCAATGAGTTTCCAAACGGGACCAACCTCCTAAGCTTCGCCCGCATCGTAGGGTGGTGAAAATAACTGGCGCGCTGGCAGTCCTGTTAATCCTGCTCCTGGCGGGATGCACTACGCAAAACCCGAGTCCTGATGAGGTGCGTGAGAAAACTGCACAAGCCACATCCGAAATTAAGCAGGACGCGAAAGCAGTTGCTGAGGGCCTGAAAGAGGGATTGAGCCGCAATCAAACCCTCGACATCAATAAAGCCAGCAAAGATCAGTTGGAAAGCTTGCCGGGGATGAGCGCGGAAGGAGCGGAGCGCATTATCGATGGCCGGCCGTACGGCAGCGCCAGCGAGTTAGTTCGTCGCCGGATCGTGTCCCAGCCGGAATACGACAAAATAAAAGATCACATAACTACCCAGTGATCAGCCTTGCCACTCGAAGTTTAACTTCAATGTGCCATCACCGCTTTGCCCTTCTTTGCTTTTCGTATCAGGAAAAGTAGCGGCAGCATCAGCACGAACATGATTGCCAGAAAACGGAACGTATCGTTGTAAGAGAGCATGGCGGCTTGCTGCTGCACCATTGCCCAGACCGCGGCGTAGGCTTGGCGGGTCGCCGTGGCGAAGTCCTTCCCTTGGGACATGAACAGCTCTCGCAATCCGTTTATGGTTTGGCGGGCCTGCGGATTGCCTGGATTCACATATTTTCTCAGAATGTTGACGTGCGTTTGTGTTCTGCGTACCTGCATCGTCTCGACCATAGAGATGCCAATGCTGGCGCCGACGTTACGCATCAGGTTGAAGATGCTGGTGGCATTGCCCATTCTTTCGCGGGGAATGGGGTCATTGGTGACGGTGGTTAAAGGGACAAAAATCAGGCCCAGGCCAGCCCCCTGCAGGACCAGCGGCAGCCAGAAATTCGACGAGTCCACGCCCAGACTGAAGAGCGAAATCTTGTACATGGCGAGCGCGGTGATGACGAAACCCGCGCCCAGCAGTTTTCGAGCATCTACTTTTCCGGTGAGATATCCAACCAGCGGCATAAAGACAAATGACGCCATGCCGCGCGGTAAATTCGTAATGCCGGCTTGAGTAGCCGTATAGCCGAGCAATTCCTGCATCAGAAGCGGCAACAAAACGGTGCTGCCGTAGAGCACAAATCCGACTACCGTCATGATGAATGTTCCAATGGCATAGGAACGGTATCTGAAGACGCTGAGATCGACAATTGGATGTTCGGTTCTTAGTTCGCGAATGATTAGCCCACCCAGACCTATAACGGCGAGCACAGCCAGAGTGAGAATGAAATGCGAGCTGAACCAATCATCCTCCTGGCCCTTATCGAGCATGATCTGCAGCGCGCCCATTCCGACCACCAGAAGGCCGATTCCCCAATAGTCGATGCCCTTAGATTCTCTGCGTAAATATGGGGGATCAAAAACAAAGGCCTGAGTGAGAAGAATGGCTAAAACTCCGATAGGCACATTGATGTAGAAAACCCAGCGCCAACTGTAGTTGTCAGTAAGCCAACCGCCAGCGACCGGGCCGAGCATGGGAGCTACGACGATGCCGAGAGCCCAGAAAGCCATGGCTTGGCCGCGCTTTTCTGAGGGAAACGATTCCAGCAGAATGGCCTGCGACAGCGGCTGCAATCCGCCGCCGCACGCCCCTTGAATCACGCGGAAAAAAATCAGGAACGGCAGCGAAGGCGCCAGCCCGCAGAAAAAAGACGCGGTCGTGAAACCCGTCACCGACAACATTAGCAATCGCTTGCGTCCAAAGGTGCTCGCTAACCATCCCGTCATCGGCAAGATAATGGCGTTGGCCACGAGATAGGATGTCAGCGTCCACGTGGCTTCGTCGGTGCTGGCGGAAAGGCTGCCGGCGATATGAGGCAGTGATACGTTCACTACGGTTGTATCGAGCACTTCCATGAATGTGCTCGACATGACCGCAATGGCAATCAGCCAAGGATTGATTTCTTTGTAAGCTGGACCGTTATCAGGCATCAGGCTCGTGCTGAAAAATAATTAGACTCGATCGGTAGCGTCCCGGACTCGAATTCTCTGTGACGCGGGAATAGCATCTATGTTCAGTTACCAGGATCTTGGTCAATGCCGGAACTGCAATCACGAAATCCGCGATCGAATACTGATGGCGGTAAGGCTGAAGTGGCATCGAACTGGAAGTTTGCTCTCCGCGCCCTGCGCTCCAGAAATTATCGCCTCTTTTTCACCGGCCAGTCAGTCTCGCTGATCGGTACTTGGATGACGCAGGTTGCCACCAGTTGGCTGGTTTACCGGCTGACTGGTTCGGCATGGCTGTTGGGCATCGTCGGATTTGCATCGCGGATACCGACTTTTTTCCTGGCACCATTCGCGGGCGTATGGATTGACCGGTGGAATCGTCATCATACGTTGATCATTACGCAAATTCTTTCCATGCTGCAATCATTCGCACTGGCCTGGCTGGCGCTGGGCCAGATCATAACCATCCGAGAGATAATTTGGTTGGGACTGGCGCAGGGTGTCATCAATGCCTTCGATATGCCAACGCGGCAGGCATTTGTGATTGAGATGGTAGAGGACCGCGCTGACCTGGGCAATGCCATCGCGCTGAACTCTTCCATGGTGAACGCTGCACGGCTTCTCGGGCCATCGATTGCCGGCGTGGTCATTGCCGCGCTTGGCGAGGGGTATTGCTTCCTGATCGATGGTTTTAGCTATCTTGCAGTCATTGCTTCTCTGCTGGCAATGAAAATCCGCCCAGTCGAGCGGCGCAAAGCGAGCAAACCGGTATGGCATGAACTCAAAGAGGGATGGAGTTACGTCATCCGTTTCGTGCCCATCCGGTCGATTCTCTTGCTCTTGGCTTTGATCAGTCTCGTAGGCATGCAATACACAGTACTGATGCCGATCTTTGCCGGCCAGGTGCTGCATGGAGGCCCGCATACACTGGGTTTCCTGATGGGCGCGTCGGGCGTGGGAGCGCTCGCCGGGGCACTGTTCCTGGCGACGCGAAAAAGTGTACTCGGCCTCGGACGCATAATTCCTTCGGCATCCGCAGGTTTCGGAGCGGGACTGATTGCGCTCGGTCTTTCTCGTTACTTGTGGCTTTCGCTGGCGGTGATGATGTTTGTTGGCTGCGCAATGATGATTCAGATGGCGGGCAGCAATACGATATTGCAGACCATTGTAGAAGACGACAAACGCGGGCGCGTGATGAGCTTCTACTCCATGGCATTTTTGGGAATGGCGCCATTTGGAAGTTTATTGGCCGGGGGGTTGGCGCACCAGATCGGAGCCCCGCGAACGGTGATGATCAGCGGTGCGGTATGCATTGCGGGCGCAGCGTGGTTCGCATCGCGATTAAACACGATCCGAGAACACGTGCGCCCGATCTACAAAACCTTGGGCATCATTCCTGAAATCGCCACCGCTATCCAGACCGCGAGCGTATTATCCACTCCACCAGAGGAATAAGCCGCACGCTTCAAAGTCAGATTGACGGTCTCATCTCAGGCACAAGCGGCACTGGCGGCATCACCATATCGACTGGCATACTCCAGTTCGAGTGCGCCGCTGAGTGTGCCAGAGAGCGAACTGCCAGTGAGCGTTTCTTGCTGCGAGGGTGTGCCTGGGCCGCCGCTCGATCTTCTACAGAACGCGCGAGCAGCTCGCGAATTCGCAATTTGGCTTTATGCAGCTGAGATTTTGAATTTCCTACGGAGCACCCCAGCATCTCAGCGATTTCTTTGTGCTCATAGCCCTCGACTTCGTGCAGCAGGAAAATAGTCCGATATCCTGGGGGAAGTTCTGTCATGGCCCGAGCCAGAGAGATGCGGTCGACGCAGCCGGTAAGATCCGAATCGCACGTACCGAATTCACGGCGAATCTTACTGCCATCCTCGTTGGCGTAAGGCTCATCCAGCGACACTTGGTTCAGCGACTTTTTGCGGAAATGCATGAGAACGGTGTTGACGGAAATTCGATGCAGCCAGGTGGAGAATGCTGAGTCTCCACGGAAGCTGCCGATCTTGCGGAAAACTTGCAAGAACGCATCCTGGGTAAGGTCTTCCGCTTCTGCGGCGTTATTGGTCATGCGAAGACATACGGAATAAATGCGGGCCTTATGAGCGTGAAAAAGAGCTGCGAAGGCCTCCGAATCGCCTTCTTGAGCGCGCTTAACCAAGTCCGAAGTCAGAGGAAATGTTGCTGTAACCGTCGTATCGCTTTTCACCAGAATCTTCCTTTCAGGTATCGATTTCAATTCAGCTCGCACGCCGCGAAATGTCGATTTCATACGCAAAGCTTAAAGTCCAGAGACGGAACGGTCTATCGAGTGCAGCCTGTACGCTCGATTACTTACTCCTGTAGCAGAACGAAATATTGTGATTAGGTGGAATTGCTGAACTGCAGTGTCGCAACCCGCCGGCGAAGCCCAGTTGCGGCTAAAATTAAGATACGAATATGCCAATTGCGCTTGAACAGGTGGAAGAAGCGCGGAGCAACATCGCCGCAGTGGCCCTGCGAACTCCGCTGGTTCGCTTTAACACGGACACGGAGATTTACCTGAAGCTTGAAAACTTGCAGCCCATTGGGTCATTCAAGATCCGGGGTGCGGCGAACGTGATGGCCCGCACTCCGCGGCCGCAACTCGAACGCGGGGTGCTTACTGCCTCGGCTGGAAACATGGCGCAGGGCGTGGCTTTTTGCGCGCGCCGCATGGGCATTCGGGCAACCATTGTGGCTCCGGAGACAGCTCCGGCGAACAAGATTGCCGCAGTGGAGCGCATGGGTGGCCGCGTAATCAAAGTTCCATTTGCCGACTGGTGGCGAACTTTTGCGACGCGATCTTATCCCGGAGTCGAGGCTACATTCATCCATGCCTTCGATGATCCTGACGTGATGGCGGGGAACGGCACGATTGGGTTGGAGTTATTGGAAGACTTGCCTGATCTCGATGCCGTAGTCATTCCTTGGGGCGGCGGAGGGTTGTCATGCGGTATCGCGGCGGTTTTGCGTTCGCGGGTGCCGCGCGTCCGTATCTATGCGGCTGAGATTGAGACCGCAGCGCCCCTGGCTGCGTCACTCGCGGCCGGCGAACCGCGAACCGTGGAATACACGCCATCATTCGTCGATGGCATTGGCAGCAAAATGGTGTTTCCCAACATGTTCGAGCATGCCCGTCGCTTGCTGGATGGTTCGCTGGTCGTAACCCTGGCCGAAGCCGCACAGGCGCTAAGATTATTAGCCGAGCGAAATCGCGTGATCGCCGAGGGGGCTGCGGCCAGCGCCGTAGCAGCAGCACTATCGGGCCGCGCTGGGTCGGGAAAAATTGTGGCAATCGTATCGGGCGGGAACATTGACATGGATAAATTTGCTCATTTGGTTGGCCAAGTTTAGTGGCGCAAGTTTGGCGCGCCTACACTGGAGTACAATTTTGCTGATTTTGAATTGGGGTGGGATTCTCGTCGGAGATGCGAAGGACTGAATGCTGAGTCGACGAGCCTTCTTAAAGCTTTCAGCGGCGACTACAGCATTTGGCTCTGCGCTGGGTTCACTGCTTGCACAGGAAGAAGAAACCTACCATGCCCGGGCGGCTCTGCCGCCTGTCCCCATACCTAAGTTTGATCGCTATATTGATCCATTGCCTATTCTCCCCACGCTGAATCCGGTGAAGAAGAAAAAGGGCAGCGCTCATTATCAGGTTCGGTTGATGGAATCTAATTCCCGGCTCCACTCTCAACTTCCATTCACCAGATTGTGGGGATACGAAGGTCAATATCCTGGTCCGACCATCGAAGCGCGGACGGACGAAGCGGTTTCGGTTCGCTGGGAGAATCAGCTTCCACAAGACCATCTTTTCGCGATTGATCCTCGCGTGCATGGAGCTATGCCGCCTGCTCCGGAGGTTCGCACCGTGACGCACCTCCATGGCGCGCGCACTGCTTCTGACTCGGATGGTTTGCCCGAGCATTGGGTGAAATCAGGAAAGTCTGCAACCTATTTCTATCCAAACCACCAGCGAGCGGCCACATTGTGGTATCACGATCATGCTTTGGGCATCACCCGGCTCAATATTTATGCGGGATTGGCGGGCTTTTACCTGCTCAGAGATGAACAGGAGCGCAGTCTGAATCTACCGTCGGGAGCCTATGAAATTTGTCTGATGATTCAGGATCGTATTCTGAATGAGAAAGGCCAACTACTGTATCGGGCTACAAACGATGATGGAACTCCGGTGCCAGCGGGCACGTGGGGCCCGGCATTTTTCGGAAACTTGCCGGTTGTCAACGGAGCCGTCTGCCCCCATCTGGATGTTGAACCACGCTTGTACCGATTCCGCATTCTGAATGCGTCCAATTCACGTTTCTTCAACTTGTACTTCAATCTGGCGAGCTCGCCTTTCAGCATTCCTTCTCTGGTTCCGTTCTACCAGATTGGCAGTGATGGAGGTTTACTGCCGCAATCGGTCAAACTGCAGAAACTTCTGCTGGGGCCCGCCGAACGCGCCGACGTACTCGTCGATTTCTCCGCTGCCAAGGAAAAAACCGTGACCTTGAGCAATGACGCCGCGAGTCCCTATCCAGGCTGGCAAGTGCCCGCTCCGATATATGAGGAATTGAACGAGCTGATGCAATTCCGGGTTCGCCTGCCGGTTTCTGGAACGAAAGAATTCAGCATCCCCCAGTCGATGCCGTTCTCGGGATTGACAAACTCAGCGGATCTTCGTACCCGAGATTTTGTGCTGCGGGAAACCTTCGATAAACCCGGACACACGCTGGGAGTTCGCATCAATGGCAAGGGATACGATGACCCACTCAGCGAGAGCATGAAACTGGGATCGGTGGAGAAATGGAGATTCATCAATGACACGGATGATTCTCATCCCATGCATTTGCATCTGGTGCAGTTTCAGATCGTCGAGAGGCAGGGTTACGATCCACAGGCGTTGCGGACCGGCGAAATCAAACTAATGGGAAAGCCGCGGAAACCGCTGGCGAACGAAGCCGGGTGGAAGGACACAGCCGTGGTAAATCCGGGTGAAGTGCTGACCATTATCGTGCGCTTCGACGGTTATGCTGGACGATACATTTTCCATTGCCACATGCTGGAACACGAAGACAACGATATGATGCGGCCCTACCAGATTATTGCTTGATCCGAATTTCAAGCCGCGTCTTTATTTTCCTGCTCGGGCGGTTGGCTGTCTGGTTTGTCTTCTTTTCTTTGCTCCGTATTTGACGCGATCTCAGCAGGAGCAATGTCGCTAGTTTTTTGAATGTCAGTTTCGCTTTGTTCTGTTTTTCCGCTTTCCGGCGCTGAGCTTTTTTGAGTAGCAGATGTCTCAGCATCGGCGGGTTCGGATTTTTTCTCGGAAGCCTTGCCGGACGATGTTCCCTCATCTTTCTCTGCACCGGAGAGCAAATGATTGATTCGCACTCTTGCCGCAAGCCATCTAACATTACTCGCGTTGCCCGCTTGTTCGAAATAAGGCGCGAGTTCGTCGTCGTTGACTATCCCTTTATTTTTCAGAAATTGCAGAATCGCAGCGCACTTCGTATCCAGAGCTTCCAGCGATGGGAGCAACTCCTCGAACACCTGCCGCACCAGTTTCTCGTCCATGTTTAATCCTCTTCGCAGTTTATTTCGATGCTGAATCGCCGACCTCTGATGGCTCGCGGACGAGAGATGGCTACCGCGGGACGAGCTTCATTCACGGACCTCGGTTCCTCAGTCATCATCCGGATCCGTGGGTGGTCTTTTGTCTTCGAGGAAATGCTTCGCCTGATACTGCGCGGGAATGTTTTGGAACACCAGCGGAGTCTGGTTGTAGTTGAAGCAATCGGACAGATCGTCGGCCATCGTGTCCGCATATCCGGGCGAAACCGTGGACAGATTGAACACGGTTTCAATGTACTTCAGGATGCTGCCAAAGTCGTGCGTCACCTTCGATATGTAAGCGGCTTTGGCATACGGCGACACCACGATTAAAGGCACACGAAAGCCATATTCATAAGAATTGATGACCGTGGGCGCGACGTGGTCATACCAGCCTCCCCAGTCGTCCCACGCGATGATGATGGTCGTATTGGCCCAATATGGACTGGTGCCGACGGCGTTGACAATCGATGCTACCCAGGACGGTCCCAAACCTTCATCGCTAATTCCGGCGTGATCGGATTCGGCTCCGTCAGGAATAACCCAACTGACCGAGGGCAGTTGGCCTGCCGAGATATCCGTCAGCACCTGGGTCTGATTAAGAATGACATTGTTGACCCAGTCTGGACCCGTACATTGAGTCCCGTTGGGCGGAGGGTTGTTGGGCACGCACATATGCTGAATTGCATTCGGGCCAGTCCACAACAGGCCCGCGGTTGGAGTGTAATAACGCCAACTGATTCCTTTGGCATCCAGCAGGTCGGTCAGCGTGGGGTGGTCATAACAGGGATAGGCTGGACTCTCGATGCCAGCAGGATCAATCAAATCAACCAACTCCTGCGGAGGAGCCGTGCACCCAGTGTTCTGGCCGGCCTTCGGGATGCCATATGGATTCTCGGCCGCAAACCAATCGCTCTGCTGCTGCCCTGGAGGGGTTGGCGCTGAAGTGCCAGAAATGATGAATTGATGCGCCGGGAAGCTTGGTCCCTGATTGGTTTGGAACATGTGATCCCCGAAAGTATAGGTTTCTGCCAGCGCGAAATAAGGCTGTACTTCGGAAGGATTGATGTACTTGAACTGAGGGTTGGGAGGCGGACAATTCGGCAAGCCGCGGCATAGGACCGGAATCTTGTCGGCGCCATCCATCTTGCCCCCGTCATACATGGCGATGAACGAATCGTGGGAGTGAGATAAGTCGTAAGTGCCGGCCAGGGATATTGGCGTGAGCGGTATGTTCTGCCCCTGCGAGTTCACTCCGCTCTGGGCAATGTCGGCGCCAGCCGCAATCAGTTTCGGATCCTGAAAGAGATTGTCTGGAGTACGATTTTCCTGGAAGACTACGATTACGTGCTTAATTAGCTGCGTCGGAGGGGGCGGCGGCGGCGTTACGACGGTTTGGCTGCTTCCTCCTCCACACCCGTTCGAACTTACCAGCAGTCCCGCGGTGCAAAGCAGCAAACCCCATACCAGTAGCACTTTTGGTTCAGCCATTGTGGTTCTCCGGGCAGAAATTTAGACGGTGGTAACAGTGTACAAACACCATCTAGATGGTTTCCACTCGGCAATTATCTTGCGCGGCGAAATGAGTGCGCGGCAACGCTGATGCGAACCTAGATAGTAAACAGCCTAGCAGTTCTAAACACCTGGATTGTGCAGCCTGACTTCGCATTTTGCTGGAGAGAATCCCGTTGGCGTGCGCAAATACAGAGGCGCCTGTGAAGGCGCCTCTCTGAAACAATTATGGGTTCGATTTCAATCGCAAAACACGGATGCTTAGGGCATCAATGCGAACACAACGCCTTCTCCGTAGGCGCCTCCTGCCTGCGTAGTGCCATAGAGATTGCCGGATGTGTCCGCGATAAGATTACTGCTTGGAGTGAAACCATCTGTGCCACGTCCGAACTCGTGGAGAACGTTGAACGTCCAAGTTCCGCCGGAGCCTGGAGTCAATTTAAATAGGGTTCCGCAACCGGCAGGGCATGAGCTCAGGCTAGCGCCCAGCATGGTGGTTCCGTAGAGGTTTCCATCCGGGCCGAAAGCCAGGCTGGCAACCGATCCCGCCGCAGGCTTATCGGCAAATCGGTGAAGCACTTGCTCGTGCCACACACCGCGCGAGAGCGCTAATTTAAATACGACGCCGTATCCCGCGGAGCCACCCTGGAAGGTTGTTCCGTAGAGATTGTTGGCCGCATCCAGAATGACGCCGCTCTTGGGCGAAGCGCCATCATTCCCACTGAAGGCGTAAAGCACGCTCTCCGTCCAACTACCGTAGGACGGAGAAAGCTTGAAGACGGTGCCTTTGCCTGAAGCGCCGCCGGCCAAAGTTGTGCCATACAGATTGCCAGCCTTATCAAAGCTCACGCCAGCGTACGGAGAGACTCCATCGTTGTCTCCTGCGAAAGCATATAGCACACTGTAGTTCCAGCCGCCCGCGCCACTGGTCAGCTTGTAGACAGTTCCACAGCCTGAACTGCAACTGTTGTCTGAACCGCCCAGCAAAGTCGTCCCATATAGATTGCCGGCTGCATCGAAAATCAATCCGGCAAGGGGTTCGCGCCCATCACTGCCGCCGCTGAAGGTGTACAGCACCGTTTCCTTCCATCCACCGTAACCCGGGGTCAGTTGGAAGATGGTGCCGCAGCCCGCGCTGCAACTGCCGCCACCGCCATTGCTGGTCGTGCCATAGAGACGGCCGGACGCATCGAAGATCACATTTGAGGTCGGCTGGCCGCCGTCCGCGCCGCCAGTAAAGTTGTAGAGCACAGTTTGTGTCCAGCCACTTGAAGTCTGGGTCAACTCGAACACCGCACCCTGCTTATAGGCGCCACCCGATTGGGTTGTGCCGTAAAGATTTCCCGCCTTATCAAAGGTCAGAGCAGCATAGGGATGATTTGGATCTCCGCCGCCGGAGAAGTTGAACAACACTTGCTCTTTGTTTTTACCTCCTCCATAAGTACAGCCAACCGTCAGGGAACCTTGCGAGTCGTGGTTTCCTTGTTGCCACGTAGTCCAGTCCTGAGGCACATAGTTACCGTTGCTGCTGGCATCTGCAAACCAAGTGGATGTGGAATCCGCGAGGTGGTATTGGTTGGACTGGTACTGATTGCCGCGCGAATTCAGCGTTCCCCCCGCCCCCCATACTTTTCCAATCGAAGTGTCGCCCGAACAGCTGTAAATTGCATTGTTCAAGACTTGGTTGTTCTTAAGCGAATTGCTGGTGTCGCCGTCGCTGTGTGCGCCAAGACACGGGTTCGAGGTCATGTCGGAATGGGCGTCCTGAAAGCTGAGATGAAAGGCGAAACCCGGATAATTGTCGTACAGAACATTCGAGCTGAACGTGGCTAAATTCGAATCGCTGACATTTACTCCTCCGCCGGTGATATCGGGATTCTTTATCGAATAGCCATTGCTGTAGACGGTGTTGTTAGCAAACTGGAGTTGACAACTGATTTCATGCAGGTAGCCGTAGCGTTCGTTACCGCTAAAGGTGGAGTTGGCGATCTGAAGATATTGCGATCCGCCGTCGGACCACAATCCATCGCCGATGTTGTCATGACTCCATAGATTATTGATGGCGACGGCCGGCTGGGACGAAGTGCCGACATCGTCGTAGATGTGGAAGGCTCCAGCGTCATTGTAGCCGTCGCACTGTCCGCTGCCGGGCTGGCCGGTAGTAGACCGGAAATTGGCGATATTGTTCCACGACATTTCACTATTCGTGATGACAATGTTCGAGGTGAAACCCGCATTGATCGCGGTGCGGCCAATGTTGGTGAGCAAAGTATCGTCGATGGTAGCGGGACCGCCAGCCACGCCGGAAACGTTATAGGCGCCCACGTTGTGGATGAAGCGGATGGTCATATCTTGCAGAGTCCATGAGTTTCCGCTGTACACGCCGTACCACATGGCCTTTTCCACGAACAAGTTTTGCAGCGAGACATGGGTCTGTCCCGGGCCCGAGATCAGGACGTTATTCGAACCGTCGAAGTTCACAGAGAGATCGACTGTCGCGGTGTTGGGATCCTGATTGTTGGGCAAACTTACATAAATGCGCTGGTTGGCGTAGTCGAAGAAGAAGCGGCCGGCTTCACCGGCGGTGACCGCTTGTCCCTGAGTCGTAACTTTTTGCGTTGGATCAACCTCGGTCTGGCTCAGCACGCGCATGATTCGCTGGTCGTTGGTCGGGTTGGTGCGGAAAAAGAGATCGTCCGCATAGGTCGTAACAAAATAACAAACATTCTTCCGCCCCGGGGCAAACTGAGTTTGCTGGTGCGGCTGGATTGCGGCGTAAGACCCATCGTAATAATAGACACCTTGTGTGGAGGTGGGCTGCCAGGGGGTGAGCACCACTGCGCCGCTGATACGCGAGTCCGGAGTGGTGCCGATCAAAGATTGTCCGGAACGGACATTAATAGAAGACGTAATGCGGTGTTCGCCTTCGATA
>Ga0182015_10001298_pt1 | contig 33433 bp, 25 predicted proteins | sample 712P3MmetaG_FD_120478 | JGI IMG/M metagenome (GOLD analysis project Ga0182015, IMG submission 120478) | Permafrost microbial communities from Stordalen Mire, Sweden - 712P3M metaG | ecosystem: Environmental > Terrestrial > Soil > Wetlands > Permafrost | place: Sweden: Stordalen | collected...
CGGCCCGTTCCTGTTCGGCGCCACCGACAAAATCTCCGTCGTCACCGAGAACCTGCACACGCTGCCCCCTGTGGTCATCCTCCGCCTGCGCAACATGACCGCTCTCGATGCCACCGGACTATTCGCCATCGAAGACGTCGCCCGCCAACTGCACGCCGGCAAGCGAACCCTGATTCTCTGTGGCGCCCGTGAGCAACCCGCCAGCCTGATTCACCAGGCGGAGTTCGAAGAAGTGGTGGGCGCGGAAAATATCTGCGACAACGTGCAGTCCGCCCTCCGCCGCGCAGAACAAGTCCACTACCAACTGGAAGCAGCAGCCATCGGACTGGAGGGTTGAGCAGTGATTAGGTGAGTGGGAATCCTTGGTCGTGCGCGTAATTAATCCCATCACAATGTTAGCTCTGCAGTAACTAAACTTGATGGTTTGTGAATATTCCGGCTCCGGCGTGCCGAACCAATACTGGCGGATTCTAAAGGGCAACGTTGGCAGGAAGGAACCGGAACCCGGTTCGGGGTCATCAGCAGGTTCGGTTAAGCCGATCCATGGAAACGGAATCGGTCCTCTAACGAACTTAACCACGTCTGAAGAGCAATTCCAGAGTGCTTTTCGACATACAAGAAGCGCAGACCCATCACAAAGGAGTCGCTCCAGACTACATCCGCTTTTGCATGAAAAGCCTGTGGCTCCACGCTTGGAAGCTCGAACTCCACGGTAACAACTCCTTTGAATCTTACTGGATCAATCAGATTGATGGCCAACCCGCCCTCACTCACGTTCTGCATCCGGCCGGCGAAGGACTGGCCCAGAGGATTGCGAAACCGCACAGGCAAATCAACGCCGTATCGGAAATACCGGCGATGTTCGCGCTCCATCTTGGGAATCGCGGTATCCAGGATGCTACGCAATCGAGTCGGCTTGATCGGTTTGTTGAGCACGAAGTCGGCTCCCAGATCGAGAGCTTCTTCAGCGCTCGTCAAACCGTTCACAATCACCAAAATAAGGGTCTGCTTGTTCGCGGGGGTGCTCCGCAGTTCGGCGAGCGCGTTTGTGCCTCCGGCCACATCGTCACAATCGATCACAACCCCATCCAAATGCCGGCGGGAGGCAAACTCGACCGCACTCGCAGAATCCTGGCGGAAATGAAGCGCGGCTCCGCGCGTACCCAAACTTGCTTGGACCTGACCGAACAGTCCGGGATCGCAAGTCACGATCAAGCACTCTAAGCCCATATTGCGATGTTAGCGAATCGCGCATCGGCGGCTATAGTGACAGACGTGCATGGCACTTGTGACGCTCGGCCGAGCAACTCAAGAACATTGAAAAATCGTAATTTTACCGGCAACCGCCGCCAGCGAATTATGAGACGGCTTAAGATGAATCGGCCCCGCCGTTTAATGATAATCTGGTTCTTCCCGGCGACTGCTGAATCCCGCGCTTGGGGCTGCCGCTGCACCCAGCCCGCGCCCGGGGTGCATCCCAGGGATTTCCATCCGAGTCCACGCAGGGGAGCTGAACCATGAAGATTGGTATGTTGACCGGCGGAGGTGATTGTCCTGGCCTGAATGCCGTTATTCGCGCCGTAGTGCGCAAGGGCATCTTCACCTACGAAGACGAATTTGTCGGCTTCATGGAAGGCTGGCGAGGCGTCATCGAGGACAGGAGCATGCCCCTCACCCTCGACGCGGTGGGCGGTATTCTGCCTCGCGGCGGCACCATCCTGCGCACTTCCCGCACCAATCCTTCGAAGCGTCACGATGGGATTGACCGTTGTATGGTTTCGCTCGAAAAGAACCACATGGACGCACTCATCGCGATCGGCGGTGACGACACTCTTTCCGTCGCTCAAAAGCTGCATGAACGCGGCGCCAAAGTCGTCGGCGTGCCCAAGACTATCGACAATGATCTTGGCGGCACCGATTACACTTTTGGATTTGACACCGCCTGCAACATAGTCTGCGAGGCCCTCGACCGCGTCCACACCACCGCCGAAGCTCATAACCGCGTGATGGTGGTGGAGGTGATGGGCCGCGACGCCGGCTGGATCGCTCTTTACAGCGGTATCGCCGGCGGTGCCGACGTCATTCTCATCCCCGAGCGCCCGTTCGATATCGACAAGGTTGCGGATTCCATCCACCAGCGCCACGAGCGCGGCCGCTATTTTTCCATCGTAGTTGTAGCCGAAGGCGCAAAATTCTCCTCCGAGCCGGGCCAGGGATCTCCCGTTCTGCAGGACATGGGCAAGGACGAATTCGGCCACGTCAAACTCGGCGGCATCGCCAACATCCTCGCCCGCGAAATCGAAAAACGCACCGGCTTCGAAACCCGCGCCGTGGTTCTCGGACACATCCAGCGTGGCGGCTCTCCCAGCGCATTCGATCGCGTTCTGGCTACGCGGTACGGCCTGGGCGCAATTGACATGGTGCACCGCGGCGAATTCGGATGCATGGCCGCCCTGCGCTCCAACAAAATCGTCTCCATCCCGCTGCTCGAGGCCATCTCCCGCAACCGCACTGTGGACAACGAGATGATCCAGATCGTCGACGGATTGTTCGAGAAATCTGCAGAAAAAGAAGAAGAACCAGCCTGAAAAGCATTTCAACGGCTCCCGTCTTCCCGCCAACCGGAATCCTGTGGGACGGTTCCGCAATCGCGTTCCTGTTGAGACTTCCTTGCGGTGTGGCAACTGACGTAAAGTAGTGCTCTGCCAGTGAACGCTCGGCTTGGTCACGATGCAAAACCTATACCTGCGGCTCGCTCCGTTCTCCCTGGCGCTGATTGAACTCCTCCTGTTGGCAGCCACTGCAGCTTTAATTGTTTTTTCTTCTCAAGATGCCTCCCGCGTCGATCAGCCTGCCGCCTTCCGTTCGATCGAGCGCGCCTTCGCCGACCTGGCTCGGCGCAAGCGTCTCTGTGTGCTGCTCGTAGGTCTCGGCGTCGTTGCAATTCGGGTCGCGCTCATCCCGATCCTCGGCGTTCCCCAGCCGTATTCTCACGACGAGTTCAGTTATCTGCTCGCAGCCGACACTTTCGCTCACGGCAAACTTACCAACCCGACCCACCCCATGTGGATTCACTTCGAAAGTTTCCACATCATCCAGCAGCCCACGTATATGTCGATGTATCCTCCGGCACAAGGCCTGATCCTCGCTGCTGGTCAACTCCTGGGGAGTCCCTGGATCGGACAACTGTTGGTGACCGCCTTGATGTGCTCTGCCTTGTGCTGGATGCTGCAGGCCTGGCTGCCTCCGCCATGGGCCTTGCTGGGAGCGGCGCTGGCTGTGCTCCGCCTCGGTCTCCTCAGCTATTGGATGAACGGCTACTGGGCGGCTTCAATCGCGGCCCTTGGCGGCGCACTGGTTCTCGGAGCCTGGCCCCGTTTGCGCTGGCATCTCCGCGTGAGGGACGCTCTGCTGATGGCACTCGGGCTGGCGATCCTGGCCGACAGCCGGCCCTACGAAGGGTTCGTCTTTGCCGTCCCCATTGCGTTCACGATGTTTCTCTGGCTCCTGGGCAAAAATCGTCCCACATTTAAACGGTCCGTACCGCGAGTTGTTCTGCCCATCTTCTTTTTCTTGTTCGCTGTGTCCGTAGCCACGGGCTACTACTATTATCGCGTCACGGGCAACCCATTCCGGATGGCCTATCAGGTCAACCGTGCTACCTATGCCAGTGCGCCCTACTTCCTCTGGCAAGCAGAGCCGCCAGAACCGGCTTATCGCCACGAAGTCATGCGCGAACTCTATCGCTCGGAGCGGAAAGACTTCGAAAAGAGCTTCACCGTCGAGGGCTTCCTAGGGCGCGTCGCGCAGAAAGCCTCGTCCGGGTGGCAGTTCTATCTGGGGCCCTTGCTCACCCTCCCCTTGCTGGCTCTCCCCTGGGTAGTACGACGGCCAAAGATGCGATTGCCGCTAGCTGTCTGTGCCGCCACAATTGCGGGCTTCGCCGTTCAGAGCTGGTTTCTTCCCCACTATTTTTCTCCGGCAGTTGGAGCGTTCTACATTCTTCTTGTCCAGTGCATGCGCCAACTTTGGCACTGGCGTTTTATGGGCCGGCACATCGGCCCATCTTTGGTTCGCGCGGTTCCTGCACTGGCGTGCGCTATGATTCTCCTGCGCGTGACTGCGGCGGCCGTTCATGTTCAGATCGAACCCGTTTGGCCGCGCGGTAATCTGGCAAGGACTGATATTTTGCGCCAACTGCAACAGCAGCCGGGCCTTCAGCTTGCGATTGTGCGTTACAGAAAAGACCACGACCCTGTCCGCGAGTGGGTCTACAACGACGCCAACATCGACGCCGCGAAAGTGGTCTGGACGCGCGATATGGGCAAGGACGATAACCAGGAACTGCTGCACTATTTTCGGGACCGGAAGGTGTGGTTGGTGGAGGGCGACGGTCCTGTCCGCGAGCCCTTGCCTTACCCGGACTGAAATTCGAAGCTAGAAACCGAGCGCATCTCCAAAAGACCCATGCGAGCACTTCCATTACGAGTCAGACAATCCGTTCTCTTGCTCGTCGTACTGACCGCCTCGGCCAGCATGTGTCTCTATTGGAAGCGCATCACCGACGCAGTGCATGCCTCCAGAGCGTCTTCGTCTGTCTTGAAGCCCAAGGTTCTCACCGATCTCTACCCGAGCTGGTATGGAAGTCGCGAACTCCTGCTCCATCACCGTAATCCCTACGGTGTCGAGGTGAGCCGCGAACTGCAGATCGCTTATTACGGAAAAAAACTGGACTCCTCCCGTCCCGAAGAACGGCAGGATCAGCAACGCTTCGCCTATCCTTTGTACTTTATTTTCTTCATCGCTCCTTTGGCGTGGATGCCATTCCATGCGGCACGAATCGTCTTCTGGTGGATCCTGGTTGCGTGCGCAGTCCTCAACGTGATCCTTTGGCTGCGCTTTCTTCGCTTGCGGCTCTCTCTGCCTGCTCTGACCGCCCTATTCGTTCTGGTTCTGACCAGCGTTCCGGTCATTCAGAACCTCAGTATTCTGCAACCGTTCCTGCTGCCTGCATGTTTCATTGCCGGAGCGGCTGCCGCCATCGTCTCCGGACGCTTGTTCCTGGCCGGAGCGCTGCTGGCTGCGGCCACTGTTAAACCTCAAATCTGCCTGCTCCTTTTAGCCTGGTTCGCGTTGTGGCTCTGCAGCGACTGGAAGCGCCGGCGGTCTCTCTTCTTTGGCTTCCTCGTCACACTGGCCGCGCTCGTATTGGCCTCCGAATGCCTGCTGCCGGGCTGGATGATGCATTACCCGGAGGTTCTGAGGTCCTACGCCGAATACACCAAGACTTCATCGTTTCTCGGCGGGATCTTACCCTCCCCGTTGTATTGGCTGGTCGCGATCGTTGCGCTGGCGACGGTGGCAGATCTTTGTTGGCGGACGCGACGACAGCCGGCCGACTCCACTCCTTTTGCCCTCGCCCTGTCCTCTGTGCTGAGCCTTACGGTTTTGATTATTCCCGCGGTGTTTCAGCCCTTTAACGACGTTTTGCTTCTTCCTGCCGTCCTGCTCGTGATTCGTCATTGGCGGGAGCTTCGGCGAAGCAATCCGGTGACGCGGGCAGCCACTTCTTTGTTTTGCCTGTGCGCGATTCTGCCCCCGTTGCTCGCGGTCGTGGCGGTCGCCTACCCGCTGACTCCACCCCGTGACTGGGTACTGAAATTGTGGTCCCTGCCTCTCTCTGCCAGCACGGCACTCCCTTTCGCCGCCTTCGGCATGCTGATCCTATTGCGAAAGGCGGTCGCCACTCCGTCAACCTCCCTGCCTGTAGACAGCGCACCCTCGCGGCCCACCGGCCTTGCCGCGGCCAAAGAGCAAACCTAACGTGGCCCATCGCTCCAACCTCGCCTCCTGGCTGACCGCCCGCCGCCTGCGCGCACACGGCCTCGTCCTCGCGCTCTGTCTTTGGTCTGTCTACGTCTGGAATATGGCCACGCCCGGCCTCTTCGATCGCGCTGGCAACTTCAAGGGCACGGACTTTCTTCATTTCTACACTCTCGGCTCGCTCGCCCTGGCTCACCGTGGCGCTGATTTGTACAACGTGCAGGCGCAATCCGAAGTCGCAACCCAACGCATCCCGGCCGCCGCTGGCATTCGCTATCTACCGCTGTATCCGCCACAAGTGTCAATCTTCTTCGTGCCCCTGGCCCCCCTGTCTTATCCCTGCGCGCTGATGCTATGGCTCACCATGAGTGCCCTTATTTACGGTCTGTGCTGCTACGCCTTTTGGCGCGCCTGCCCCAACCTGCGCAACTACAAATTCACGGTAGTCTTTCTCGCCATTGCCTTCCCCGCCTTCTGGCACCTCATCGCCTGGGGACAAACCTCCGCCCTGGCTCTCGCCTGTTTCACGCTCGCCTTCTTCGCGCTGCGCGCCCGGCGCGAATTCCTCGCTGGCCTGGCTCTCGGATGCCTCATCTTCAAACCCCAACTAGCTCTCGCCGCTGGCATCGTCTTCCTGTTGACACTTCGCTGGAGAGTTATTGCCGGCGCTCTTCTCTCAGCCGCTGTGCAGTTGACCGCAGCGTTGCTCTACTACGGTGTCGCCCCGCTTCGCCAATGGATCTACATGCTGCTCGACACACCCCGCCTGCTCCCGCTGCTCGAGCCCCGACTCTACCAAACCCACTCCCTGCGCACTTTCTGGACCATGTTCATCCCCTGGCAGTCGGCCTCTCTGGCGTTCTATGTCATCACCGCGCTATTGGTATCCGCCGTGACCATCGCTTGCTGGCGAAGCCGTCTCCCTCTGTCTCTGCGCTATTCGGCGCTGCTGCTCGCCACCGTCCTACTCGCCCCGCATCTCACCGTTTACGACCTTCTAATTCTCGCGCCTGTATTCCTGCTGCTCTCCGACTGGATCATCACTCAACCCGACCACTCAGCCACGCCCTATTTCAAACTCCTTCTGTATCTCGCCTTCATACTTCCACTGCTTGGCCCTCTCGCGCGCTGGACGCACCTCCAGATTTCCGTCCCCGCGATGGCCGCTCTTTTGTATGGGATATGGAACCTCAGCAGGACATCAGCTCCGGTTCCGAATTCTCTCTGATTTGAAACTATTCCGACTTGAGCCTACGACCCGAACAGAAACCTCAGGGCCTCAGGAAACCGCTCCGCCCACGCCGCTTCGTTGTGACCGGCTCCATCTTTTATCACCAGCCGCAACCGGCTCTCGCTGAGCACAGCTCGCCGGATGACGGCCGCCAATTCCCGCACATCGTCCACCACAGAACGGCTCCGCTCCACACTTCCGCTCTCGGCGGTTCCCACAGACAGAAAGATTCGCTCCGGCCAAATTCTCACTTCCCGGCTCTGCTTGATCGCCTGCCGCCCAGACGCCCACAGCGACGGGCTCTCCACCAGCAACCGCCCGATCAATCCCGGCCGGGCCATCGCCGTGTACAGCGCGATCAGCGCTCCCAAGGACGATCCGCCCAGGCCCGTATTTTCCGGCCCGGTCGCGACGCGATAAGTCCGCTCCACAAAAGGCATCACTTCCTTCGTCAGGAAATCCGGATAATGCCGCCCCTGGGCTCGCAGCCTCATCGGCTGCATCGACCGGTGCGGCAGGTATTCGCGAATCCGGTCCTTGCCCGTGTTATCCATGCCAACAATAATCATCGGCGGCACCGCGCCTTCGCGGATCAGCCGATCCGCCGTCTCATCCACCTGCCATTCGATCCCGACGAAGGCCGTCGACGACTCGAATAAATTCTGCCCATCGTTCAGATAGAAAACGGGATAATGCCGCCTAGCATTCTCCGCATCGTCATACCCCGGTGGCAGCCAGATCCGCAAGAATCGCGTGTTCCGAAAGACACGGCTGCGAAATTCGTGCAGGCGCAGATCGCCGGTCGCTCCCGTAGCGCGAATCGCCGCGGAAACCGCGCCTGCGCCATCCTGTATTTTCTGGATTCTTCCCATCCGAAGAACTTCAGCCGATGAGTCCCGCCCGCATCTTCACCACCCCCGCCAGCGCGGTAATCATGGTAATCAAGGCAAGCGAACTCAGGCACAGAATGCACCATGTCTCCAGCACATAGCCCTCGACATACGTGAGATACAGCGCGAATCCCAACCCCGCCAATGCCGCCACCAGCAACCGCATCGGCGTCTCCGCCCGCGAACGGTAAATGGTGGCCAGCGCCAGCAGCACTCCATACCCAGCAATCCCAATCCCCGCCACCGGAATTCCCATCACGCTCGACCACTCACTCCGGTTCACGATGTCACAATTGAATCTCTCTCCGAATTCGCAGAACGTCGTCGCCGACTTTGCGTAGTGCCGCTGCAGCGACACTGCCGACACCACCACTCCCGCGACCGCCAATACCGCGATCGCCAAAAATAACCTTCGATTGTTCTTCGTGGAAATTGCGCTCGCAGTCGGTCGATCTCCAGTAGCGCTCACGGCAAACTGCACCCAGTCTTATCGCTCAGCTCTTCCAGCGGGAAAACCCCTTCTCTCGGCGGAGTCGACCCAAACTGCCAGCTCGGAAATAATTTCACCCCGGCCGCCGCGCACGCAGGCGCAAGCTCGTGGGAGTCTTTGATCGCGCACTCTACATAGGGCACATACTGAAACGCTTTGCCGAACATCGCTTTCTGCTCAGCACAGTGCGGACACCAGTACAGCCCATACATCTTCGCCTGCTTGGAGGCGAGACACTTCGCGAACCCGTCATAGCGATGATTCCTGTACTCCCAGCCCGCGACCCAGGCAAGAGCAAACAACACCACGATCCCACCCCAGATCAGCATTTTCTTCCGCGACTCTGGATTTGCCCCCGGCGTTCCGACCCGCTCTTGATGCCTCCTTCGCCGCTCTTCAGACATGATTCCCTTCTTATATCACGGGCTTTACGCCACCACGTTCAACGCTGCCGGCAGCACATCCAACTCCTCGCAATCGAGCGTCAGCACTTCCCCATCCACCATCACATCTATGGGCGCGTTCAAATCGAATTCCACTCGCCTCACTGCTTTACGCTCCGCCAGCGGATGCTCGATGTGCGTCCCATCATAGAGTCGCGGCAAATTCCGCATCAATCCCAGCCGCCCGATCGCACCCCAGCGGACGTATTCAATCAACCCGCTGCTCACCTCGGCCTTCGGCGCGATCATCATGGTCCCGCCGGTAAACTTGCTGTTGTTGAAGGTAAGAAACAAACAGCGTCGCCGGTCAAATTCCGTTTCCCCATCCACCCGCATCGGAAACGGTCTCCTCTGCAATCGCGCGAGCCCTAGAAAAATCGAAATAATATATCCCAGCTCCCCTTGGCCGCTAAAGCGCCGCGCCCGCAACGTAGCCACGTCGGCCGGAAACCCCACGCTCAGCAGATTGATGTAGTGAATCACTCCGCCGCGGTGCCGCAACCGCAGCACGTCGCAGGACTGCGTTCGCCCCGCAATGAGCGACTCGATTGCGTGCTCCACACCGCGGCCGCTGAAATCGCGGAGAAAAGAATTCCCTGTTCCCAGCGGCAAAAACCCCAGCGTCGGACGCCCCTCCGTGCTCGCCTCCGGGAAAAGCCCGTTCACTACTTCATACGAAGTCCCGTCTCCGCCCACCGCAATAAACTTCCGCTGTCCGCGCCCGTAAGCCTCTCGTGCAATCCGGGTCGCATCTCCCGCACCCCGCGTCTCCACCATATCTACCGCAACGCCGCCGCTTCGCAGCCGCTCCAGCGCCGGACCCAGCATCTTTCGGCTCCGCCCGCCTCCCGCCGCGGGATTCACGACCGCTAAGTAGGACTCGCTCACACTTTTCCGAATTCTCCGCGTGCTCTGGTGCAGTTCTCTGCGAACTCCACGATTATCTTGTCTTTCACGATTCGATACTCAAAACCAAGCGAAACCCAATCACAGCCCCACCACCGCTCCCCGCTCCGCCGTCTTTCCAATTTCTTCCGCTAATGCCTGCCGCTTGACCTTCATCGACGCCGTCCGTGGAAAGTCTTTCTCGCAGATGACGTACCCACCCACGCGCTTGAAGTCCGGCAAACGCCGGTTGCGGGTCACGATCTCTCCCAGCAGCGCGCTGTCGAAGCGTTGATTCTGTTCCAGTCGCACCGCCATGACCAGCATCTCCCGCCCCAATTCCTTTTGCGGCCACACGTAGTTCGCCGCGAACACACAATACTCTTTCACCGGAAGTCCGTCGAAAACCGTCTCAATATCCTCGGGGTAAATGTTTTTTCCACCTTCCGTGACGATCATGTTTTTCTTCCGCCCCAAAAGCTGCAGATGCCCTCGATTGTCGAACCGCCCCAAATCGCCCGTCAGAAGCCAGCCATCGACAATCGCTTCCATGGTCAGCTCCGGATCGTCCAGATACTGCGACATCACCGTCTTGCTCCGCGCCGCAATTTCCCCGATCCCCTCCTCATTCGGATTCAGCACACGCAGTTCCACCCCCGGCAGCGGTTTGCCTACCGTATCCGCGCGAAATGGTTTCAGGTCGTTCAAAGTCAGCGACGTTCCCGCCTCCGTCAGCCCATAACCGTTCACCACCGGAATTCCCAAATCGTAGAAGAACTGCATCGTCGAAGGCTCCATGAAAGCCCCTCCCGTAATCAGAGCCAGCAGTTCCCCGCCAAACGCGCGATGCACCTGGGGCAGCAGCATCCGGCTCACTTTCACCCGCGGCCGGTTCCGGGTCAACATCCGGTTGAGCCCAATCATTCGATTCAGAATCGCGCGCTTCCACCCCGGCAGTTCGTCAAACTTTGCCCGCAGCCCGCGCTCCAGATTCTTCACGATCATCGGCACCAGCGCCACATAAGTGATCCGGTAGCGTACAAATGCGTCCCGCACAAATTCGGGACGCAGCGTCCGCAAATGCACCACGCACGCCCCGCACACAAACGGCCCGATGAATCCCACCATGAAATCAATCGCATGATTCGTCGGCAAAATGCTCAAATACCGCACCCCAGGCCAAAATGGATACCACGCGGTCAACGCCCGGCATTGTTCCAGATAATTCTCGTGCGTCAGCACGCAGCCCTTCGGACGCCCACCTGTACCCGACGAATACACGATGCAGGCCACGTCCTCCCGCTGCCGCATGACAAAATCCGGCGCGCCCTTGCGCTTGAAATCCTCCCACCGGAATCCTCCCGCTAGGTCCGCGCCCAGCGGCGCCTCCGTCACCAGCACCAGCTTGGTCTTGATGTTGGGAAACTCCGGCGACTGCGTGATCGCCCGCCACAGGTAATACTCCACCACCAGCACTTTCGCCTTCGAGTGTTCCAGCAGTTGCAGCTGTTCGGCCGCCGTCAGCTTGTAATCCAGCGGGACCAGCACGCCGCCGCTGTAGAAAATCGCGTATGCCGAAATCAGCCACTTTGACTGATTCGTCATGAGGATCGCCGCGCGATCCCCGGCATCAAAATCCGCATCCTCCAGCGCCCGCGCCAGCGGCAGGCTGATCTCTTTGAAATCGGAGTAGGTAAGCTGCGCTTTCTCCCTCTCGCGGTCCGCTTCAATCAGGCAAGTTTTGCCGGCGAAACGGTCCAAAGCATCGCGCAACGCCGCGCCCAGACAGCTATATTTTTGGAGATCGAGCATTAAAGAGCTATTTCACCATAGAGGCACCCTTCGGCTTCGCTCAGGGCAGGCTCCGGCACGGAGAATACTATGTTAATGAGTTAGTTACCCACATAAGCTAAAGTTGATGTCGACGGCCGCGTACTACAAGACTTAGTGATTTTTTTCTCTGTGTCTCTGTGTCTCTGTGGTGAATTTCTCTCGCTACAATCTTGCCTGAATCTTCCCCGCCAGCGTGCGAAAGTCGGAAACCCCCTGCAACTCATAATCTGGCAACTCCACCCGAAAATGATTCTCCAGCTTGGTCAGTAGGTCAAGCGTCTGCAAACTGTCAATTCCCAGTGTCTTGAAAAAGTCGTCATCCGGACGCAGCTTTTCCCGCGGCACCTTGAAGTGCATGGCCGCAAGGCTCAGTATTTCATCGAGTGTTTGTTCAGCAGTATTCATAAATGCTCTGTCATCTGCGAAGCGAAGGACCCATGCAACTTTACTCGCCACTCACTCGGCGCCGACACTACGGCAAATAAGGCTGCGCATCCGTACTCTCCACAAACTTCCGCAGCCCAGCCTGCACCGCCGGACGCGCAAACAACTCGCAAAAGATATCGATCTCCCGCCGCAACTCCTCTTGCGGAATCGGCTTGATGAACTTCTTCGCCGCCGCCGCCGTATCACGATCAAACTTCCCCAACTGCGCCGCCGTAGCCCGTGCCGCCCGCAACGCTTCGCCTTCACCCACCACCTGGCTCACCAGCCCGATCTGCTGAGCCTTGGTGGCGTTGAAGCTGCGCCCCGTCAGCAACAGATCTCTTACCACGGCATTGCCCAAATCCCGCTTCAGTCGCGGAATCCCGCCAAATCCCGGGATCAACCCCAGCCTCAACTCCGGAAAACAAAACCGCGCCATCTTGTCGGCAATAATCAAATCACAAGCCAGCGCAAGCTCCAAGCCTCCACCAAACGTCACTCCATGCACCGCCGCGATCGTGGTCAAAGGCGCAGCATCGATCAAATTCAAGACGCGATGAATGCGCTCCAGGAAATCCCGCACTCCCCTGGCGGCTTCAGCCTTCTCCACCGCCTCCGACCGCTGATACAGTTCGCGCAAGTCCGCTCCTGCGCAAAACCCCGGCTTCAACTCGCTATAAATAATGAGCGCATGCGCCTCCGCCTGCATACTCTCCAAAGCCGCTGCAAATTTCTCGAACTCCCCAAGTGACACCGATCCCAGTTCGTTGCAAGGCTCCCGATGCAGCGCCAATTCGATCACGCCATTGCTGAGTATCCAGGACAAGGAACTCCCAGCGCAGCAACTCCCTGCCTTCAACTCGGTCTTTCCTCCGCGCATCCTGGTGTCCTCAGGGGTTCTCAGCACTTTGTATCCTGCACTACACCGCCTGCTTCACTCTGTACATTTCCTCAATCTCATTCTTCATCCGCGCCGCAATCACATCCCGCTTCAGCTTTCCGTTCACCGTCAGCGCTCCATTCTCAATCGAAAACGCGTCTGCCTGCACAAAAAACGCCCGCACTTGCTTGTAGTGGGGCAACTCAGGATTCACCGCATCCAGCGCAGACTGCACATGCTCCGGCGTCACGCTCCCCGTAACAATCGCCGACAAATATCCGCGCCCGTTTCCCACCACTACCACTTGCTGCACTCCCGGCAAGTTCTTTGCAATCGCACTTTCGATCGGCTCCGGAGAAATCTTGTGCCCTGACCCCAACACAATCAGGTTCTTGATCCGCCCCGCAATCCGCCAGTTCCCCGCCGCATTCATTTCGCCCTGATCGCCAGTACGGAACCATCCCTCGCGCAGCGCCTCCGCCGTTTGCTCGGGCCGGTTCCAGTAGCCCGAAAAAACATTCGGCCCACGCACCACAATCTCCTCATTCTCTCCCAACCTCATCTCCATGCCTGGAATCGCCGGGCCCACGCGCCCCACCTCCACCCGGTTCGGATCATCCATCGTACAAATCGCCGTAGTCTCCGTCAGCCCGTAAACCTGCAGCACATGAATTCCCAGCATCATGAAGTAAAGCTGCGTCTCCGCGCTCAACGGCGCCGATCCACAAATGAGCGCCTTCAGATTCCTTCCAATCATCTTCTTCCGGATCGCTGGAAACACCAGCCGGTTCGCCAGCCCGAGCCATAGCGCGTCGCCCGCTTTCGGCCGCTTCTCTTGCCGCCGCACCCATGCCGCTTTCGCACGCACATAAATCGCCTGCGCCACTCCGCCGGTCTGCCAAAGTTGTTCGTCCACCGCTCGCCGCATCCTCTCCAGCAACTGCGGCACATTCAGAAAATAATCCGGAGCCACCACCCTCATGTCATTCGCGATTTTCGCCAGATCCATGTTGATCGTGACCAGGCTCCGCCGCTTCAGAAACGTCAGCAACGCAATCCACGACGCCGCAAACGTGAACGGCAAATAATGAAAGATGCGATCCTGCCCCGTCACGCCGGACGACGCACCTGCCATCAACTCGCTCAGTCGCTCCGCCGTCCGGTCCAGCATGAAGCCTACATTCCCCGCCGTCAGCACCACGCCCTTAGCTTCTCCGGACGTCCCGGACGTGTAGATGATTGTGACCGGAGTGTCGTTTTCCACTTGCGCCTGCTCCAAGTGCACTCCGCCCACGCCCGCAAAAATCTCGTCAAACAAAAACTGCTGCGGAGCCCCCGTCCAACTCTGCGCAATCCCCTCCCGCAACGCCGTATCCCCGCAGCACACCAGCGCCGGCGTCGAGTCCTTCATCATCGCCACCAACTCCGCCGGCGCCTGCCGCGAATACAGCGGCACCACGATCAGCCCTTCCGCCATGATTGCCAGATCCATCGCCACCCAGCGAATGCTGTTGGCCGCCAGCAATCCGCACCGCTCACCCTTCTTAATGTTTTTCGAAGCAATAAACGTTCTCGCCTTGCGGACCAACTCCAGTAATTCGACGCCGGTCACGCCCGTAACTTCGCCCTCGCGGATCTCGGCAAGAATTCGCGTGTCCGCAGCGGCCTGCAGTTGCGAGAATATCTCTCCGATAAATGAAATGATTGTGCTCAAGATGCTGAGTTCTTCTCCGCGACCTTCGCGCTGACCTTCGCATCCTCTGCGGTTAAAGGCTCTTTCAGCCGTCCACCCCAAACCTAGCCGTAAGCCGCCACCAACTCCCGCAGCCCCTGCCCCATTGGCGGCAAATAATCCTCCCAACTCCACTCGCCCCGCCGCGTCGGAAACTCCGGATACCTTCTCTGCACTTCCTCTTCAAAATACACGCCCATGCGCGCCATCACCTTCAAATTCCTCACCACAGTCTGCGCAATTCCGGTCGCAATCGCCTCGCCCTCGCAACTCAACTTCTCCAGCGCCGCCAGCAGCTTCCCCTCAAGCTCCGGATCATCCACCGTCATCAGCAAATCCTGATGTCCCCGCTCCCGCATTAAATTCCGGATGCGCTCGTCCATCGTGATTCCCGCCGATGGCACCAGCGCCGGCATCGACGTCACAATCCCGTGATACCTCGACGACGCCATCATTTTCCCGGTGCGCAGGATGCTCACCATCTGATACATGTCGTGCTCCTCGGAGGTAAACACGGGCAGCCCGCCGCCCAGTTTTTCGGAAACTCGCCGGCAAGCGCGGGCGTCCAGTGCCTCGGTGGCCACCAGGATCGTGAACACCCGCCGCCGTTGCTGGAACGCACCCACGGCTTTCGCAATTGCAGTTAGATAACGCTCGAAGGCTGCGTCCACCTCGTGGCCCGACTTGTGAAAATAAACGGTGCGGTAATGACTGTCCTTGTAAGCGCCGGTTATGGCGGAGGCGGCGTATTTCACCAGCGAGGGTTTCACCGGCCACCAGAAGGGATTGATGGGGCAGACGATCAACACCGGCAGCTTGCCATCCCATCCCGCGTCGGTCAGCGCTTTGCGCCCATACTCAGGAGGAAGCGGCTCGAAGGTCCACGCCGTGTCGGTCCCAAGTTCTGTGGGAACTCCCAACTCACGAAGCACGGTACGCGATTCCTCGCTGCGCGTGATGATGAGAGAACTCTTGCAGTAACGCGCGCACATCCTGGCGACCGTCGGATCCATCTGTCCTGCCTCGGACCCATAGCCTACGGCGAGCTTGTTCTGCGCCGCCGCCAACCCTAAAGAACCAATAATCATCGTGGTCAGCGCGTTTGCGAACTTGCTCTTGAAGGCCGATCCCTCCACCACAACTACGCCATGATGCTTCGGGATTTCACGCGCCAAAAAAGGAGGGAAAACATCCGGGAGATGAACCTGCTCTGCGCCCGCGAAATACCCGCGCGTCAACTCAAAGTTCTGAGACATGGCGCTGAACTCGACGTTCTCAGTGCCCAGGATATGTCGAAGCTGGCGCAGAGTCTCCTCGGGCCGCACGTCGGAACCAGTGTTTCGCGTGCCGTTGTAGCCCGCGAACAACAACTTGAGCTTCTCACCCGGCTTCCAGCGCTGGCCCTCGCCCAACATCCATCCCGCCCTGGCGCGTTCGATCCAACTGCTCACCCACGCTTCCAGAACAAAGTCCATCATGCTGCTGTTCCTCCAACCGCCGCCGGCCAGGGCCGGTACCGGTATGCGAAATTATTCTCGCGGCTGAACTTCAGCAGCGGATAGCAATACTCGGAAAATGGCACCGGCTTTTTCCCCAGCTCTTTCGTCACGCGCGTGTTATCGAATACCGTATTCCACGTCAGATATGGCATGAACACCTTCATCAGCGACGCGCCTTTTCCAATCGCGCCCTTGCGGTTTGCCAGAAAATTCACCGAACCCGCGAACGGCCGCTCCGCCACCGGCACGAACACCGGCGCCCTCTTGTTCTGTCCCAGGGCCAGCGCCTTCGTAATGTCTCGAAACGTCTGCGACCCAACTCCCGACGAAAGATGATAGGTATCGTGCTCCGGACGCTCCTTCTGATGCAGCGTCGCGATCGCCTCCGCTACAAAATCCACATTCACAATGTCAATCTCGTCCGCGGGACGGAACGGCAACACCGGCAGCCCTGCCAGAAACACAAACGCCTTCACCATGTCGAACTGCGTCGTCTCCGCATACCGGCTGTCGCCCAGCACGATGCTCGGCCGGAAAATCGTCTTCGGCGTCTCCGGCAACAGCACCCGCATCATGTGTTCGCAAAATTTTTTCGTCCGCGCATACGGATCGTAATCCGACCGCTCCCAGTCAATCGACTTGTCCTCGGTCACCACCTCATTCTGCCGCTTCCCCGCCACCGCGACCGTGCTCACCTGGCTGAACCGCCTCAACCCGTGATAATGCTCCGCCTGGCGCGCCAGCGTCAGCACCTCCAGCGTCCCCCGCAGATTCACATTCAGGCAGCTCTTCTCCGACTTCCGATTCAGTGAGGCCGCGCAGTGAATCACCGAATCCGTCGTGTGTACCAACCGATCGTATTCATCGCGCGCCATCCCAAATCCGGGCTCCGTCAAGTCTCCCCGAAACACGCGCACCCGCGTCTGCAAATACTCATAAAATTGCGGGAACCCCAGATGCAATTGCAGCGCCTGCCAGAGCCGCCCTTCGGCTTCGCTCGCATCTCGCGCCCGCACCAGCACGTTCAGCGCCGCGCCATGATCCCGCAGCAGATTCGCCGCCACGTGCGCCCCAATATATCCCGTCGATCCCGTCAGAAATATCGCCATTCACCAATTCCATTTCTTTTCGCCGCGTTACTCTTGACCGTCAAGCGCGCCCACCGATGCTGCGGCCTCCTGGGTTACACGGCCTGCAGGCTTTTGGGTGGCGCAGCGCTTTCTAGGATAGACGCTTTGTTGTGAATCTGGGCTTTAGCCCCTGGGGCCATTCCTCACCACTGTGCCCCATCCGTCCCCGTCTTCACCGTCTCGCCATCTTGCAGATTCCGCGCCGGACGCACCTCCAGCGGCCTGCCCTCAATCAAGGGATAAGTCCACTTCCGCAACGCCGGAATATGCACGTTGATCCAGTAATCCCACCAGTCCAGCAAACGCGCCTTGTACCCAAACTCTTCCCGCTCCTCTTCCACCAGCGCGTGCGAGAGTTTCTCGACATTGTCCGCCGCGAAATCGTGCTCATTGAACAGGATGAACGGCTCAAACAACTCAATCAGCTTCTCCAGCCGCTCCAGATTCCTCTCCGCCTTCGCCAGCGGAGTCTTCTTCAACGGCAGCGGCGACATGATCCGCTGAATCGATTTCACAATCGCCTTCTGCGCCGGCGCCGACATCCGCTGGTACCGCGTCTTCGATACCGGAATGGCATCAAAGCGCAGCCGCAGCCACGACTCCAACCCCTCCTGCGCCCGGTAATGCTTGCGGTGCGCCAGCGAGGTCAACTCAATCGATCGCCCCATGTCGCAAGGATTCGTAGCCGACGTCGCCAACTGGTAAAGCGGGTCATGCCGTCGCTCCACAATCGCAGCCGCAATCAGCGTCATCCCGGCGCACACCGCGTCTACCGGGATAATATCCAGCCGCTTGCTTTCGTTCGTCGGCAGCTGACGGAAATATGTCCCCAATAAATAAGACAGCGACGCCGAAGTATTGATCCCCTCATTCCATCCCAGAAAGGGCTTCGCCACCGACGTCTCCACAATCGCCGGACGCACCACCGCAATCGGCAATCCCACCCCGTACTTGACGATCAACGATTCCGCCAGGCTCTTGCTCAGCGTGTACGTATTCGGCCAACCCAACTCCTTCGCCCGCCGCGTCCCCGCTTCCGTCAAATAGGTCTTTAGCCACCGGATCCTGTTCTTGCGGATCTGGTTCTGCAATGCCGCCCCCTGCAGCCCCTTCGCCGCATGTTCGTTCGCAAGTGCCTGCACCTTCAATCCGGCCGTCACTTCTTCGCTCTCGGCTTGCGCCTCCGCTTTCGCAATCACGTCCTGCAGCGCACGCCACTCCTGCTCCGCCTCAAAGTTCGCTACCCGGTGCGGCGTATAGTTCGGAATCAGCTTCTCTATCACCCGCCCGTCGCGTTCCCCGGCCACGTAACACGTCGATAAGTGCAGCAGTCCGGCGTGCTCCGTTCCCCGCACAAACTCCAGGACACTCATCGCCGCATCCGTATTCGTCGCCAGCGCATCCCGCAAATCCGGATTGAAATCCGTCAATCCCGAACTGTTTACGATCACATCAAGATTCTTCTGCAGCCGCCGCGCCACCTCCGCATTCAGCCCCAGCCCCGCTTGCGTGACGTCGCCCTCCACCACTTCAACTTTTTCTCGCAGATACTCCGCGAACCCCGACCCATACTTTTCAAACAGCGGATCGAATACCGGCGACTCCTCCACCATCTTCTCGAACCGCCGCTCTGCCGGATTCGATTTCTGCCTCCGGATCAGCAGATAAATCCGCCCGATCTTCGGCAACTCCATCAGCGTATTCGCCAGCCAGACCTTGCCAATAAATCCGGTCACTCCGATCAGCATCACATGCCGGCCCGCCAGCGCCCGCCGCACCGAAAACCCTGCGGCCTGCCGCTGTCCCTCGAAATGCACAATCGGCCGTCCCAGCGCCGTCGACTCCCGCCCCGCCCCAATCACCGCCCCCCGCAGCTCCTCGAGCGTAATATCCAGTTGCCGCGCCAGGGTCTTCGGCGCCCGCCGCCCATCCGGACTTTGCTCTCGGATTCGCGCGAATGCTCCCCGCGGCCGGATCACCGGCTCCAGCAGCCGTCCCGTCGCCACGCCGTCGCGAAACTCCAGCCGATTCGCCACCACACGTTTCACTCCGAGATGCTGCGCCAGCGGCTTCATCACGTGTTCCAGCCCCTGACTCACCAACACCACATCCGCGCCGGCGCGCACCAGTTCCCGCACTCGTTCCGCCCCGTGCGTCTTCAGCTCAGGTTTCAATTTGTATTGGAAATATTCCTCACCCAGCAGGTCCAGCCGGTCCCGCGTCACGCCCCGCAACGTCGTGTGCACCACGCGCGTCGCAAACTTGCGGTTCGTCGAATAAAGAAACGGTCGCAACACCGCCATCAACAAAATCAGCCCCCGCCGCTGAAAACGCTCCGCAAAAGTCTGCGCGTTCCACGTAAAGAACGCCACCGGCTGCACCACCGTCAAGTCCAGCAGGCTTCCCTCCACCCGCCAGTACACGGTAGGCGTAGCAACCGCCGACACTCCTGCCGGCACGCTGGGGGATACGCTCGGTTTGTGGTTCGTCTGTTCCAAAGTATTCTTCGTCCCCGCTACAGCGTCCCCGTAGAAGGCAGACGAATCTCCTATTGTAAACAATGCCACCACTTCCGCGCAGCCTCCTTCGTAAGACAAGACGAATTTCGCGCCAGGTTCCCATCCGACCGGTTCTCGACTGAGGACTGAGAACCGAGAACCGTTGGCGGTGTCTGAAATGTGCGTTGACGCTGTGGAGTGTTTTTCTTCAGCGCACTTTTCAGACACCACCGAACCGTTTTATTTACACTGCCGTAACAATCTTTCCGTATAGTGTCCACCTTTAGGACCACAGAACTCTTAATCGCTCGCGACCCGAGGACTAACCATGGCGACCGCATCAACCACCGTACTCGACCAGAAACTTTCCCGCTCTCCTGGCAAGATCGGCATGCTGATCTTCGGCGTCGTGCTCGTCATCGGCGTTGGCTACGCCGGTACCAGCCTGCTTCACGACCTTTCCTTCGTGCATAGCGAGTCCCTGCTGCCCTACCTGCTTCTTGGACTTGCGCTGCTGGTTGCCCTCGGCTTCGAGTTTGTCAACGGATTCCACGACACCGCCAACGCCGTCGCCACCGTCATTTACACTCACTCCCTCGAGCCTCACATCGCCGTGGTTTGGTCCGGCTTCTGGAATTTCCTCGGCGTGCTCGCCTCCAGCGGTCTCGTAGCCTTCGCCATCGTCTCATTACTTCCGGTCGAACTCATTCTGCAGGTAGGCAGCAAAGCCGGATTCGCCATGGTCTTCGCCCTGCTCGTCGCCGCCATCATCTGGAACCTCGGCACTTGGTATCTCGGCCTGCCCGCCTCCAGTTCGCACACGCTCATCGGCTCCGTGATCGGCGTTGGCATCGCCAACCAGCTCATGGCCGCAAGAACCGGCACCAGCGGCGTCGACTGGGGACAAGCCGCCAACATCGGCAAATCGCTGATCCTCTCGCCCATCGTCGGCTTCGCCGTCGCCGGGTTGCTACTGCTCCTTGCCAAAGCACTCATTAAGGATCCCAAACTTTACAAGGCTCCCGAAGGCGACGCCCCACCGCCGTTCTACATCCGCTGCCTGCTCATCCTCACCTGCACCGGCGTCAGTTTCTTTCACGGCTCCAACGACGGACAAAAAGGCATGGGCCTCATCATGCTCATCCTCATCGGCACCGTCCCCACCGCCTACGCGCTCAATCACGCCATCACCTATCAGGATTCCCAGGACTTCATCGCCATCTCGCAGCAGGCCGCTAACGTTCTCAATAACTACGTCAGCCCCAACGCCGCCATCGGCGACGCTCACGAGGACGTTACCGATTACATTCGCACCAAGGATTTCACGCCCAACACCATGCTCGCCCTGCGCACCCTGGTCAGCGACATCGGCAACGAGACCGCTCTCTACAAGGAGATGAAGAACATCCCCAACGACCAGGTACGCAACTTCCGTAACGATATGTATCTGATCAGCGAGGCCATCCGCCTCATGCAGAAGAATCACAACCCGACTTTCACCGCTTCCGAAACCGCAGTTCTCGCCAACTACAAGAAGCACATCGATCACTCCACCCGATTCATTCCCCTCTGGGTAAAGGTCGCCGTCGCCATGGCTCTCGGCCTCGGCACCATGGTCGGCTGGAAGCGCATCGTCGTAACCGTCGGAGAAAAAATCGGCAAGAGCCACCTGACCTATGCTCAGGGCGCGGTCGCCGAAATCACCGCCATGGCCACCATCGGCGCCGCCGACGGCTTCGGTCTTCCCGTCAGCACCACCCACGTACTTTCCTCCGGCATCGCCGGCACCATGGCCGCCAACCACTCCGGAATCCAGTGGTCCACCGTCCGCAACCTGGCCTTGGCCTGGGTTCTGACGTTGCCGGTGGCCATGTTGCTTTCGGGATCGTTGTTCTGGCTGTTCCGCAAGACCTTTTAGAGAAGACTTCGAGCTCATAACTACCGCTTGTCATTCCTCACCGGGCTGAAAGCCCGGTGAGGAACCTGCTTTATGCCGTTGTCCTACCCCACTAGGCCGTGCCCTCCCGATTACCCTCCCCCAACCCACTTCCCCGCTAGAATAGCTTTTCAATAGGACTCAATACTCATGGATAAACTCGTAATCCGCGGCGGCGAGCCGCTGCTCGGCACCGTCCGCGTCAGCGGCGCGAAAAACGCCGCGCTCCCCTGCATGGCCGCGGCCCTGCTCACCGACGAACCCGTCATTCTCGAAAACATTCCGCAGGTGCGCGACATTCAAACCACCCGCAACCTCCTCGCCGCCATGGGCGCCGAGGTTGAACTCGGCTACGGGCGCGCCCAGCACCGCACCACTCTGCACTGCAAAAATCTTACCAGCCTTGAAGCTTCCTACGAGCTGGTCAAAACGATGCGCTCCTCCACGCTCGTCCTCGGACCGCTCGTCGCCCGCTGCGGCCGCGCCCGTGTCTCGCTCCCCGGCGGCTGCGCCATCGGCAGCCGCCCCATCGACCTGCACATCAAGGGACTCGAACAGCTCGGCGCAAAGATCACGCAAGATCACGGCTATGTCGAAGCCACCGCCGATCGCCTCAAGGGCGCACAAATTGTTTTCGACAAAATCACCGTCACCGGCACCGAAGACCTGCTCATGGCCGCCACTCTCGCCGAAGGCGAAACCATTCTCCAAAACTGCGCTCGCGAGCCCGAAGTCGCCGACCTCGCCGACCTGCTCAACAAAATGGGAGCAAAAATCGAAGGCGCTGGCACCGCCACCATCACCGTGAAAGGCGTGAGCAAACTGAAAGGCGCGAAGCACCGCATCATCCCCGACCGCATCGAAGCCGGCACCTTCCTCATCGCCGGAGCCATGACCGGCGGCGACCTCAACATCGCGGGATGCGATCCCGCCCACCTCGGCGCGATCCTCGCCAAACTCAACGAAGTCGGCGTCAAAACCAAGTCCACCGCCGATTCCGTCCGCGTCATGGGCGATAATCCTTTCACCGCCAGCGACCTGAGCACCGAAGAATATCCCGGCTTCCCCACCGACTGTCAGGCCCAATTCATGGCCCTGGCCACGCAAGCCGAAGGCGTTTCCGTCATCACGGAGAACATTTTCGAGAACCGATTCATGCACGCGCAGGAACTCATCCGCATGGGCGCAAACATTAAAATCGAAGGCCGCCGCGCCGTAGTACGCGGCAAGACTCCCCTGAGCGCCGCCGCCGTCCTCGCCTCTGACCTTCGCGCTTCCGCATCGCTCGTCCTCGCCGCCCTGGTCGCCGACGGCGAAACTATCATCGACCGTGTCTACCACATCGACCGCGGCTATGAAAACATCGAGGAAAAACTACGCGCCGTCGGAGCACAAATCAAACGCATCGGCGAGATGTTCCCCAAGAAAGCCGCTCCGGCGAGAGCCTAGAAGGCCGCTGAAGGAAATCCCGAATGTATGGATCACCGTGGAAGAGCGGCGCTTCAGCGCCGCGTCAGTACACTTAATGTGAGAGCGGGCTTCAGCCCCCGTCGTTGTTTTTGCTCGAAGTTGCCACCTCACTCCCGCGTCAACCCCTCAATCACTCCCCGATACTCCGGATACTCCCGCACCAACTGCTCCCGCCTCGCCATCTCAAAGTCCTGAAAATCAAACCCCGGAGCCACCGTGCAGCCGACCAGCGCGAACCCCGTCCCATCCCTCACCCGCGACCCAAACCAGCATCCCGCCTTGACCACTGCCTGCAACACCTCGCCCGCCTCAGCATCGCTACCCAAGTAGACTTCTGAATACCGTCCGCCTTCGTCGATCACATGCACCACCAGCGCCGCTCCAACATAAAAGTGCCACACCTCATCGGACCGCAAGCGGTGAAACGCCGAAAACTGCTCGCCCTGCAGCAAAAAATAAATCGCCGTCGACGCAGCCCGCGCCCCGGTGAACCCCTCGGGCAAACTTTCCTTCGCCAAAACCAAATCCGCCCGGTACGTCTGCCGGTAATACCCACCCTCCGGATGCGCCTCCAACCCCAGCTTCTCAATCCAATACCCTGCGCTTTTCATTTTCCCTGGCTCAGAAGAAACATGTGGGGACAGCCGCCCTCGGCTGTCCAGTCGAGCGATAGCTCGACAGCCCTAAGCAGCCATCCCAAATCTTGACTCCCATGCTATCCTTTCCCCGTACCTCGCGGGCCCCGCGCGGCCTCCCTTTCCGGATGCCGCCACCTACAATGAGGCAGCCCTACCTGCGTTCCCTTTCCTCGCAAGGATCGCGGATGGAGGAGTTGCGAGCACACCTGAAGTGTGCGTGCAGCCTCCATATCGCTCACGCCCACCAGGATTTAACCCAAACAACGATCCGATTCGCGAGGATCCATGCACGAGGAGATGAAAATGAAATTCAAAAAGCTCACACCCAACCTTGTTGTCACCAACGTCGAAGCCAGTCTTAACTTCTACCGCACCGTGCTCGGCTTTGAGCCCGGCTTCACCGTTCCCGACGCGCCGCCTTATGTCTTCGGCTCCGTGGTTTCAGGCGGAGAAGCGCCCGGCGTTGAGATTTTCTTCAACGACCACAAAGTTGTCGCCGAAGATTATCCCGCCCTCGGCGCCAAACCCATCGGCGGCAGCCTCACCCTGTTTATCGAAGTCGAAGGGATTGAAGAAGTCCTGGCCGCCGTCGAGAAAAGCGGAGCCAAGATCACCATGCCGCTGAAAGAGCAGTTCTACGGCATGCGCGAATTCGCCTTCGAAGCTCCCGAAGGGTGGGTAGTCACCATCGCCGAGAGAATAAAGCAGTAATCCCTGACCACATCGGGGCACCGGGGAACACCGCGGCGAGCGCTGTGAACCCCGTGCCCCTGTGTTTAAACGCTCTTCAAGCTACCTCTTCGCCTGCGCGTATTCACTTGCGCCCATGAAGTGCAGCGACACATAAGGCTCGTCGCCCACCACCCAACTATCATGCCCCGGCGCGATGTAGAAGACATCACCAGCCTTCATTTCGATCACGCGCCCGTCGTCCATCGCCGCCGTCGCCCGCCCCGAAACCACCATGCCAACATGCTCCACCACGCAACTGCTGGCGCCCACGGCCTTCCCCACGTGCAGCGACCACTTCCAACCCGGCTGGTAGGTCGCGCGTCCAATCGTCATCCCACCCACATGAACAACTTCAAACTTTCCCTTTTCAAAGGTCCGAACTTCATCCGGATTCTCACTGCCGCGCAATGACCAGCGGGATAAGGCATGGGCTCTCCTGATTCTGTGAGGCACGTTTTGTAAGCGCTTAAGTATGCCGCGAAGAGTGTTCACCTGCCTAGAAAATATTATCTTGAACATATTTTCGCGCGGTGGTCTCATGCGGTGACGGTTGAACATAAGAAATCGGGAGGACGAGATGAGCGAAAGAGATAATCTGGTAGCGCCCGCGCGGCGGCAATTGATGGCTGGGGTTGCGGTCGCCTTGGGTGGACTAGCCATGGCCTCGACTAATGCCTGGTCGGCAATCGACGAGGAAATTTCTCGCACTGCTGAATCTATTCACCAGGAGCCGGTTTTCAAAGCGAGCCGGACGCGCGTCTACGAAGCGCTCACAGACTCCAAACAGTTTGACCAGGTCATACAGCTCAGTGGAGTCATGCAGTCCATGCACCTGGGCCCCAAGCCCGCCGAGATCAGTCGCGAAGTGGGAGGCGCGTTCACCCTCTTCGGCGGCTACATCACGGGACGCCAAGTCGAACTCATTCCGAACCAGCGAATCGTGCAAGCCTGGCGCACCGGCAGCTGGCCTCCCGGCGTCTATTCGATTGCAAAGTTCGAGCTTGTGGAGCAAGGCTCCGGCACCAAGATCGTATTCGACCACACCGGCTTTCCCAAAGGCGACGCGGAAACCCTCGCCTCGGGATGGAAAGCCCACTACTGGGAGCCGCTCGCAAAACTCCTGGCGTAGGTTCCGCACACTGTCCCAATACGCCTCACCGCGATGTGGTGAGGCGGCACGCAAAATATTATGAGGGTGCCGGTCCTTGTCTCTCCGTTCTTTGGAGAGACAAGGACTGCCCTGAGCGAAGCCGAAGGGACGGGGATTTTGACTCTCGCCCGTTGTGGAATTCGCATTGAAATAAAGTTTGCGGCGGCCTCCTGTGGACATGGAGCGTTTGCGTTTGCAGGCTCTTGAGTCGGGGGTACCCCACCCCTATGCGCGGCGATTGAAATCATCCCGTTAGCAGAAAATTCTCCGCAAATTCTAAGGTCTAAAGAACTTAGACATCAAAATATCTGAAACAAAGGAGTTAGGGCACGCTTGTTGGTCGTGCTGTGCGCGCAACTTGTACTGCCTTTGCTGGGGCAATTATCAGGCGAGTCCGAAGTGGCGCGCAAGGTTGGATGTCACATGAGGGCTGTGGATGTTCGGCGGATGCTGTGGAGAAACTTCGAGAAAAATCTTATGCCGCTGGGAGTCCCACCCTCTGCAAAAACGCAAAGGGTAGGCCACCCGCGGTTTTTACCTCAGGGCTCTCGAACCGGAGCGCACGTGTGGCGTCAGTAGACGATCAGGTGAATAATGTTATCTTCGAAGGTGCCGCTGGAATTTTCATTCGATACCTCCACGCGGTTGTTCGTAAGCACTCCAAAACCGCTCGCACAATCATCCCCGCTATTAAAATTTAGGCAGGTCGCCACTATTCCGGGACTGTTGACCGGTGGGACGGCGTTTAGGCCCGCTGTCGCAGCAAGAAAGCGGTTCACGACTTTAAAGCCGAGGTCGAATACGTAGTCGCCCGCGTCCTTTTGGATGATAGAGAAGCCGCAAGGCGGCGTGGTGGCAGCAGCGCCCGAAAGGGTGGAATTGAAGCACTGAAGAAAACTGCCGGAACCGCCGGTGAACGGATCGTAAACTAACAGAGCCTTGGCCATCCCGTTGGCCGCAAGGGGCTGAAATGCGTTGCCGGAGCTGTCGAGCTCCAGGCGCGACGTAGTCGAATCGCCGAAGAAAATATTCTTTCCCGGCGGGACGCGCATGCCCCCATCTCCCGCATTCGTTCCAAGAACAAAAGCGTTGGGACCGCCCGACTGGAAGGTTTCGGTAGTGCCGGTGCCATTGGAAATGGTGACCGAGTTGGAATCGCCAGCGCCAGGACTGCTGAAATTTCCGAGTCCCCCGTGGATGCCCGGAGTGGGCGTGGTGACGCTGAGACTTCCAACTACGCCTTGGCTGCCGGTGAAAATGTTGTTTGCGATCAGCTGCGGCACTTTGGTGGTGTCCAGATTCAGCGTCACGGTCCCGCTAGTTCCACCACCAGTGAGGTCAGTTCCCGCCGTTACGCCGGAGATGGTGTGAGGAAAGGTTTGTGCGCCAACGAACGTGACCTTGCCGGCGTGATCCACCTTAAATGTCGTCCCGTTGATGGCCAGAGTGGGATCGGTGCCGTTGGGAACCAAAGTCAGCGTATCCCGCACATCGCCTTTGCCGTTGACATCGAGCGTGGCGGCTGGAGCGGTCGTGTTGATTCCGACCAGGGAATTCTTCTGCGCTACTACCGAATCAACGATGTCGCTGGCACTATCCCACATAGGAACGAAACCAGCCACGCCCTTGCCGGTGACCGCGGGATTGGTTTGGGGCGAAGCTGTGTTCTTGGATGCGTTCGAGGTGGACGCAGTCTGAGTGGCAGCTGCATTTTCCTGCGATTTATTGGCCAGCACGAAGGCGGAGGCCGGCAGCCCCCCGACGGTCTCCGCATCCGCCGCCTTCAAGGCATAGGGCACGCTAAGAAGCAGGATGCGCGGCTGTTCCTCGCCTCCGTTGATGGTCACGCCCAGCCAGCGCGCCGCGCCCGAAGCGAAGAGATCGAGAGGCAAGCCCTCAGGCTTGGTCGCGCCGAGTGGAACGGTGTAGTTGCCCTTCGTGTCCGCTTGAACGTTCTGAACTTCCATCCAAAGCGTTGCGCCGCCTAATTGGTCCGCGTAGATAGCGAATGTGACGCCCGCGATTCCGGTTATGGTTTTGCCCTGGGCATCGACGGCCTTGCCGGAAAAGTTGACCAGCCGTGGAACGATTGTTGATGGTAGAGAAACGGACTGCTGGGCATTCAGGAAGCCGCCAAGCAACATGCCTGCCAAACTGGTAATGAGGAACTTCCGAGCGGAAATCATAACTCTCACCTTCTAGTTGGAATTTGTGGTGCTTAAACTTTGCTCGGCCGACATTGTGGGCTTGTTCGGCGATCTGAACCGCCCGCTCGAGCACGGGCGCTAGCCTGCCGCAAGTGAGCGAAACCGCCAATAGCACGGGGCTGAATCGTTGCTTAATTTCTTATGAATCTGTAAATGGGTGATGGCAAATGAGATGCGCGCAAAAGGGCCAACCGGGGTACAATCAGGGGGCTTGGCGCAGCCGATCAGCACCGGTTTTCGCGCCACCACCTCCCCATTGCCCCTATGCCCATTACCTCATCGCAACGATTCCGCTTTGGCGACGGCTACGAGCTCGATCTCGGGGCTTACGAATTGCGGCGGGATGGGCGCGCCCTCAGACTGCCGCGGATTCCAATGGAGGTCTTGAGGCTCTTACTAGAACAGCGCGGGAATCTGGTTACCCGCGATCAAATCATCGAACGCATCTGGGGACGGGAGGTGTTCGTAGACACCGACAACAGCATCAATGCGGCCGTCCGCAAGATTCGCCAGGTATTAAACGATGACGCGGACGAACCCCACTTTATCCAAACCGTTCCGGCCAAAGGCTACCGATTTGTCGCCGCCGTGACGGAAATGGGGCTAAGCCCGGGGAACTCATCGGCGAGCGCGGAGGCGGCGGCCGCAGCCGAAACAATGCGAATGCCGGAGAGGATCGGACCAGACCAAATCAGCCCAGACCAGATCGGCCCAGAGCAGGCCAGGTTGGCGGTTGGGTGTGAGTCTCCGGCGGACACGAAAGGCCTGGGATTGCGGAGATGGGCAATCGGTTCGACGATTGCGCTTCTCCTGGTGACTGCAATAGGGATTCATGCAGGCTGGTTCCGGCGCCCGGCCAGCACGCCGCCTCCAACGAGAGTTCTGCTCGCGGTTCTTCCCTTCGAGAACCTCACCGGCGACCCGGGACAGGAGTACTTCAGCGATGGCTTGACCGAAGAGATGATCAGCGAACTCGGACGGCTTGACCCCGAGCACCTGGGAGTGATCGGCCGCACCTCGGTTATGCTGTACAAACAGAACCCGAAGCCGTTGGACCAGATCGGCCGCGAACTGGGAGTGCAGTACGTGCTTGAGGGCAGCGTCCGGCGCGATTCCGGCAATGTAAGAATCACGGCCCAGCTCATTCAGGTGAAAGACCAGACACACGTCTGGGCAAGGCAGTACGATCGCGAGCTGACGAATCTGCTGGCGGTGCAAGCCGAGATCGCGCAGGAAGTCACAGACGAAATTACGCTTACCCTGGGCGATCGGCGTGCGGCAAGCGCAGCCAACCATTCCGCCGTCACCCATGCTGCCACTTCGTATGAGGCCTACGATCTCTATTTGGAAGGCCGCTACTTTTGGAACAAGAGGACGGAGGCGGGATTCAAACATGCCGCAGAGTACTTCCAGCAGGCCATAGCCAAAGATCCGAATTACGCCCAAGCCTATGCCGGCCTGGCAGACACTTTTGGGTTGATGAGTACCTGGTATATGGCTCCGCAGGGCGAGTTCATGCCGAAAGCGCGGGCGGCGGCGCTCAAGGCGCTCGAACTCGACGAGACCCTGGCGGAAGCGCACACCTCCCTGGCCCTAATTGAGGAGAACTACAACTACGACTGGCGGACAGCCGAGAAAGAATTCCGGCGGGCCATCCAGCTCAATCCCGACTATCCGACGGCTCACCAGTGGTACGCCGAGTGTCTTGCCTGGCAAGGACGTTTCGATGAAGCGTTCGCAGAAATTGAGCGCGCGCGCCGGTTGGATCCGATGTCGCTCATCATCGCCAGCGATTACTCGAAGATTCTCTATTACTCGCGGCAGTATGAGCGTGCCATCACCCAGAGTCGGGCTGTGGGCGCCATGTCCGGCTCTGCCTCTGGGAACGGAATAGATTGCTATTCGCATATAGAGCAAGGCAAGTTTGCAGAGGCGCTGACGGAAATCCCGGGCCCGGAGGACGAACCACGGGTCTGGGCGACGAGGGCCTACGTGTATGGCCGCTGGCACCAAGAAAGGCAACTTCAACATGCACTGGCGAAATTTGAACAACTTGCCCCCAAACTTGGCTTCTACCGAACGAGCTTGTCTCTGTTGGCCTATGCTGGCTCGGGCGAGGATAAGAACAAGGTTCTTGCCCTCCTGCGAGAAGCATATATAGAACGCTCCCCAGCTCTTACCCAGATCAAAGTGGATCCGCAGTACGATCCGCTGCGAAGCGACCCCCGTTTCCAGGAATTACTTCGGAAGGTGGGCCTAACCAACGAGCCGCACAAGGACGAAAAATAGCAGCAATCCAATACTCGCTCAGGCGAAGCAGACAGTAGTCCGTCGCAGCACGGATCGCAGAGACTTTGGTATCCGCTGGCCGACTCTCCCCGTTACTAATCTCGCGGTGGCCGGACTGGACTACTTCCGGATTGCCGGTAACCGGCAGCAATCCGCCATGAATGAAGGAACGAAGACTGACCCAGAGAATTTACTGGTCAAGCGTCGGCGAAGTCGGCCTGGCTGCGGATTCAATCTGTCAACCGTGTGTTTGCTCTGACACTTACAGACAAAGCAGGTTCCCTTCGGCAAGCTCAGGGCAAGCTCCTTGGCAAAGAGCGCCAAAGATGGGGCATCCGGCATCCTCAAGAACGGACAGAGAAAAGGGCCACGACTCGCGCCGTGGCCCTTTTTCATATCCGTGTGAATCCGCGTAAATCCGTGGCAAAGAAGTTAGTGTCTTCCGCCGCCCGGCCCGCCGCGTCCGCCACGGTCCCGTCCTCCGCCGCCAGGCCGACCGCCGCGCCCACCGCGTCCGCGATCACGCCCACCGCCGCCGGGACGTCCGCCGCGTCCACCTCGGTCTCCGCCGTGTGGACGATCGCCTTGAGGAGGGCGATCGCTGCTGCCGACCTGCGGCCCGCCTTCACGGTTGAAGTTTGGTTCAGCCTCGTCGGGGAAATCTCCGCCGCCCTCAATCACCATCGACCCCGTTAACGCGGGAGCCGGAACCGCTTCGGCTTCGCCGCCGCCTGCGCTATCCACCGGCGCAGCACCGTCTCCGCCACCCATTTTCGCGCGCTGCTCTTTCAGAATTGCCTTGCGCGAAAGCCGGATGCGATTGCCCTCGACCGCAAGCACCTTTACCAGCACCTGGTCGCCTTCCTTCAACTCGTCGCGCACATCGGCAATGCGATGCTCCGCCACTTCGCTGATGTGCAGCAATCCATCGGTACCGGGAATGATTTCGACAAACGCGCCGAAATCGGCGAGGCGCGTAACCTTGCCGAGATAAGTCTTCCCTACTTCCGCAGTCGCCGTGAGATCGCCGATGATCTGCAGCGCTTTCGCCGCCGAAGCCTGATCACTCGATGCAACCTTCACCAACCCGGAATCTTCCACGTCGATCTTGACCCCAGTTTGTTCCACGATGCTGCGAATCATCTTGCCGCCCGGCCCGATCAGGTCGCGAATCTTATCGACCGGAATCTGCACCGTGTAGAACCTCGGAGCGAAGTCGGAAATCTTCTCCCGTCCGGAAGAAATAATCTCTTCCATCTTGCCGAGAATGTGCAACCTTCCGCGCTTCGCCTGCGCCAGCGCTTCCCGCATAATCTGCGAAGTAATGCCGGCAACTTTAATATCCATCTGCAGCGCGGTGATGCCATCTTTTGTGCCCGCGACTTTGAAGTCCATGTCGCCGTAGTGATCTTCCGCGCCCGCAATGTCAGTGAGAATGGCATACTGCTCGCCTTCCTTCACCAACCCCATAGCCACTCCAGCCACCGGAGCCTTCAACGGAACCCCGGCATCCATCAGCGACAACGAAGCTCCGCAAACCGTCGCCATCGACGACGATCCATTCGATTCCAGAATGTCCGACACCACGCGCATCGCGTAAGGCCACGACTCTTCCGTCGGCAGTACTCCCGAGATCGCGCGCTCTGCCAACGCTCCGTGCCCAATTTCTCTTCGTCCCGCCCCCCGCATAAACGCAACCTCACCCACTGAAAACGGCGGAAAGTTATAGTGGAGCATGAAGCGTTTTTTGGCTTCCCCTTCGAAGCCTTCCAGGCGCTGCATGTCGTCCGACGTTCCTAACGTGGTGGTTACCAACGCTTGGGTTTCACCGCGGGTGAAGATGGCGCTGCCGTGGGTGCGGGGCAGGATGCCGGCTTCGATCCAGATGTCGCGGACTTCGTCGAAGGCGCGAGCGTCGGGTCGGCGTTTCTTTTCCAACACTTCTTCGCGGAAGATGCGCTCGCGGAGGGTTTCGAAATACTGCTTGAACTTCGCCTGCGCTTTTTCATCATCTTCGGGGATGTCGGCTTTCAGCTTTTTCTTGAGTTCTGTGACCAACGCGTGGCTCTCGGCCTTGGGATGTTTCTTGGTGTCGAGGCGATCGGACAAATCCGCGCCGACTTTCTTCTTCAGCGAATCGTAATACTTCTGATCGAATTCCGGTGGAATGACTTCGCGCTTTTTCTTGCCGGCTTTGGCGCGCAGGTCGTTGAGGGCGGCGCAAATCTTCTTGACTTCGGTGTGGCCGAACTCGATGGCGTCGACGACGACTTCCTCGCCTACTTCTTTCGCGCCGGACTCGATCATCACGATGCCATCGGCGGTGCCGACCACCATGATGTTCAGCAGGCTCTCGCGCATTTCATCGTAGGTGGGATTGATGATGAACTGGCCGCCGATCTGACCGACACGCACTGCGCCGATGGGGCCGAGGAAGGGAATGTCGGAAAGCGTGAGCGCGGCGGATGCGCCGTTGATGCCGAGAACATCGGGATCATTATTAGTGTCGGCGGAGAGCACGAAGGCGATGACCTGGGTCTCGCACTTGAAGCCGTCGGCGAACATGGGCCGGACGGGGCGATCGATCTGGCGGCTGGTGAGCACTTCGCGCTCGCTCATGCGGCCTTCGCGTTTGATGAAGCCGCCGGGAAAACGTCCACCGGCATAGGTGTATTCGCGGTAGTCGACGGTGAGGGGGAAGAAATCGATGCCCTCGCGGGGATCGGCGTTGGCGGTGGCGGTGGCGAGCACAACGTTATCGCCCAGGCGGACAACGGCCGCGCCGTGGGCTTGCTTGGCCAATTTTCCAGTTTCAAATGAGAGTTGTTTGCCGCCGGCGAGATCGACGGTGACGGTGTTAACTTCTGGTTTCATGTTTCATCCTTCTTATTGGGATCAGGAGAGCGGTCGCGCTTTCCGGTTGGCGATGGTTGCGTGGATGGAAAGGCACGTAGGCCATGGATGAGCGGGTGCCATGAGAGCTGGGTTCCGAGACCGGCTCGGAATACATCTTCGATAATACGCACGGTGTGAATTGGCTCAATGCTGTACCGGCTTCGAGAGGAAGGCGGCGTTCTCTCAGATACTTTTATGGGAACAGTTTCCCTGGGTTACTTTCGCAAGCCTACTTGCGGATGCCGAGTTTCCCAATGACCGTCTTATAGCGCTCGGAATCGTATCTCTTGAGGTAGTCGAGCAAGCGACGCCGCTTGCTGACCAGCATGAGCAGGCCGCGGCGCGAGCCGTGGTCC
>Ga0182015_10001300_pt1 | contig 33425 bp, 33 predicted proteins | sample 712P3MmetaG_FD_120478 | JGI IMG/M metagenome (GOLD analysis project Ga0182015, IMG submission 120478) | Permafrost microbial communities from Stordalen Mire, Sweden - 712P3M metaG | ecosystem: Environmental > Terrestrial > Soil > Wetlands > Permafrost | place: Sweden: Stordalen | collected...
ACGTTCCGCGCCGCCGTAAGCGGCAGCTTCTTCACTCGTCTTGGAATAGGCGGAGTGCCATTTCTCCTGCCGCTCCTCTATCAAGTAGGCTTGGGCTTCACCCCGATCCAGTCCGGTCTGCTCCTCATGCCCCAAGCAATCGGCTCCATGAGCATGAAAGCAATGATGCCTCGAGTTCTAAGTCGTATCGGGTATCGTGGCGTGCTGATCTCCAACACTATAATTCTCGGCGCCCTTCTGATGGTATTTGCAACGATCGGTCTGCGAACGCCGGTTTGGGCCATCGTGCTGCTGGCCTTCTTTTATGGAGCGTTCACGTCACTGCAATATACCAGCATGAATACGCTTGTATTCGCTGACATAGCGGAACAAGACACCAGCAGCGCCAGTTCCATCGCGAGCACCACGCAGCAGATGTCGATCAGCTTCGGAGTAGCGGCCGCGGGGCTCGCCACAGCGTTTTTCGTTCCCAGCACGCACTCGAATCCAACCGAAATGATTCATGGAATCCACAAGGCTCTCATGGCTCTCGGGGTGTTGACCGTGGTATCGACGATTGTCTTCCGTAGTTTGAGAAGCGGCGATGGCGATGATGTGAGCCTGCATAAGGGTTTTCATCCGGGAGGATGATGCAACGGATTTTGTTCGTGCCGTCGTTGCTGAACGAACGGCTCCGAGACGGTTAGGTGAACCTGCTCTGTCATGGTCATCCTTGTCCGGCTTGACTCGAGAGAACAGAGGCCGGCAGATTTCAGGAACCGGCCCGGAGATCTTCGGCGGCACTCGCTCTTATCGGTTGTCGTACCACTCTTTATTTCCACCGGAGCCGCTCGTGTGACAAGGTCGAGGCGCGCTCTGCCGAGCCCTCGGAGACTGTGGCCCTGGGAGGTTTAGTTCAAAACCTCAGAGTGCGCCCACCCCGCAACGCAAACTTCCATTTTCTTAGCCGCTGACAACGTCCGCATCGCTTTCTCATGGGACTCATCTAACAAGCCATGGGTAAGGGATTGGCTGTTTCAGTGCTGGATCTTGTGGGCATGCGCGCCGGGGAGCCCGCGGGCAGTGCAATTGCCCGATCGGTGAACCTGGCGCAGCACGTGGAGCAGTGGGGATACAAGCGCTATTGGCTGGCAGAGCATCACTCCATTCCTGGACTGGCTTGCTCGGCCACGCCCGTACTGATTGGGCATGTGGCGGCAGCGACAAAGACGATTCGAGTGGGCAGTGGTGGAGTCATGCTGCCAAACCACGCACCGCTCATAGTGGCGGAACAATTCGGGACACTGGAAGCTCTGTACCCCGGTCGAATTGATTTAGGGCTGGGACGGGCTCCGGGCGGCAGCTTTCAAACCATGCGGGCGTTGCGAAGAGATTTGCAGCAGAGTGGCGAAGATTTTCCGGCACTGCTTGCGGAATTGCAAACCTACCTGGGGCCGGAGCGGCCAGGGCAAGCGGTGAAAGCGATTCCCGGAGAGGGGAGCAATGTGCCGATCACCCTGCTCGGGTCGAGCGGCTTCAACGCGCAACTCGCCGGGATGCTGGGGTTGCCATTTGCCTTTGCAGCCCACTTTGCTCCTGACCATTTATATGCGGCAGCTCAGCTCTACCGCGACCAGTTCCGGCCAAGCAGAACACTTCGGAAGCCGTACTTCATGGTAGCGGTGCAGGTGATTGCGGCGGAGACGGATGCGGCAGCCAAGCGATTGTTCACGACGCCCCAGCAGCGATTTCTGCGGCTAATCCGAGACCAGCCGGTGGAGTTGCTGCCGCCCGTAGATTCCATGAAACTGCTTTGGCAGGACGATGAGCGGGCGGCGGTGGAGAACAAATTGAGAGCGGCGATTGTGGGATCGGATGCGACGGTGAAGGCAGGACTGGAGAAGTTGGTCGAGGATACGGCTGCCGACGAGGTAATCGTTGTAACTGATACCTATAAACACGCGGACAGGATTGAATCGTATCGGCGAGTGGCCGGCGTTGCCGCCATCATCGAGGTGAAGCCAAGCGTAGCCGTGGAGGCCTAAAGCAGAGCGACAACCGCGCTTCGGCTTTCTCGCCGGCCGAGCTGCACAATCCCGCTCAATCGGTCCTACGATGGAGCCCGAATCATCTTCCAACTTATGGCCTGAAATCGTATTCACGATACGCGATGTCAGAATGAGCCCCCACTTCTTGGCTACCGGAAGAGCGCAAGATTGATGGCGTCGGCCATGGCCTGATAGCCAACATCGTTAGGGTGAAGATGGTCTGGCGACGCGAAACGAGCCAACAGTCGGCTGGGATGGTCCGGATCGCGCAAAACCGCGTCGAAATCGAGCACACCATCAAAGGATCCGCTGGTCCTGATCCATCGGTTGACCACCTGCCGGACCGCTTCCTTGGATTCCGAATAGTAGCCAGAAATGCCAAAGCCTTCAAAAGGAGTGATGGTGGCGCCAATCACCTTCACGCCGTTAGCGTGAGCGCGGGAAATGAATTGGAGGTAGGCGTCGATCAAGTCTTGAGGAGTGCAAGGAACCGCGGGGTCGGCAAGGTAGGTCCCGCCCAACTGTGCGCCGGAAAAACCGATGTCGTTGAGACCCTCGAGCAGCACAACGTGCGTTACGCCCGGCAGCGCCAGGACGTCCCGGTCGAAACGAGCTAAGGCCCCGACACCAAAGCCTGCGGTGATACCAGCGCCGTCTTTCAGAACTCGGTTACCGACTATGCCTTCATTGACCACTGCCACCCTGGAGGTCTCAGGCGTCTTTCCCAGACGACGGATGAGATCACTTGGCCAATTGTGGTCCGCATCCATGGTGGACCCATCGCCATCTGTTACCGAGTCTCCAAACGCCACCACCAGGCCCTGAGACGCCTGAGCTGGAACGAGCACAGCAGTGAGTGGGATTGATGACTCAGACACAGCTCCAGCTTCGATTTTTTCCGCACGAGTATGTCACCATGTTGCGAGATGATGGCGCGTTTGAGGGCGAGCCCATGCAGCGTCGGAGTGGCGACCCGTTTGGGGAAATACAGGCTGATGCTGATCTCGGCTCCGGAAATGACAGGAAAGGCGATCGGGTCACTGACGACGGGCGCCCCCGCGGGGACCGTGATCGAGGTACGACCCCCGAAACTGACACTCTGAATCGAGCCGAGTCTGACGCTGGCTGCGTCATTTGGCGTCGCCACAGTCACCGAGCCAATGGGAAGGGGTAGGGAGCCATATTCGTTAGAAAGGCGAATGCAGATCTGGTCCCCTCCGATCGACACCCGCACGCGCTCGCGCACGGTCTGGTCTTCGATCTTGAGCAGCGGTTCGTCTGGATTTAGGGTCACCGACTGGGGGCTGGCCGCCCAAGTGGCGATCCAGGCATTTCGCGGAGCCGCACCCAGTTGCGGCGCTACCAGAAGAAAGCAAACCAGAGCACAATTTCGTGGTCCTCGCATGCGATGGACTCCTCCCGGGGTCAAAGCGGACGTTGTGAAGATCGAACACGCTCAAAACGCTGCTCTTACTTCATCGTCGAATGTCTGTCGGACGCATGTAGACTTCGTCCACCTTATATTCCTCGCCTGCCTTTTCTATGAGCGGTATGGCCTTTTTCCTATATTGCGGGAAATCCGGGTCGGCATGAAGTGCGTCCCAATTTTTCTTGGCTTCTTCCTGGCTGGGATGAGCCACGAGGTAGACGAATGTGTCGGCCCAGGCGGGATCATCATTGTTGGGTACCCAGTAGCCGACGACATTGAGATCGTGCTTGGCTTGCAGCTTTGAAACATCGCGAAAGATCGACTCGAGTGCCGACACCTTGCCCGGCACCGTGTGATAGACCATCAGCTCAAAGACACGATTATTGTCGGCCCTCACTTGTTTCACGGACATGAGGCGGACACTAAGCAAAGATCCAGCAGCGAAAGAGACGAGCGCGGTGCTGCATAGGATCCAATTTCTTGATTTAGAGCGGCACACCGCGGTCGGGGCTGGTTTCGTTTTCGTCTCCATAATTTCACTCTCCTTTGTGATTAGCCAATTGCCATGTACGGATGTCTGTACAGGCGGGCTCGCGATATTTCACGCGAAAATACCCCTCCCTCAAAAGGCGAGGAGTCGTCCGGCAATGTAGGGCGGAATATCCCAGCCAGACAGGATGCATACCTGTAAAAGATCCAAAGCCCCGACGCTCCGGCCGGCCATAGCGATTGCCGACAGCGCCTCCGGCTTCTGCAGATTGCCCAGGTGCAGAATCTCAATCATGGGCTATTCCGCTGTTTCACCCCTGATTTAGTTTGCCGTCAGCGATGCCTGGATACATTCCACAGCAATCCCTCTGACGCCTGCTTGCCATAGACGGCGGCTGCCTCAAATCGTTACCAATTTTCGACTGTATTCACCGAGGTCGAGGAGGCGGTTGTGCGACTTAAGGGTAAGCAATCCAGGATTTTCCTTGGTGGGGCTGATCACGGAACGGCAAGACGGGGACCGATTCGTTCTTTCTCCGGCCGCACGCTTTAAAATCGAACGCGAGATCGAGGAGTATCGCCGATTGCAGCCGTTGCAACCATGGCAATACGGCCGAGGACACCGCGACTGCTATCAGTCGAGAAAGGACGCCCCGGCTCCGATCCAGTATTCCGCCAGGGATTTTAGATTCTTCCTGTAGGTGCGGGTAACGGTGTATTCCTTCCCGCCCTTCACCCGGAGACCGTACTCTCCCGTCGAGCCCGGCCGGATCTCTTCCACAAACGAAGTGTTCACCAGAACGGAGCGATGGATCCGAATGAATCCGTGGGGCTCAAGCTTTTCTGCCACCGCTGAAATCGACTCGCGCAGCAGATAGGAACTCGAGTTCTGCTGCAACGACACGTAGTTGCCTTCCGCTTGAACGGCAACCACGTCGCCAAGATTAAGGAAGAGAATTTTCCCTTTCACCTTGATGGCAACGCGGGGAGACGCCCGCTTGCCAAGCGCCTGCAGAGTGGGAAAAGCTTCCATCAATCTGGCCGCTCGTTCCTCTGCGATTTGCGGGAAATCACGGCGTGCGATAAGGCTCATGGCCAGCTCGAAAATTCTCGCTCCAATAGTGGCTCTGAAAATGGTCGGAGACAATACCCACTTGACGGGATTTGGACATAGCCACTATCATCCCGCTACCAGTCAAGTGCGATTCCACTGCAATGAAGAGAGTTGCCTCCGGGATTTTGCCCGTGATTGCCGTCGACCGGAAACTCCCTAAGCCTCTGCACAAGCAGATCTACGAGGCCTTTCGCACAGCCATTGTCGATGGCGCCTTGCACCCAGGACAGCGTATACCGTCAACCCGCGGGCTTGCTTCCGAACTCGGCGTGTCGCGGTTCCCCGTCCTGAACGCGTACGCCCAGCTCATGGCCGAAGGCTATTTCGAGAGCCGCGTCGGCGCCGGAACTGTGGTTTCCAGTTCTCTCCTCGATCAATTCACATCGAGCCCGCCGGTCGGCAAGCGCCTCACGGCAACCCGCTCGGGGTTTCGGCCGGTCGCGCGCCGTTGTTCGATCCTCCCCGATCTTGGAAGTACCCCCTGGCTGCGGGGTTGGGGAGCCTTTGGTGTGGGGCAAGTGGCCTTTGATCAATTCCCGCTCCACATCTGGTCGAGCCTGGTCGCGCGCCGCTGCCGCAATATGGACGCGAAGTCATTTCACTATGGTGACCCGATCGGCTCCAAGGCTCTCCGCGACACGATCGCAACCTATCTGAGAACAGCGCGCTCGCTGCACTGCGAAGCGGAGCAGATCATGATTGTCAGCGGCTCTCAGCAGGCGCTCGAGATTTCGGCTCGCGTTCTCCTCGACCCTGGCAGCCGCGTGTGGATCGAAGAACCTGGATACCGCTTGGCGCGATCCGTGTTCGCGTCGACTGGCTGTCGCCTCGTCCCCGTTCCGGTCGACAAGGACGGTCTAGATGTCGCTGCCGGCATCAAGCAATGCCGCAAGGCGCGAGCTGCGCTGGTTACGCCCTCTCATCAATTTCCACTGGGCGTAACCATGAGCGCCTCGCGCCGCTTCCAACTGTTGGAGTGGGCCCAGGACATGGACTCCTGGATCATCGAGGATGACTACGACAGCGAGTATCGATACGAGAGTTTACCCATCGCTTCCTTGCAGGGGCTCGACGTGAACGCCCGCGTGTTATACGTCGGCACCTTCAGCAAAGTCTTATTCCCTTCTCTGCGCCTCGGCTACGTTGTGATTCCAACCGACCTCGTCGAACGTTTTCTGACCATCCGCCGCGCCATGGATCTCGGGCCGCCAACCTTCTTTCAGGAGGTGCTTGCCGACTTCATTGATGAAGGCCACTTTGCGCGCCACATTCGCAGAATGCGCGTCCTCTACCGCGAGCGCAGGAGTGCGCTGGTAGAGAACATCAGCAAGGAATTTGGGTCTATGGTCGAGGTACACGGCAGCGAAGCCGGCATGCATCTGACTTTGACAGTGCCGAACAGCAGCCATGATGTCGAAATCGCCGAGAGAGCGGCTCGCCAAGACCTTAGGGTCTGGCCTCTCTCTCCCGCCTATCTGGGCCAGGAGGCCCGCCCTGGCTTCATCTTAGGTTTTGGCAGTACCCCGGCAGCGGATGTTCCCCGCGCCGTTCGCAAGCTGCGCAATCTGCTTGACGCAAAGTGAGAACCGTAGTCGACAGAACGGATTCCCACCAAGCCTACGTTGCCACATCGACTGGCAATCGATGTCCTGGGGCTCTCCGCTGTCTACGGAAAAGTATCCATCGTGATGAGCAGCGCCTCTTGCTTGCGACGGGGCAAGCGTTCGATCTGCCCGTGCGGGCCGAATCAAATGCGGCGATTCGGTTGCAGCGCGAATGCGCTACCATAGCGGAAGAGGTGGAAGAATCCATGGAACAGGTACTCAGTCAAGAATCCTGCTGTGCTTAGCGGCGAGCCAGTCTTCCGTGGGACGCGGGTTCCGTTCTACGCGTTGACGGATTATCTGGAAGACGGCGAGAGCCTCAGTGAGTTTTGGAGCAGTATCCGAGCGTGACGCGCGAAGCGGCGATTGCGGCGCTGGAAGAAGCGCGGGACAGCCTGGTGGCGCATCTGCGATGAAAGTTCTGCTCGACGAGTGCGCTCCTAAGGTAGTAAAAACGACTAGGGCAAGAGAGAGACGGTCCTATGGCGGAAGTCGACGAATTAGCTGAGCACATCGAGCATGCTGGGCACGCCGGGAGCCTGGGCAAGTATCTAGGCGTCACCATGGCATGTTTGGGCGTGCTTCTGGCTCTCTGTGCGGCCATGGTCGGAGGTCAGCGCACCGAACTCATCGCCACCATGGTGGAACAAACAAACACCGCCATGAAGTACCAAGCCGTCTCCACGAAGTACCGCGTCCTCTTGGCCCAGCTGCGGCAACTGCACTCGCTGAACCCCGATGTCGAGCGCTTCAACCAGTGGGAGGAGGAATCCCGAAAACTCGTCGCTCAAATCTCCTCCGGCGACGTGGCCCGAGCCGCACGCGTCAACCGCTTGGAGAATGCCAAGAACCTCAATGCCGAGATTCCCACGCACGAAGACCTCACCGGTTTAGCCGCGGACATCCGTGCGCTGGGTACGGAAAAGGAGGAGGCGTGGGAATGGTCGGAGTCCTACGAGCCGGCGATCCGAGCCCATTCCATGGCGGCCGAGCACTACGAGTGGGCGCAATTGGCCTGCGAAATCGGTATCGTTATCGCCTCTATCGCGCTGCTCTTCATGAGCCGTCCGGCCTGGCACGCCGCCCTGATTCTCTGTGCCACCGCCGTCCTCATCGTCGGCATTACCTTCGTCTCGGCGTCCAGCCAGCTTCATGGCGCCGAGCAGAAGATCCACGACGCCGGCCAAAGATTCACCAGCCTCAATAGCGAACAACGCGACAAAGAGGCCGACGAAGAATTACTGAAATCAGTCGAAACCGAGAAAACCCCCACAGTTGACCCCAAGTAGAGCAGAATGCGCGTCCTCTACCGCGAGCGCAGGAGTGCGCTGGTAGAGAACATCGGCAAGGAATTTGGATCCCTGGTCGAGGTACTCGGGAACGAAGCCGGCATGCACCTGACTTTGACACTGCCGACGAGCAGCCATGATGTGGAAATCGCCGAGCGAGCCGCGCCAGGACCTAGGGTCTGGCCCCTCTCTCCCGCCTACCTGGGCAAGGAGGCCCGCCCCGGCCTCATCTTAGGTTTTGGCAGTACCCCAGCAGCGGAGATTCCCCGCGCCGTTCGCAAGCTCCGCAACCTGCTCCAGCCTATAACCACCAAAACAAAAGCCGGATAGCTGTGGTGGTCATGCTTCAGTGGGATCAGGATGTATAGCGACCAATGCGCAATTTATGCCATTTTTCCTATTTGTCGATCCCCTCGATCAGCGAACTCGTGTGATGTCCTGCACCCAGTTTGTCTCCCAGGTCTTGCCCTCGTCTGGCGAATCCGCTTGCTCCCAGTGGCACGCTGTCGGAGTGATGTTGGGCCAGATGAAGCGCGCCCGAACTCGCTTTCCCTTGACCGTATCATCCCCATAGAAAGTGCCCACGCCATTGTGGAAGCCTCCAATCATAGGCGGATCCAATGGTTCGGATGGTGTCCTGCTGTCGAGCCACCAGATTGACCACTGCTGGGTCTTTGGGTCGAAGGACCGCAGAGCGATACCGCGATAGGGAGCACCGGGAACACTGAGCACGGTATCGTCCACATTGCTGTAACTCCCCATAAGCGGTTGATTCAACAACGTGCCTTCGAATTCAGTCCACTCATGATTATTGGCGAGTCGCTGCTTCAGCTTTCGATGATGGGCCTGCCATTGACCGACCAGGAAGTCGAAGTCGTGAAGACCGGGGACTGCACTCTCGGTCTGATTCATCCCGGGGCCCGAATCCTGGTGCGAGTGTGCAGCCAACGGTCCAGGCGCTGCCAGACACAGACTTAGCAGCGCGATGATGACTGAACGGTGATGAATACACGATGCCCCTTTTGAATTGCGGCGGTAGCCAATTATCAACAATCCTTGAACTTCGATTCGCCGATACGCGTTCATCGTCCCCTTTTGTGTATACCCACTTTCTATGGAACTCTCGATACCACTTCCGAAGAAAAACGAACCTCTGTTCCGTCAGGTGTACATTGATTAGCTTGTCGGCTTCCGTAAAGCTGCTCCCAGCAATCGGCCGGGCCCAGGCTCTTGCACAAAGGCAACGATCCGAACGTTCTTTGGATCAGTACCAGGCTTCAGGTTCAACTGCACGGTTTCGCCAAAGCTGTTTCCCTTCGGCAGCTTCCCGACCTTTGTGATCTGCTGCACAACCGCAACGTGGGTCAAGTGCTGGCCGCCGTTTTCGCCATGTAAGACCTGCGACTCCACCCGATCCAGAGCGATGGCCACGTAGACGTCAGCGCTGTGTTTGTCGGAGGTGCCATCGGCTTCAATGCGGGTTCGAAGCACGCCAGGATTCCCGGCATCAACGCTCACCTCGCCGATGCGCACAGGAACCTTCGCCGCGGCGGCAGCTTCGTGAAACACTTTCTCCACCTGCTGCGAATCGTTGGCGCGCATTTCACTGGTTCCATCCACAATAATTTGGGGCGTGTACGGCGTGTTCAATCCAAGTGCATGGACATAGGCGATCTGTCGTTCCGTCATTGCTGACGAAGAGTTCGGATCTTTCCAGCCCTCGTGATCCCAGTAATCCACATGCTCACTGAGGACGATCAACTGCGCGCCAGCCACGGGCTGCGAAGTGTCCAATTTTTGAAGCAGGGCGTCCGCAGGAGGACAACTCGAACACCCTTCTGACGTGAACAGCTCAACCAGAATGGGGTGAGAATCTCTGTCAGTTGTCTCAGCAGACGCGGTCGCGCGCTCCCTTGACAGGCCGCGCCCCTCGGATCTGAGCGCAGTTTGTACAAATAAGAAACCGCAGAATAGAACCGCGCACACCGATGATGGCACCAACCTGACCCCAGACATAGCAACAATATTGAGGAAGAACATGGTCAGCGGCAATAGCCACTTGACCCGATTTTGCGCTAACCATTAGAGGCTTCCCCTGAATGGGTCTGGGAAGGCACGGCTTCAGCCGTGCCGCAGAGTTAAAAAAAACGCGGGCTTTAGCCTCTGAGGTCCAAGCTCTTCGGGATGACATCTTTTCGGGCCCCGACAACTTCCTTCTGCCGCTCGCACCCGACTTAGCCTACCCCGCCAAGCTCGTTGAGAAACTGGGCGCGCGCCAGTCGGTTTCGCGGATGTAGCTTTCGGGGACCGACGGGGCTGGGCAGAATCGGAAAGGTTATCCACGGGCCGTTCCTCCCTTTACGAATTAGCGGACAATCGCGGCAGAGCTTTCGTCGTAAAACCCAGACCTACGTCAAAGGTGCGGCAACTTATTTTCTTAAGCTGCCACAGAGCCGCTGCCGAAGAACCGGGACCTTTGCGGACATAGTGCGGGCACAGGAACGGTTGCGGAGATAGGTTGTAAGGAGGAACCTCAGGAAAACCGCATAAATACTGAAAGAATTGGCTGCCCCCCAGGGATTCGAACCCCAATATGCTGATCCAGAGTCAGCTGTCCTACCGTTGAACGAGGGGGCAGTGATTTGTTGGAGCCAACCCATCACCGGACCTTTCTCATTCTATGGTTGAGGGCGAAGCGCGGTCAAGATGGACGGTGTTACCACTGTTACCACAGATTTTGCTCGCCTGGTGACCGAACGAGCAGCGAGTCTAAGAAAAGCGTACTGACTCATTAACGATGTCGCAATGACTTTTCTCCGCCAGGGTAGAATCGGCTTTGCGCCTGCCCGCGAGGAGGAATCCATGTCACCGGTGTTCGAGAACATCTCCGCGTCCACTGTCGATTATGCCGAGGTCGTCCGCCGGCCGCTCGAAGCTGAGCGCTGCGCTCTTCTCGTGGTGGATATCCAGGAAAAGCTTCTGCCGCCGATTTTTCAGAAAGACCAATTGGTGCGCAACTCGAAGCTGCTGATCCGCGCGGCAGGTATGCTCAAGATTCCTGCGGTCATGAGCACGCAATATGCGAAGGGACTGGGCAAAACCGTGCCCGAGCTCGCTTCCCTGCTGCCGGAAACCGAAGCCATCGATAAAGATCGATTCTCTTGTTTCGGCAGCGAGGCTTTTTGCACGCTGCTCAAGCGGCTGCCCGGCAACCGAAACACCCTGCTGCTATGCGGCATGGAAAGCCACATCTGCGTGATGCAGACAGCGCTGGAGGCGCTGCGAGAAGGCTATCTCGTGCATGTCGCCTCGGATGCAGTAAGTTCGCGAACGGAATGGAATTGGAAGATCGGCCTGGAACGAATGCGGGCCGCCGGTGCAGTGATTTCTTCCACCGAGATGATGATCTACGAACTGATGCGCTCTTCGTCTTCGCCAGCGTTCAAGGACATGCTAACGCATCTGAAGGGATAGAGGCCGCGTCAAGCGGGGTTCCCATTAGCCTGCTTCGGGCTCCTTCTTTTTTACCCGCACAACCGTGATCTTGGCGATGCCCTCTTCAAATGTGGGCGGCTTCAGCTTGGCAGCCATGCGGCGCATCACATCTTCAGGAACAACACGGTCGCGGCGCTGGTGGCGCTCAATGCAGACGTCGAGTGGTACGTCGAAGAAGACCGCGTGCACTTCGTATTGGTAATCCTTGGCCAGCTTGATCCAGTGCTGGCGTTCCTGCGGTGTGAGGTTCGTGGCGTCCACATAATTCATGGGACGCTTGGCGATGAGCCTGGCTTTGAGCATGGAGCGGAGATTGGAAAACACGAGGTCTTGAAAACGCTGCTCGCGAACATCGTCAAAGAGCAACGAGCGTACCATGTCGCTGGAGAGCGGGACTACGTTGTGGCGCTTGAACCACGAACTCTTGCCCGAGCCTGGCAGTCCGATCGCCAGCACCACCACACCTTTCGGGGCACGCTGTACCGCCACAGCAGTTGCCGGAATTGTCGGCGGCGCGGCCGCCGCAACCGGCGGAGTCGGTGCATGCCCTACCGCTTCTCCAGCCTCCGCTAACTCCTCCTCTGCTGGCTCTGCGGGTAGGATCGGGATGGATCCTTTGACTGCGGCAGGTGTAAAGGCCTGAGCTACTGCCTGCTCGCGCCCGCGGCCACCTCGTCCGCGCCCACCGCGGCGACGGCGGCCGCGGCCGGTAGAACTGCTAGGAGCACTATCGGAGGTTGCGGGTCGTGCCTCGGACGGCCGTTCTTGCGACTGCGGTTCCTGGGACTGCGATTCTTCGGACGGCTCTTCTTGGGAGCTCGAACGCGGCGCCCGGCGAACGGGTCGAGGCTCCGGGGGAAGCGGAGTTGGATCTGAGATCTCAGATTCTATCTCCCCGCTGTCGGAAACTGGGTCCGGCGGCTGTTCCGCCTCGAAATACGCTGGCTGCAAGGGCGGAGGAGCAGGCTGGTCAGAGGGTTCTGCGGGCTTCTTTTTGCGGCGTTGCAAGCGCTCACGCATCCATTTGCGCATGTACGGCTTTTAACACAGATGCGAGGGCGGGATCAATCGGCCAAGCCTCGGGACGAACCACGTGCGATAGCGGCGCAGGGAAGCGAGCCAAGGGCGCGATTGCCTCGCATTATTGCGTAGCCAGGAACGCTTTGCTCAGGATGAAGTCCCAACGACACACAGAGTCCGGTTGCAGCACTACAATGTCAGCATGTCCGAAGCAATGCCTCCCGCGATCCGCGGCCAGAAATACATCTCTCTCACCACGTTCCGCAAGAACGGGGCAAAGGTCGCGACCCCAGTATGGTTCGGGGAAGACGGTGACAAGCTGTACGTGATGACGCGCAGCGATATGGGCAAGACGAAGCGCATTCGCAACAATCCCCAGGTTACGGTCGCTCCCTGCACCATGCGGGGGAAAGTGATTGGGCCTGAATTCGCGGCATCGGCGCGCATTCTGCCGCCGGAAGAACATGCCCGCGCGCGGCAGGCCATTAACCGGAAGTATTGGGCGGCCCGGCTGCCTCTGATCTGGAGCAGGACGGATACGTATCTGGAGATCACCTTTCCTTAAATAAGGGTTCAGGGACCAGAAACATGGGTTCCGTGATGGGAAACCGAGTCTTCCCAATCATGCGTGCGATCATTTACGCCGCTTCCCTGTCCTGCTAACATCATCTGTCTGTATAACGACTCGGTAGATTTTCTGATCTCGCATTCATAAAGAACGGAGACATTATGGCAATCAAAGTTGGCATTAACGGTTTCGGGCGCATCGGCCGCAACGTGCTGCGGACCTCGCTCAACGACCCCAACCTGGAATTCGTAGCGGTCAACGATCTCACCGATCCGAAGACGCTGGCGCACCTGCTAAAGTACGATTCCATTCTCGGCAACCTGCCGAATAACATCAGCGCTCACGCCGACAGCATCTCAATCGATAACAAGAACATCCGAGTGTTCAAGGAAAGAGATCCGGGCGCGCTGCCTTGGGAGTCGGTGGGCGCTCAGGTGGTGATCGAATCGACCGGACACTTTACCGACGCCAACGACGCGAAGAAGCATCTGCGCGGCACGGTAAAGAAGGTGATCATCTCCGCTCCGGCGAAGAATGAGGACATCACGGTGGTGCTGGGCGTGAACCATGAGAAGTACGAGGCGGCAAAACATCACATCATTTCCAACGCCTCCTGCACCACCAACTGCCTGGGGCCGATCGCCAAGGTGGTCAACGACGAGTTCAAGATTGTCAGCGGGACGATGACCACCATTCACTCTTACACCAACGATCAGGTGATTCTCGACTTTCCGCACAAAGATCTGCGACGGGCGCGAGCCGCGGCAATCAACATGATTCCTACCTCCACCGGTGCGGCTAAGGCTCTCAAGCTGGTGATTCCTGATCTTGCGGGAAAGCTCGATGGGTTCGCCATGCGCGTGCCTACACCGAACGTCTCAGTCGTCGACCTGGTGGCGTGGGTGGAAAAGAAAACTACAAAAGAAGAAGTAAACTCTGCGCTGAAAAAAGCATCTGAAAGCGGGCCGCTGAAGGGGTACTTGGGCTATGAAGAGAACGAGTTGGTATCGTCGGATTTCAAAGGCGATTCGCGCTCTTCGATCGTCGATGCGCCGATGACCCTGGTGGTGGGCGGCAATTGCGTCAAGGTCATCTCCTGGTATGACAATGAATGGGGATACTCCTGCCGCGTGCGGGACCTGATTCACTATATCGCCAGCAAAGGTCTGTAGGTTTGTCGTGCCGCCAGAGCGAAGTCGAAGGAACACTGGCGCTAGTTTACATTGCCTCTTATAAGGACGAACCAGCCAATGTCCAAGCTGTCTATCCGTGATCTCCCTCTTGACGGCAACCGTATCTTCATGCGCGTCGACTTCAATGTCCCGCTGGAAGACGGACGCGTTATAGACGACACGCGCATCCGCGAAACCCTGCCCTCGATCGAGTACGCCCTGCGGCACGGGGCAAGACTGATTCTGGCCTCGCATCTGGGGCGGCCCAAAGGCAAGCCCACTCTGAAGATGAGTTTGAAGCCTGTGGCCGAGCGGCTGCGCATGGTGCTCGACAAGGAGCTGGCGCGCGGCGAGAACGTGGGCTTCTGTCCCGACTGTGTTGGTCCCGAGGCCGAGGAAGTTGCCACGCAACTGGAAAAAGGTCAGACCCTGCTTCTGGAGAATTTGCGGTTTCATGCGGAAGAAGAAGCAAACGACGAGAAGTTCGCCAAGCAATTGGGAAGTCTGGCAGAGTTCTACGTCAATGATGCGTTCGGCACGGCGCATCGGGCCCACGCGTCCACCGTCGGCATTACGAGGTTCGTATCAAAATCGGCGGCTGGTCTGCTCATGGAGAAAGAGCTGAAGTATCTGGGCAAGGCGCTGGAGCATCCTGAACCGCCATTTGTCGCGATCCTGGGCGGCGCCAAGGTCAGCGACAAGATCGGCGTGATCCGAAATCTGATGAGCAAGGTCGATTCACTCATCATCGGCGGCGGGATGGCTTACACCTTCTTGAAGGCCCAGGGACAGCAGATTGGCAAGTCGCTGGTTGAAACCGACAAGGTGGACCTAGCCCGCCAACTGTTGGAGGAAGCGAAGAAGCGGAATGTGAAGTTCCTGCTGCCCATCGATCACGTGGTAGCGATGAAGCCGGAGACCAATGCCGTGGTGCAGCAGATCGGCGAAGGCCAGCCCATCCCGGCCGACCGCATGGCGTTGGACATTGGTCCGAAGACGATCGAACTGTTCGCGGAGGAAATCTCGCGGGCCCGCACCATCGTGTGGAACGGGCCGATGGGCGTGTTTGAGATTCCGGGATTTTCGCGGGGAACTTTCAAGGTCGCTCATGCCGTGGCGGAAAATGTTGGAGCGATTTCGATTGTGGGTGGCGGCGATACGGTTTCCGCGGTGCATGGCGCTGAAGTTGCGGACAAGATGACTCATATTTCCACCGGTGGCGGCGCGTCGTTGGAATTTCTGGAAGGGAAAAAACTGCCGGGAGTTGAGGCCCTCACGGACAAGCGTTGATCCTGTGGAGACAAGCGTGCGCGACTTCGTAGTTCGCATCCTGCTGGACCGCGGGACGACAATCGAGTTCCAGGGTCCGGCCGACATCACCAGCGAGACGACGGACGCCGTGGTGAATGCGGCCAACTCATCCCTTCTGGGCGGAGGCGGAGTAGATGGCGCCATTCACCGAGCCGGTGGGCCCGCAATACTCGCCGAATGCCGGCAGATCGTGAGCAAGATTGGAAGCCTGCCAGCAGGAAAAGCTGTAATCACTACCGGCGGACGCTTGACCGCAAAGCACGTGATCCACACCGTTGGCCCGATCTATCGCGGCGGAGAACACAGCGAAGTGGAAACGCTGGCGAGTTGCCATCGCGAATGCATTCGGCTCGCCGAGGAGCACGCTCTCAAGTCTCTGTCCTTTCCTGCCATCTCGACGGGGGCCTTCGGATACCCGGCGTCGGAGGCGGCGGCCATCGCGATTTCCTCCACGGTTGAGGCTTTGGCCTCGGCTCATCGTGTAAGTAAGGTTCGATTCGTTCTCTTTGACATCGCCACGTTGAAAGCGTACACGCGAGCTGCCGAGCGGTTCGAGAATCTAGACTGCGCTTCGTCCTACAAAATCGAGAAGGGACCCTCATGAGACAGAAGCTCATTGCCGCCAATTGGAAGATGTACAAAACGCCCGAGCAGACGCGCGAGTTCTTCCGTGATTTCCTACCGCTGGTTGGCGGCCACACGCGCGACGAGATCGTGGTTTGCCCGCCTGACATTGACCTGGCGGTTGCGCTGGAATCGGCGAAGGGCTCGAGGGTGGCGATTGGCGGTCAAAACGCGCACTGGAAGACGGAGGGGGCTTTCACGGGTGAAACCTCGGCAGCGATGCTGCTGGCGCTGGGTGTGACCCACGTCATCATCGGACATTCGGAGCGGCGGCAGTACTTTTGCGAAACCGACGACACGGTGAACCTGCGGCTGAAAGCCGCGCTGGAAGCCCATCTCACGCCGATCTGTTGCGTGGGCGAGGTGCTCGAAGAACGCGAAGCCGGTCTTACGGACGATGTGTTGCGACGGCAGTGTGTGCGAGCCTTTCATGCCGTCTCCGCGAAGAAAGCCGCGAAGCTGGTGCTGGCCTACGAGCCGGTGTGGGCGATTGGTACGGGCAAGACGGCTACTCCGGAGCTGGCCGCCGAAGCTCATGCCGTGATCCGGCGGGAAGCTACGGAAGTGTTTGGCGAAGAGTTCGCCTCGAAGCTGCGTATTCTCTACGGAGGATCGGTGAAGCCGGAGAACGCCTCATCTCTGATGGCGCAGGAGGAGATCGACGGCGCCCTGGTCGGCGGGGCATCACTTGAGGCGAAGTCGTTTGCGGCGATCGTAAAGTACTGAAGGGCGCTGCTGCGCGGCTTTTCTGGTCGCGCCTGCTCTTGCGGTCGGCTAATCTTCTGTACTCGCAATCCTGGGTTCAATTTGCTTGAAGATAGAGAGCGTGGATGACGGAGACTTTACGTCCTGAACCGAGCCGGACGTTCCGGTGGGTAGTGCTGATCTTCATTAGCCTGACGATGTTCGGGAACTACTATGTCTACGACTGCATCGCGCCGATCGCCGATCTTCTCGCCAAGCAGCTCGGATTCTCCGAGTCAAACATCGGTCTGCTGCAGGCGATTTACAGCATTCCTAACGTTTTCATGGTGGTGATTGGTGGTTACGTCGTGGACCGCATCGGGACGCGTAAGGCGATTTTCATCTTCGGGACGTTGTGCTTCATTGGGGCAGGGGTTACCACCTTGTCGGCAACGTTGAGCGTGATGGCGACCGGACGGCTGGTTTTTGGCCTGGGCGCTGAATCGCTGATTGTGGCCGTGACCACCGCCGTTGCCAAGTGGTTCCGGGGAAAAGAGTTGAGCTTCGCCTTCGGTATCAACCTGATGATCTCAAGATTCGGTTCGCTGCTGGCGCAGCAATCGCCGTCGTGGGCCGGGTTTGCCTATAACTACTGGCGCAATCCGCTGCTGATTTCAGTTGGATTCGGGGCCCTGTGCATCGTAGGCGCGACCGTTTACTGGATCCTCGAGGTGTATGCCGAGAAGAAATACCAGGTCGGACCCGCCGGGGCCACCGACAAGGTTGTGTTCAGCGACATCAAGGGGTTCGGGCTGTCGTACTGGTACATCGTGGCACTGTGCGTCACGTTTTATTCGGCCATCTTTCCGTTTGAGACCTTCGCTTACCAGTTCTTCATGGACGCGCACCACGTCACCCGCGAGGCTGGCGGGGATCTGGTAGGGATGCTGACGCTGTTCACAATGTTCGGGACACCTCTGTTTGGCTTGTTTGTCGACAGAGTGGGCAAGCGGGCAATGCTGATGATGCTGGGCTCGCTGCTGCTCATTCCTGTGTATCTGATGATGGCATACATACACTCGGCGAGTTATGTAACGGTGTATCTGCCCTCCTCGGCGGACGGGCATTTCGCGTTCGTCGCCCACCACCTGCCCCCGATTCTGCTGCTCACGATGGCGATGATGGGGATCGCCTTCTCGTTGATTCCAGCGGTGATGTGGCCCTCAGTGGCTTATCTCGTGGAGCAGTCGAAACTGGGCACGGCCTATGGTCTTATGACCATGATCCAGAACATAGGTCTGGCGGGCTTCAATCTGATGGTGGGATGGGCGAACGACCACAGCCACGCCGGGACCAGCAATCCCGGCGGCTACAATCTGGGGATGTGGATCTTTTCAATCCTGGGGTTCCTGGGCTTTACCTTCGCGTTTTTGCTACGGCGGCGGGAATTGGGGCCGCGCGGGCACGGATTGGAGACCATTACCACGGCCCAAGGTGCGGCCTAACATGTCAGAGGGAGCGGGAATGTCCTTAACACAGGGGCCACAGAGGTACACAGGCAGATCAGAGGCTACCAATTTACGAAGATTGCGACTCTTTGGCTTGCCTGGGGTTGAAGTCTTGGGGTATACGGATGCATCCAAGCCTGCGGATGCAAAGGCTTTCCGGCGGGGTCTGGGACGGGATTCGGGATGGGCCGCGGGCATCCGAAGATCGGTAGAAATACTCTGATATTCTGGAACTGCGGAGACCGCTAGCTTCGCACCGAAGTCACGCAAACGGTACAACACAAACTACTTATGCCGCATCCCAACGAAAGCGGCCGGAACAGGTAATTTGACCGAGCCACGACAGCAACAGGGCAGCGAACTTAGCGAAGCCGAAGCCATCGAACGGGCCAAGCAGGGGGACGCAGAGGCGTTCCGTGCGCTCTATGAGAAGCACAAGCGGCGGGTATATTCGCTGTGTCTGCGCATGACGGCGAACACGGCGGAGGCCGAAGATCTGGCGCAGGAAGCATTCCTGCAGCTGTACCGCAAGATCGCGACGTTTCGCGGGGAGTCGGCGTTTTCGACTTGGCTGCACCGGCTTTCGGTCAATGTTGTGCTGATGCACCTAAGGAAGAAAAGTCTTCCGGTGGTTTCGTTAGAAGAGACTGTGCAGGGGACCGAGGAAGATTCTCCGAAGAGGGATTTCGGAGCGGACGATGTGGCGCTAGCCGGATCCATCGACCGAATGCAGTTGCAAAGGGCCGTGGAAAGTCTCCCTCCCGGCTACCGGATGATATTTGTGCTTCACGACATCGAAGGATACGAGCATAATGAGATCGCGAAAATCGCGGGATGTTCGATCGGCAACAGCAAGTCGCAGTTGCACAAGGCGCGCATGAAATTGCGCGACCTGCTCAAGATGAATAGAGCCGAAAAGGCCGGGAAATCTCGCGCAGGTTAGGGCAACCGTTTCACAGTTGAACGACATTGACCTGAGCAGGGGCGCAAGAGCTGCGGTGAGAGTTTGGACCGCAGATGACTTGGGGAGAGGTTATGAATTGCGTTGAGCTGCAGCAGAGCTTGGCGGAAGTAGAAGACGGGGGCAGTTCGGAACAGAAAGCGCATCTGAGGACGTGTCCAGCGTGCTCAGCGCTCCTCAAAGAATTAAATCTGATCGTCGCGGCGGCGAGCCAGCTGCAAGAGGCGAACGAACCCAGTCCCAGGGTGTGGAATTCCATTGAATTCGCATTGCGACAAGAGGGATTGATCCGTCCGCCACGGGCGGGCCGGTCGCTTGTGCCTTCGTTCAGCACCCGCTGGGGAGCGGCACGATGGCTGGTGCCAGCGGCGGCGATGTTGTTGCTGGCTTTGGGAATCTACCTGCGACGTGAGGCGCTGCCCGATCAAGTGGAGCACCAGGCTCGCGTGGCCGTGGCGGTTGGCAACCCGCCTGACCTGGATGATGCCGACTTGATGCAAGAGGTTGCGGACAACGACCCCGCGATGAAGACCCAATACGCAGAGAACCTACGGCAGGTGAATGAATCCATCCGTGACGCGCAGGGCTTGGTGGATGAGAGTCCGAATGACGAGGATGCCCGGCGGTCGTTGATGGACGCCTACCAGCAGAAATCGATGCTTTTTAAGATGGCGATGGACCGTTCTCTGCCATAATGCTGGATATTTTCGGGCAGTGTTTTAGGGCGGCGGCGGATTGGCAGGTGGCTTGGGGGAGTCGTATATGGTGAGCAAGCGCACGGCAAAACTCGTGGCGATTGGCGTGATCGTGGCGGGTACGCTGGTGGCCGAGAGCAAGAAAGAGTACCACTTCGCGGTGGGGCCGAAAGCGGGCGTGTCGGTGATGAATCCGTATGGCTCGATTTCGGTGAGGCCCTCGTTGAACAATACCGTCGTGGTGAACGTGGTTCTGCACTCCGACAAGGTTGAAGTGGATAACAACCAGAACGGCAACCGCGTGGATATTCAGTCGCACCTGCTGGCCGGCGCCGATGCCGACTCAGGCCGCGTGGATTATGAAGTTCTGGTTCCGGCCGATGCGAGCATTACGTTGCATTCGAGCACCGGTTCCTTGCGCGCCGAGAAACTGCACGGCGACGTCAGCCTAGAAGGCGCGGGAGCCGACGTGGATATTCGGGACATCTCCGACGCGCACGTGCATGTAAAGACCATGAACGGTGCGGTAAATCTGGACAACATCCAAAACGGGCATGTTGAGGTGGACTCGCTGAGCGGAGAGGTTACGATGAGGGGCGTGAATGGCCCGCTAGTCCAGGTGGTTTCGACGAGCGGCAAAATCAACTACATCGGCGACTTCGGCAACAGCGGCGAATACCGGCTGACCAGCCACAGCGGCGACATCGAAGCGACCATTCCGGAGTGGACCTCGGCGGACGTGAGCGCCCGCTCCGTGCGGGGAGAAGTGCATGACGATATTCCGCTGCAACCGAAAAACCACACCTGGTTTCCGATCGACAAGGGACGTGCCTTCGCAGGTACCATGGGCAGAGTAGCGGTGTCCTCCACGGTAGTGCTGCGCACCTTCAGTGGTAAAATTCACCTCAGAAAACGCTCCGAAAACAAATAACCAAAGCGAAGAGCAAACCGGATCGGCGCAAACGGCTTGCTAAGAAGCCGGCCAAAGCGACTGGAGTTGGTGCGCTTAGCCCGAAGGCTCGGGCGACAGGCCGACAGTCTGGCACGCGGGCCGTGGTCCTGATCGGCTTCATGGGCGCTGGCAAGAGCAGTGTGGGCCGGGCTTTGGGCGAACAACTGGGCTGGGCTTTTGAGGATCTCGACGAGCGGATTGAACGGCGAGAGCGGCGGAAGGTAGCGGAGATCTTCCGGGATTCCGGAGAATCGGGCTTTCGCCAGGCGGAACATGCGGCTTTGGGAGAATTAGTGAAGGGGTTGAAGGCCGGGGCGGAGCGAATCGTAGCCCTCGGTGGTGGGGCTTTTGTGCAGAAGGAGAATGCCGGGCTGGTCGGGGCGGCGGGCTTCCCCACGGTGTTCTTGGACGCGAGCGTGGAGGAATTGTGGCGGCGTTGCCGGCAGCAGGTGGAGCAGCATGGAATGGAGCGTCCTTTACTCGGCAGTCTGGCAAGTTTTCAGGATCTTTATAAGGCGCGACGACCGTATTACCTGAAGGCATCGCTCCGGCAGGAGACCAGCGGGAAGACCATCGAGGAGATTGCGGCAGAGGTGGTAAGAGCTCTGGGCCTAGATCGAGGCCGCGGAAGACGGGGAGAAAAGCAGTGAATCTGATGGCGTGGGTGCGGTGGGGAGCGGTGGCGGTTCTGGCGTGCACGGCTTTGTTGTGCGCCTCCGACAAAGACTCCGACAAGAAGGACCGGCCGAAGGGCCCCCAACAGGTAGATTCTGGCTCGTTCGGCGTCTTCGTCCGGGGCCAACGCGTGGTGACTGAAACTTTCAGCGTGCAGCAGGACAATGGCATCAGCGTGGTCAAGTCGCAATTGAAGGAAACGGACAGTTCGACGTCGTCCGGTCAAAGGTCGGAGCTGGAGATGACGGGCAGCGGAGAGTTGGTTCGTTACGAATGGAGCGATGGCAACGGTTCGCTGGTGGTAACGCCCAAGGACGAATTCCTGCTGGAACGGATCACTAGCGCGGCGTCCGCCAAACCGGCCGAACGGCCTTTTCTGATGCCGAATACCTCTGCGATTCTGGATAACAATTTTTTTGTGCACCGTGCCGTGTTGGCGTGGCGTTATCTGGCGGCCGACTGTCATGCGGAGAGCAGTGGCCTGAAGTGCCAGCAGGGACCAGTGGAATTCGGCGTGTTGGTGCCGCAGGACCAGACGTCGCTGCGGGTGCGCATGGAACTGGTGGGAAGAGAAAAGGTGACAATCCGGGGGACGGAGCGGGAATTGTTACGGCTGAATTTGTCGGGCGAGTCATTCTCCTGGGCTCTTTGGGTGGATGACAAAGACCAGTTCAAGCTTGTGCGGGTTCTGATTACCGACGCTAACACCGAGGTAGTGCGGGACTAGCGGAGAGACGCGGCGGTTGCGCGACCCTTAATTCGGAGCTAGGTGGGCCACGATGCCGGTGACGGATGGACGTACGGCGCGGGTTCTGATCACGGTGCTGTTGTTTGCGCTGGGGCTGGGGTTTCTCTACGTGGCGCGGCAAACCCTGATGGCCTTCTTGTTTGCGATTTTCTTTGCCTACCTGATGAGTCCTGTGGTGTCGCAGCTGGAGAGATTCCTGCACGGGCGCGGGCGCGCCATCGCCCTCATTTATCTGTTGTTGCTGGGCCTGGTGGTGTTGTTTTTCGCTTCCATGGGGCCGCGGATCGGCCGCGAAGGGGCGCGCTTGGGCCAATCACTGCCGGCTCTGGCTCAGCTAAGTTCCGGCGAGATCGCGGAACAACTGGGCAACCAGCATGGCTGGAACCATAAATTGGTCGATCTGCTTCGGGACTACCTCGCCAGCCATAGCGAAGAAATCGCACAACTGGCGCAGAACGTGGGACTGCATGTGGCGCAAGTGGCGAAGCAGGCCTGGCTGCTGGTGGTGGTTCCGCTCTTGTCGATTTTCTTTTTGAAGGATGGCCGCGCCTTCAGCGAAATCTTGCTTGATTTGGTCCAATCGCGGCTGCAGCGCGAACTGTTGCAGGGCGTGCTCAGCGACTTGAACCAGATGCTGGCCCATTTCATCCGGGCACAACTCACCCTGGCCGTGCTGACCCTGGCGATGTATTCGGGGGGGCTCGGTCTGATGCGGGTGCCGTATGCCCTGGTGCTGGGTACGCTGGGCGGGTTGCTGGAATTTATTCCGGTCGTAGGACCACTGGTGGCGGCAGTGACCATCTTAGGCGTGGCTGTGCTCATGGGTTACAAGCACTGGCTGGTGCTGGTCGTCTTTCTCGGCTGCTGGCGGCTGATTCAGGACTATGTCTCCTCGCCGCGCATCATGGGTCACAGTATGGAACTGCACCCCTTAGCGGCAATTTTTGGCGTGATGGCAGGCGGCGAGGTAGCCGGCATTCTGGGTATTTTTCTTTCCATTCCGGTGATGGCGAGCTTGCGGATTGTCTTTCGGCGCTGGCGGCTGTACGCGCAGAAAAGAAAATTCGGCCCGCTCAATGAGTATGTGCGGGACCACCAGGTTGGACAGGAGAAGTAGGGGATCGGTTCTCAGTCTCAGCTCACAGGCCTTAGATCACAGTGCTCTCGGTTTCGACTTCCCTTCAAGCCTCCTCCTTGTCGCCCTCCATTCGTTTCGCCAGCGGGGGCGCCTGCTCCGCGGCTTTTTCCGCACTTACGTTGCAAACGGCCTGGGCAGAATGGACAGCTTTCCACGAAAGATGGCACCGTTGGCTGTGGCCGGGGCGCTGGGCGCGTTCGGTGGCAATGAATGACCCCTTCCCTGGTAGGGAAATTCTGTCGCAGTTCGGGCATGGTAGTCCTCGAGCTTCGTCTATCGGAGGCAAGGCACGGCACGGCAGTGACGGAAAACTCCCGGCTTTCGCGCCAGGCGGCGAAGTGACTGTAGTTTCTGCCATTTGCAGGTTCTTGCCCGGGTGCGGACCCTGACCCGGTAAGCTTTCGTTAATACGAGCTGTTGTAGAATCGGGGGAACCTCCTATGAGCAAGAAACTTTCTATCGGGATTCTGGGCGCTACCGGCGTGGTTGGGCAGAGATTTATCCAGATGCTGGAGCGCCATCCGTGGTTCGAGGTGTCTTGGCTGGCCGCTTCCGACCGTTCCGAAGGCAAGACCTACTCCGAGGCCACGCGCTGGCGGCTGAAGACGCCGATTCCGGAAAACGTGGCGGCAATGAAAGTGTCCCCGGCCACGCCCGAAGGCGCGCCGAGGATTATCTTCGCGGCGCTCGATGCATCGATTGCCGCCGAAATGGAGCCGCGCTTTGCCGAGGCGGGCTGCGCCGTGGTTTCCAATTCCAGTGCGCTGCGCATGAAGTCCGATGTGCCGCTGGTGATCCCCGAGGTTAACGCCGGGCACATCAGGCTGATTGATGGGCAGGCTTGGCGGAAAAAATCGGGCGGTTTTGTAGTGACCAATCCCAACTGCTCGGCCATCGGGCTGGTATTGGCGTTGGCGCCATTGCAGCGCAGCTTTGGCCTGGAGACCGTGATGGCCGTGACCATGCAGGCGGTCAGCGGAGCGGGTTACCCGGGCGTAGCTTCGCTCGACATTCTGGGCAATGTGATTCCCTACATCCGTAATGAAGAAGAGAAGATGGAAGAGGAAACGCTGAAGCTGCTGGGACAACTGAACGGGACGAAGGTTCTGCCGGCGGCATTCGCCATGAGCGCGCAATGCAACCGGGTCGCAGTCGAGGACGGGCACATGGAATCGGTTTCGGTCCGGCTGAAAAAGAAGGCCAAGCCGGAGGAGATCATCGCTGCATGGAACAGTTACCGCAGCGAACCCCAGGAATTGAAGCTGCCCAGTGCGCCGGAGCGGCCGGTGGTTTATCTCGAGGCCAATGACCGTCCCCAACCGCGATTTGATGTTGACATGGGAGCCGGCATGACGACTGCTGTGGGAAGACTGCGGCCGTGCAGCGTGATGGACTGGAAATTCACTGTGCTTTCGCACAACACCATCCGCGGAGCCGCCGGAGCGGCGGTGCTGAATGCGGAACTGCTCAAGGCGAAGGGCTACTTCGCGACCTCCTAGAATGAAAGCCGAGCCGTGCTTCCATAATCCGCACCTCCGTGATCCCGCAAGGAAGCCACTGCGATGATCGTGATGAAATTCGGCGGCACCTCGGTGGAGGATGCGCGGGCCATCGAGCGCGTGGCCGCGATCGTCAAAGGCCGGCTGCCGCAGAGACCGGTGGTGGTGGTCAGCGCCATGGCCAAAGTTACCGATACGCTGCTTACCATGGCGCGCGCCGCGGGAGCGGGGGAGCGTAAAACGGCGCTTAAGCTCTGCCGGTCGCTCCAAGAACGGCATTACAACACGGCAAGCGAACTGCTGGGCGCGGCGTTGTTTACCGATTTCCACTCGGAGCTGGGAAGCGACTTTGAAGCGCTCGATGAACTGCTGCGCGGCATTTCCGCGGTCGGCGAGTTGACCCCGCGGACCACCGATCATGTGGCAGCGTTCGGCGAGATGCTTTCGAGCAAGATTGTGGCGGCGGCGTTTTCGGCTCACGGACTCAATGGCGCGCACGTGGATGGGCGGGAAGTTTTGGTTACCGACAGCGCCTACATGGAAGCGGTGCCGCAGCAAGATGAGACGAACGAGCGGCTGTTGAGCAAAGTGAAGCCGCTGCTCGATGTCGGCCAGGTTCCGGTGATGGGCGGGTTCATCGGGGCGAACCGTGCGGGCGTGACCACGACCATTGGACGAGGCGGCTCCGACTTTTCCGCCGCGATTGTGGGCGCTGGATTGGGCGCCGAGCGGATTGAAATCTGGACCGACGTGGACGGGATTCTTACTACCGATCCGCGCATTTGTCCGGGTGCGCGGCGCATCAAGGTGATCAGCTTCGATGAAGCGGCGGAGTTAGCGTATTTCGGCGCAAAGGTTCTGCATCCGGCGACGGTGCTGCCCGCCATTCAGAAAAACATCCCCGTATATGTGCTCAATTCGCGTAATCCGTCCTGTGAAGGGACGAAGATTACGACCCGTGCGCCCATGGGAAAAAACATTTTTAAGGCAATCGCGGTGAAGAAGCGCATCACCATTGTGGATGTCGCGGCGCCGCGAATGCTGCTGGCTCACGGCTTTCTGCGAGCGATTTTCGAGGCCTTTGACCGGCATAAGGTCGCGGTTGACGTGGTCTCGACCTCCGAAGTGAGCGTTTCGCTTACCGTGGATTCGAACTACGCCCTTCCAGCCCTGGCCGCCGATCTGGCCAAGCTGGCCGACGTGAAGTATGAGGGCCGCAAAGCAATCGTGTGCCTTGTGGGCGAGAGCTTGCGAGACAAACCGGGTGTGGCGGCGCTGGTGTTTGGCGAACTGAAGGATAAAAAGATTCGCATGATCTCGCAGGGAGCATCGGAGATCAATCTGACATTTGTGATCGAAGAAGATGAAGTACCGGAGGTGATCCAGCGGCTGCACGGCACGTTTTTTGCCGAGTTGGATCCGGAAGTGTATGCGTAGTTGGAGAGAGTCAACCGCCCTTCACCGCAAGGATCGCGAAGGTAGCGCGAAGATCGCAAAGGCATCCTTCCCCGCGCTTTGCGGCCTTTCATAGCAGCCTTTGCGGTTAAAATGTTCTGACCGCATGAACATTCTTCTTCTCGGCCGCGGCAAGACCGGAACCCTGGTGGCGGAGGTGGCACGCCGGCGCGGACACGACGTTCAGGTCGTGGGCGCCGGGGAGAATGCCGGAGGAGCGGCCCTTACCACGGAGAAGTTGCGCGGAATTGATGTAGTCATTGATTTCACGGCTCCTTCCAATGTCGTCGGACACATCGAGGCCTGTGCGGCGGCGGGCAAGAACATGATTGTCGGCACTACCGGATGGTACGCGGAACTGGGTCGCGTCCGGAGCTTGGTTGAGAGCTACGGAACGGGATTCCTGTACGCGGCAAACTTTTCCGTCGGCGTGAATCTGTTTCTTGAGGTTTCGCGCGCGGCCGCCGCCGCCTTAAGGCACGATTACTCTGGACAGATCTTCGAGCGGCACCACGCTCACAAGAAGGACGCACCGTCGGGAACGGCGATCGCCATCCAGCAAGTGATCCGCGAAGCCAGCGGCAGGGATAAACATCTCGACATCACTTCCTTTCGCGAAGGCGATGTCGTGGGCATGCATGAGGTCGTGCTCGATTCCTCCGCCGACAGGATTTATCTCTGTCACGATGCCAAGTCTCGCCAGGGTTTCGCCGATGGCGCCGTGCGCGCGGCGGAGTGGCTCGCCGGCAAGCGGGGCTTCTACGATTTCAAGGATGTGTGGCGCGAGTTGTAGGTTGGCCAACCTTCGCACGCAAAGCCTATTCGCGCTATCTTATTAGCATGCAACTCCGTGGCTGTGGTACCGCGCTGGTCACTCCTTTTCATCAGGATGGTTCTGTTGACGACGCTGCTCTGCGCAGTCTGGTCGCGTGGCAGGTGGAGTCCGGCATCGATTTTCTCGTGCCCTGCGGAACGACTGGCGAGACGCCTACGCTGACCCACGACGAATGGCTGCAGGTCATCGATACCACCATCGAGGTGGTCGCGGGTCGCGTACCGATCATGGCGGGCGCAACCTCGAACTCCACTCACGATGCGGTGGAAAAGGCTAAAGAAGTTGCCGCGCGAGCTGGAGTTGACGCCATTCTCACCGCTTCTCCCTACTACAACAAGCCCACGCAAGAGGGCCAGTACCGGCACTTCAGGGCGATCGCAGAGGCTGTGGGCGACAAGCCGGTCATTCTTTACAACGTGCCCGGCCGCACGGGCGTGAATCTGGAACCGGCGACGCTGGCACGGCTGGCGGAGGTTCCAAACATTGTGGGCGTGAAGGAAGCCAGCGGGAACATGACGCAGATCGCCGAGGCCATCAATTCGGTACCTGAAACGTTTCTGGTTTTTTCCGGGGACGATTCGGTCACCTTGCCCGTGATCGCGTTGGGCGGCCGGGGGATCGTCTCGGTGGCGGCGAATGAGATTCCGCACGAGATGGCGACAATGACGCGGGCTGCGCTCAACAATGACTGGGTCACGGCCCGCAGCATCCATCGTAAGTATCTCGCTTTGATGCAGGCGAACTTCATCGAGTCAAGCCCGCTGCCGGTGAAGGCGGTGCTGGCGATGATGGGCAAAATCGAGGAAAACTATCGCTTGCCGCTCTTGCCCATGCGCCGCGACACGCGATCGAAGCTGCAGAAAATTGTGATGGAAGTTGGACTGATCGCCAAACCGGCCGCGCCGGCGCCGGAGGTCGCGGAATTCTACATCTATGAAAACTGGACGGCCGGTCCGCATAAAATTGTGCTGCACCGTGGCTCGTGCGGGCAGTGCAACCAGGGCAAAGGCCGTCCCACGGGACACGATGCCAACCACGCGCGCTGGCACGGACCGTACGCGACTTTGGCCCAAGGGCGTGAGGTCGCCCATGCCATGACCGGAGTGCTCATTCGCAGCGAGTGCAAGTGCGTATAGCAATTGCTGATTGTTGATTTTTGATTGTTGATTTTCAAAGCCATCCCAGGCGGGTTCTTAATCAACAATCAGCCATCAACCATCCACAATTCCATGTCATCTCTGAAATCTTCCATCGAACGCCTGGCCGCGCTGGGCGAGGTCGAGTACAATCCCGAAGCGCGTCTGGCGTTTCTGGAATTCCGTGACGCGCTTACCCAGGGCAAAATCCGCGCAGCCGAGAAGATCGGCGGCCGCTGGGTGGTCAACACCTGGGTGAAACACGGCATTCTGCTGGGGTTCCGGCTTGGCGAACTGACTGAGACGGGCAGCGGCGGGTTGACCTTCGTGGATAAGGATACATTTCCTGCCCGGCAGTTTTCTGCGGCGGACTGCGTCCGCATCGTTCCCGGCGGATCGTCGGTGCGGGTGGGAGCTTACGTGGCGCCGTCGGTAATCTGCATGCCCCCGATGTTCATCAACGTGGGAGCCTATGTGGACGAAGGCACGATGATCGATTCCCACGCTTTGGTGGGATCGTGCGCCCAAGTCGGCAAGCGCGTGCATCTGAGCGCGGCGGCGCAGATTGGCGGCGTGCTAGAGCCGGTGAACGCCGTGCCCGTGATCATTGAAGACGACGTGCTGGTGGGCGGCAATTGTGGGGTCTATGAAGGCACCCTGGTACGCACGCGAGCCGTCTTGGGCGCAGGAACGATCTTGACGCGTTCGACGCCGCTCTACGATCTGGTGCGCGGTGAAGTTTATCGCGCGACGCCGGAATCGGTGCTCGAAGTTCCTGAAGGCGCTGTGGTCGTGCCGGGATCGCGCGCGGTGAAGCAAGGCGCGGCTGCCGAGTTAGGAATTTCCTTATATACGCCGGTGATTGTAAAGTACCGCGACGAAAAGACGAGTCGTGGGATCGAGTTGGAGGACTGGCTACGGTGATCCGCCGGCGTCAAAATATAAGGCTCTTCAACCTGCGCAGCTACCCGACGTTGATCGCTAGCTTCCCCGCCCCGACGAGAGCAATCTGAATTTGCCCGAGCTTCTGCACTACGGCGTCGGCTTCGCTCAGTGCTGACGCTGGATGACTGCTGGTCAGACCAATCGCTTTCATCCCACTCGCGTGCGCGGACCGGATTCCGGCGGGCGCGTCTTCGATCACCAAACATTGCTTTGGGTCGACGCCCAATAACTCTGCGCCTTTCAAGTATGGCCCCGGATGCGGCTTTCCGGTGGCGACATCATCTGCGGTGATCATGACCTTCGGAACTGGTATGCCGGCGAGCTGGAGCCGTGCGAATGCCAGATGGCGAGTTCCGGATGTGACCACGCCCCAGCGGCCCTCAGGAATCGAGCGGAGGAGATCGATCGCGCCGGGCATCACGGCGACGCCGTCAAGATCGTCCGCCTCGCGGCTTTCCAACTTCCGAACTTCCGCTTCGGTGTCGAGATGAGGAGCGACGGCGCGAATCACTTCGACCGCGCGGGTGCCGTGGCCGATGGCGATCACCTTCTCTTCGTCAATTCCGTGCTCGCGGGCCCAAGCGCGCCATTGCCTCTCCACCGAGCGCGTGGAGTCGACAAGGACTCCGTCGAGATCGAAGAGAACGGCGGTGCAGTGGAAGATGGTCATTCCTTTTCTTACCACAGAGGGCGCCAGCGCGTCGGAGCCGGCAGAATCTGCGGCGCTGGTGGCATCCCAGGCTGCCAGGTGGGCTGGCCGGCGGAGTTGCAAATGTCGCTCGCGGAAGTGGGCCTTGGCGCGCTCACCCCAGGCGCGCACGAACCAATAGTTTAGGCCGGCGCCGATGGCGGAGCTGACCAGAGGGATCATGCGTCCCGCCCACTTCTCGACCACCTCAGCGCTGGCCCGGGCGGCGATCCGCTGAATCACGCGCGGGACGAACTTGTTGACGACTTCTTTCTCCAGAAGTTCGCGGCTGATGTCGACTCCGGCCGCGCTGGCGGCGGCCATCCAGAGTTCGGCAATTTCGCGGTCGGTGTTGAACTGAAAGCCGTATACCAGGCTCAGTTTCTGGATGGTCCGCAGAGTGACGGCGGACAAGATGCCGAGATCGGGGAAGATGGTGATCAGGCCGCCGAGACCGAAACCCGCGCCCTCGAGGGCAGCGAGTTTCGTTCCGCTGCGAATGAGGTCGTCGGCCACAACATCGAGCTCGTGTATCTCGAGCGAATACAGTCCGTGATAACCGCTAATGGGTAGCCGGTAGGCGGTGCGGAGTTGCAGCAGGAACTTCCCGGGATCGACCCGCACCGTGGAGTAGGCGCGCGTCAGCCCCTTGACGAGCGTCTTCTCAACGCGGCGGCGAAGCCAGGACTTGGATTCAGCATAGGGCATCATCTCAACCTTAATTCAGTGGGCCAGAGAATGCCACCGGCATGGGTTCAATAAAGAGCAGAATGCAGTCTGTGCTAGCATCATCAGTATCTAATGCCAACAGGAAAATTGCAGATTATCCCCTTAGGGGGCCTCGGCGAGTTCGGTATGAACTGCATGGCGGTCCGCTGGGGCGACGACATTATTGTGATCGACGCGGGCCTCATGTTTCCCGAGGCTGAATTGCTCGGCGTCGATATTGTGGTCCCGGATATTTCCTATCTCATCGAGAACCGGCAGCGGGTTCGGGGCATCGTCCTCACCCACGGCCACGAGGACCACATCGGCGCGCTGCCGTGGATTCTATCCGAGCTCAACGTCCCGGTGTGGGGCACGGAGTTCACTCTGGCTTATGTGGAAGACAAGCTCGACGAGCATGGATTGCTTGACGACGCCGACCTGCGCGAGATTCGTGCCGGCGAGCGCTTCAAGGCGGGCGTGTTTACCATCCATCCCATTCGCGTGACCCACAGTCTGGTGGACTGTGTCGCGCTGGCGATTCATACTCCGCTGGGGGTGGTGATTCATACTGGCGACTTCAAAGTTGATCCCACGCCCACCGACAATCATCTTTTCGACCTGCACGCTTTCGCCGAATATGGCAAACAGGGCGTGCTGGCGCTGTTTCAGGATTCAACCAACGTTGAACGCAAGGGTTACACGCCCAGCGAGCGCGCTGTGCGGCGCAAATTTGACGAAGTATTCGCGCACACCGAGCGGCGGCTTTTCATTTCATGTTTTTCCTCTTCCATTCACCGCATCAAGTTGACGGTGGAACTGGCGCACCAGCACGGCCGCAAAGTGGCGTTCATTGGCCGCTCCATGAACAACTCCGCCGAAATCGCAGAAGATCTGGGCTATCTGGAAATTCCCGAAGGGCTGGTGATTAATCCCGGCGAGATGAAGAATTTTCCGCCGGAAAAAGTGTGCGTGATGATCAGTGGAACCCAGGGTGAACCGATGTCCGCCCTGTCGCGCGCGGCAGTGGACAACCACAAGCACGCCAAGATCGAGAAAGGCGACACGGTCGTGCTCTCATCGCGCATTATCCCGGGCAATGAGAAGACGATTTATCGCATGATCGATCACTTGTTTCGCCGCGAGGCCTATGTAATTTACGAAGACGGCACCTCGCCTCCCATTCATGTCAGCGGACACGGCAGCCAAGAGGAATTGAAACTGATCATCAACCTGGCGAGGCCGAAGTACTTCATTCCGATCCACGGCGAGTACCGCCAGTTGAAGCTGCACGCTGAGATGGCGGCAGCGATGCATGGCTCGGTGGGCAAGGTGATCCTGCTCGAGAGCGGCGACGTTCTTGAGTTCGACGAGCACAACGCCCGCAAGGCCGGACGCGTCAACGTGGGCCGCGTCTGCATTGATTCCGGATCGCGTACGGATGTGGTCGAGGATTTGATTATCAAAGACCGGCGGCACTTGAGTGAAGACGGCATCGTGCTGCCCATCATCGCCATCAACAAGCTTTCAGGCCGCGTGGAGACTACGCCGGAGATCGTGACCCGTGGCTTCAATCCCGGGGAGGACGGCTTGCTCGACGGAGCCCGGCGCATCGTCGAAGACACCTTGGCGCACTCGAGCGAAGAGGAAAAAGCCGATTATGGCGTGATCAAAGAAAAGATCCGCGCCGACCTGAAGCGCTACATTTCCAAGCAGACGCAGAAGCGGCCGCTGATTATGCCGGTGATTTTGGAAATCTGAGATTTGCCGCTTAAACCCTTGTGGGTGGGAGCGGTGACGCATGGACGCCGCAATCCCGCATCATGGCCGCGATCCTGAGAGGCAGGGAGTAAGCGTGGTCACCATCGAGGAAATCCGCTCCGCCCAAGCCCGCCTGCGCGGCATCGCCCTGCGCACGCGCCTGATCGAATTCCATCATGGAGAAGCCGGGGTTCGCCGCCTCTTCCTGAAGCCGGAGAACCAGCAGCCCATTGGCGCCTTCAAACTTCGCGGGGCTTACAACAAGATTGCCTCGCTGTCGGAAGCAGACCGCAAGCGCGGAGTCATCACCTATTCCAGCGGCAACCACGCACAGGGCGTGGGCTATGCGGCGCGGGCGCTGGGCGTGAGGTCCGTCATCGTGATGCCGGGGAACGCTCCGGCGATCAAGCGCGAGGCCACGGCGGCGCTGGGCGCCGAGATCGTCATCGTGGGCCCGGGCAGCGCTGAGCGTCAGCTCAAGGCCGAAGAGCTGGCAGCGCGGCATGGATACGTGATCGTGCCTCCCTACAACGACGAGCAGATCATCGCCGGCCAGGGGACGATGGGACTGGAAATTCTCGAGGACCTGCCGGAGGTGGAAACGGTACTCGTGCCGGTGGGCGGCGGAGGCATGATCAGCGGCGTGGCTGCGGCGATTAAATTGAGCAAGCCCTCGATCAGGGTAATCGGCGTAGAGCCCCAACTGGCAGGCGATGCACAGGCCAGCTTGCGCGCTGGAAAGATCGTTCAGTTCCCTGCCAGTGAGGTTTCGCGCACCATCGCCGACGGATTGCGGACGCAAAGCATCGGCCCCATCAACTTCGAGCACATCCGAAGCTACGTGGACGATATCGTTACCGTCACCGAAGACGAGATTCGGCAAGCGGTCAGGCTGCTG
>Ga0182015_10001302_pt1 | contig 33374 bp, 20 predicted proteins | sample 712P3MmetaG_FD_120478 | JGI IMG/M metagenome (GOLD analysis project Ga0182015, IMG submission 120478) | Permafrost microbial communities from Stordalen Mire, Sweden - 712P3M metaG | ecosystem: Environmental > Terrestrial > Soil > Wetlands > Permafrost | place: Sweden: Stordalen | collected...
CGTTTGGGATCGAAATTCGGCGCGCGCTGCACTTCGAATTTCACTCCCGCGACGCGCAGTATATTTCGAAAGAAAGCGCGCTGCGGCCAATCGTTCTTGCGCGGGTCAATGAAAATAGCGAGACAAACGAGAAACGTGCAAATCACAAAGAAGTGAATGCCGCTGGCCATCCACAAAATCGCCGATCGCACCGCCAGATATGCATTCTTCATGCAAATATATCCAGCGCGCCGGGAAAAACTTCGATTGTCCGGCAATCCAGCTCGCGGCACTCGCCATCCACCATCACGTTCACCGGCCCGTCGAGCTCGAAATCCACTCGACGCACAGCTGCGCGCGAGGCAAGCGGGTGCCGAATGTGCGTTCCATCGAAAAGCGTCGGCAGATTGCGCAATAGTCCAATCCGGCCGATTGGTCCCCAACGAACGTATTCAAGCAGCCCGTCATCAGCTGCGGCTTTCGGCGCAATCATCATTTGTCCGCCGGTGAAGCGGCTGTTGTTGAACGCAAGAAAGAGGCACCGCCGGCTGTCGAGCCCCGCTGCCGAATCAAGGCGATGCGGAAACGCTCGGCGATCGAGCCGCGCGAGACACAGCAGCACACCGAGCACATAGCCGCCTTCGCCAAACGCCTTGAATCTCTTGTTTGCCGCTGCGGTCACGTCCGCAGCAAATCCCAGCGTGAGTAAATTGATATAGAAAAGTTCGCCGTTCGCGTGCGTCAATCGCATCACGTCGCAGCTTCGACGTCGGCCGCTCGCGATGGCTTCGGCAGCGCCATTCGCCCCGTTCACCGTAAAATCCTTCAAAAAAGAATTGCCGGTCCCAAGCGGCAAGAATCCCAGAGACGGCTTCTCGCCGGAAAGGGCTTCGGGAAAAAGCCCATTCACGATTTCATACGACGTTCCGTCGCCGCCGACCGCGATGAAGTTCCGCCAGCCGCGGCCATAATAGTCGCGCGCGACCCGCGTCGCGTCGCCGGGTGCCGCTGTGCTGCGGACTTCAATTTCAACGCCCTTTTTCCGCAGCTCTTCGAGCGCGGCCGGTGCCAGTTTCCCGCAGCGCCTGCCGCCCGCCGCCGGATTCACGACGGCCAGGAATCGTTCGCGCGCAGCGCTCATAACGGAATGACCGCGTTTGAGTCGAGCCCCTGCCGTATTTCTTCCGCTAACACGTTGCGTTTGATCTTAAGCGCCGCCGTCCTCGGAAAATCGCGGTCCCACGGAACAATTCCGCTGATTCGTTTGTAATTCAGCAACCGGCGATTGCGCGCGACAATCTCGGCGCGCAGCTCTTCATCGATCGTATGGTTCTGCTCCGGATGTACGACAATCACCAATTGCTCGCCGGTCATCGTTCGCTTCGGCCAAACGTAATTCGCCGCGAAAACGCCAAACTCCTTTGCTGCAATTCCTTCAAATACGTTCTCAATGTCCTCGGGATAAATATTCTTGCCCTCGTCGGTTACGATCATATTTTTCTTCCGCCCGAAGAGTTGCAGATGGCCCGCCGGATCGATCCGCCCAAGATCTCCAGTCATCAGCCAGCCATCGACAAGCACTTCCGTCGTCATCTCAGGATCGTCCAGGTAATGCGACATCACAGTCTTACTGCGCACGGCGACTTCGCCGATACCATCTGCGTCCGCTTTAACGATCTTCACTTCCATGCCCGGCAGCGGCTTTCCGACAGTGTCGGCGCGAAATGGCCTGAAGTCATTGAGCGTGATCGCGGTACCGGCTTCGGTGCAGCCGTATCCGTTTGCAACCGGAATTCCCAGGTCGTAGAAGAATTGCAGCGTCGCGGGCTCGGTGAACGCGCCACCTGTAAAGAGGGCCCGCAATTCGCCGCCGAACGCGTTGTGAACATCGCGAAGCAGCGCGCGGCTCAGCCCGACTCGCGGCCGTCCCCGAGTCATCGTCCGATTAATGCGAATCAGCCCATTCAAGACGCGCCGTTTGCCAACCGGCAGTTCGCTAAATTTCTGCCGCAGCCCGCGCTCCAAATTCTTGAGCACCATCGGAACGAGGCTCATGTATGTGATCTTGTATTTCGTGAATGCTTCGCGAATGTATTCCGGCCGCAGCGACCGCAAATGCACCACCGTTGCGCCGCATGTGAACGGTCCGATAAAACCCACCATGAAATCAATCGCATGATTCGTCGGCAAAATGCTCAAGTAGCGCACACCCGGCCAAAACGGATAAAGCGAAGTCAGCGCGACGCACTGCTCGAGATAATTTTCGTGCGTCAGGACGCAGCCCTTCGGTCGCCCGCCAGTGCCGGACGAATAAACGATGCACGCAGGGTCGTGTCTCTCACGCGAGAAAAAGTCCGCGTCACCCTTTCCCTTGCTGTCCTCCCAACGATGAGCGCCGTAAATCTCTGTACTTGCAGGAGCTTCGGTCACCAAAACAGTTTTGGTGCGCAATGTCCCGAACTCGGATGATTGCGCCATGGCCCTCCACAAATGGTATTCGGCGATGAGTACTTCAGCTTTCGAGTGCGCGAGCAATTGCAATTGTTCAGCCGGCGTCAATTTGTAGTCGATCGGAACGAGCACGCCGCCGCAATAGAAGATCGCATAGGCCGAAATCAGCCATTTCGACTGATTCGTCATGATGATGGCGGCGCGCCCGCCGGGGCGAAATGCCGAATCCTGCAGCCAGCGCACCAGGGGCAGCGCTGCTTCTTTGAATTGCCGGTAGCTCAGCCGGCAATTCTCTCTGTCGCGATCCGCTTCGATCAGGCAGATTTCGTCCGGCCAGCGCTCAAGCGCGTCACACAGCGCCGCACCAAGACAGGAATAACGGCTGAGGTCGAGCATCAGAGGCGGGCTTGAATGCGCTCCGCGAGCGTCCGGAAATCGCTCACGCCCTGCAATTCATAATCCGGCAATTCCACGTGAAAATGATTTTCGAGCCGCGTCAGAAGATCGAGCGTCTGAAGACTATTGATGCCGAGCTTCTTGAAAAAGTCGTCGTCGGGGCTCAGCCGCTCGCGCGGAACTTTGAAATGCTGTGCTGCGAGCGTGAGAATTTGCTCCGTGGTTTCCTGGAGATTAGGCATCGTTCTTCAGCCTCAAATGGCCGCCGTTTACGGCAGATACGGCAGCGCGTCCGTGGACTCGACGAACTTCTTCAACCCGGCTTCGACTTCCGGCCGCACAAACAATTCGCAAAACGTTTCTATTTCGCGCCGCAGTTCCGCTTCCGGGATATGTTTGATAAATCTTTTCGCGGCAGTCGCCGTCTCGCGGTCGAATTTAGCGAGCTGCGCCGCAGTTGATCGCGCGACGTTCAACGCTTCGCCCTCCCCCGTCACCTGGCTCACAAGCCCTACGCTTTGTGCTTTTGCGACATTGAAGCTGCGCCCGGTCAGAAGCAAATCGCGCACAACGGCATTTCCAAGATCGCGCTTCAGCCGTGGAATTCCGCCGAATCCGGGAATTAATCCGAGGCGCAATTCCGGAAAACAGAAGCGCGCCATCTTGTCGGCGATAATGATGTCGCACGTGAGCGCCAGTTCCAATCCGCCGCCAAACGTTACGCCGTGCACAGCGGCGATCGTCGTGATCGGCGCCGCGTCAATCTCGTTCATCACCCGATGAATCCGTTCAAGAAAATCTCGTACGCCCTCAAGCCGCTTTTCAGGCGACAGTGCCTGCATCCTCTCGTACAATTCCCGCAAATCAGCGCCCGCGCAAAAGCTGCCAGGCAATTTGCTGTAAATAATCAGCGCGTGCGTCGTTTCATCGAGCGACGCGAGCAGTATGCTCAGGCGTTCAAGCTCGAGAAGCGTCTCCGAGCCGATTTCGTTTCCGGGCTCGCGATGCAGCGCGAGTTCGACTGTTCCGTTCGCCGTCGTCCACGAAAGCGTTTTGCCTTGAAATTCCTTCATATCTGTGGCTTTCGATAGATATCTTCGATGGCCGGCCGCAGCCGTTCGATGATCGCGTCCCTCTTCAGTTTACCATTGGTGGTCAGCAACCCATTCTCGACCGAGAACGCCTCGGGCGCGACGCAAAACGCGCGAATCTGGCGATAATGCGGCAGGCCGCTATTGGCGCGATCGAGCGCCGATTGAAGATCCGGCGCAGCCAGGCCGTTGCCGTTTGCGGCTGAAAAGACCGCAGCGAGAAAACTTCGATCGTTGCCAACAAGCATCACGTGATCGGCCGCAGGCATAAGCGCTCGCAGATTCTCTTCGATCGGTTCAGGGGGAACTTTGTGCCCTGAATTCAAAACGATGAGATTCTTCACGCGTCCCACGATCCGCCAATTGCCGTCCGCGCGCCGCTCCCCCTGATCTCCCGTATGGAACCAGCCGTCGCGCAAAGCTTCCGCTGTCGCGTCCGGTCGATTCCAATAGCCGGGAAAAACATTCGGACCGCGTACGAGAATTTCTTCGTTCTCGCCAACCTTCATTTCGATTCCCGGAATCGCAGCTCCGATGCAACCAGGAACCGGATGACGCGGGTCGTCGAGAGTGCAAATGCCCGTGGTTTCGGTCAGCCCGTACACCTGCAAGACCGGAATTCCTATCATCATAAAGAACAACTGCGTATCCACCGCCAGCGGAGCAGAGCCGCAAATCAGCGCTTTCAGATTCACGCCGATTGTCGTGCGAATCTTTCGAAACATAATTGCATCGGCAAGAGAGAGCCACGCGCCATCGCCAAAACGCACTTTACCGCTCTGCTCCCGGGCGTAAGCAGCCTTGGCGCGCGCGAAGAGCGACGCCGCGAATCCGCCTCGATCCGAAATCTGCGCTTCGATCTTCGTGCGAATGCGCTCGAGCAATATCGGAACGTTGATAAAGTAATCTGGCGTAGCTACTTTCATTTCGTCGGCCAGCCGCTTCAGATCCATCGAAAGCAGAAGAATGCTGTTCCTGCTGAGCGCCGTCAGCATCACAAGCCACGAAGCCGCCAGGCTCATCGGCCCGTAATGAAAAATGCGATCCGGCCGCGATTGCCTCGGATAGAGCGCCATCAATTCATCGAGACGCGCATTCGTGCAGGGAATGATGTGGTTCACTCCGCGCACGTTGAGCATGACGCCCTTCGGCTCGCCCGAAGTTCCGGACGTATAAATAATCGTGACGGCGTCATCGTCCGCGAGTGTCACAGGCGGGCTCGCGTCGTTGCCAGCGGTCGCAAAAACATCGTCGAAAAGCGCCGTTGCCGGCGATTGCGGCCAGATGCACGTAATCGAATCGCGCAACGCCGCATCGGAGCAGAGCAGCCGCGCTGGCGCGCAATCTTTCATCATCCCCACAAGCTCGGTGGGAACCTGCCGCGCATAAAGCGGCACAACAATAATTCCCTCAGCCATCAAGGCAAGATCAACCGCGGTCCAGCGAATGCTATTCGGCCCGAGAAGCGCGCAGCGATCGCCTTTTTTCAGCCCGCTGCCTTGGACATATGCCCGCGCCTTCGCCATGAGCTCGAGCAATTGCTTGCCGGAAGCTGTCTCAAGCCGATCGGTGTGAATCTCCTGCATTACGGGCGCGTCGCCCGCATTTTTCAATCTTTCGAGAAGTGTTTCGAGGAAGTTCATCGAGTCAGGCAGCTCCGCTCAAGCGTGTGCCGTCGCCAATTGTTCCAGTTGCGGGCTCATGGGCGGCAAGTATTCTTCCCAACTTCGCGCGCCGCCTCGAATCGGAAATTCCGGATAACGCTGCGCTAAGTGTGCTTCAAGATAAGTTCCCATGCGCGCCATGAGCTGCAAATTCCGAACCACCGTCGCCGCCAGGGCCTCCCGAATGGCTTCGCTGTCTTTATCGAGCCGCTCGAGAATCACGACCAGCTTTTCTTCGAGGTCAGGATCGTCCACGCGAAGCAATAGATGATCGTGGCCGCGCTCGTGCATGATATTCCGAATCCGCTCGTCCATTGTGATCCCTGCGGAAACGACGCCCGCCGGCATGGACGTGACGATGGCGTGATAGCGCGATGAAACCATGCGATCGCAACACCGCAGCACGCTGACAAGTTCGTACATGTTGTAGCGCTCGGAAGAAAAAATCGGGGCGCCGCCAAGCTGCTCGCTCACCCGCTCGCACGAACGCGTGTCGAGCGCTTCCATCGCGACGAGAATTGTGAACATCGGTCGCGTCTTTGTGTACCTCTTGACCGCGCCGCTGATTCCCGAAAGATATTTCTCGTAAGCCGCGTTCACGTCCGCGCCCGATCGATGAAAATACAGCGACCGGTAATGGCTTTCTTTGTAGGCTCCCGCCACCGCATGTGAAATCCACTTCGAAATGGACGGCTTCACGGGCCACCAGAACGGATGAATCGGGCAGACGGCAAGCACCGGCATTCGCCCGTCCCACCCGGCGTCGCGCAGCGCCTTCTCTCCGTATTCCGGGCCGTGCGGTTCAAACGTCCACGCGGTATCCGTTCCAAGCTCTGTCGAAACACCGAGTTTTCCGAGCACGTCTTGCGATTCCGGATTTCGCGTGATGATCAGCGAATCGGCGCAATATCGCTTGCACATCTTTCGCAGCAGCGGATCCATCTCGCCGGCTTCCGCGCCGTAGCCGACGCTTAACTTGTTCTGCGCGGAAGCGATGCCCAGCGAGCCAATGATCATTGTCGTCAGCGCATTCGCGAATTTGCTCTTGAACATCGATCCTTCGCACGCAATCACGCCGTCATGCTGCGGCACTTCGCGAAAGAGAAATGGCGGAAAGACGTCAGGCAAATAGACCTGCCGCGCGTCGCCGAAATAGCCGCGCGAGTTCTCGAAGCTCTGCGTCATCACGGAAAGATCGAGATTTTCCGCGCCCAGCACCTGCCGCACCTGCCGCAGTATCTCCTCCACGCGTACGTCCGAGCCCGTGTTCCGCGTGCCGTTGTAACCCGCGAAAAGCAGCTTCAACTTGTCGCCCGGACGCCAACTTCGGCCCGCTCCAAGCATCCACGTGAGCTTTTCAAGCTCGATAATGCCACTCACCCACGCCTCGAGTAGCACGTCGGTCATGATCGGGTATCCCTTGACTCCTTACTTGGAGCGGCAGCCGACGCCGTTTTCGCCGTGTTGGCAGCGCTCGGCCAATCTCGATAGCTATACTGGAAATTGCTTTCGCGGCTGAAGCGCATCAGTTCGTAGCAATATTTCGAGAACGGTGCCGGCTTGCGCCCAAGCTCCGCCACCACGCGCGAATTGTCGAAAACTGTATTCCAAAGCAGATACGGAAAGAAAACTTTCAGCAACGTCGCAACGCCGCCGAGCTTGCCCGAACGCCGCGCAAGCGAATTGATCATTCGCGTCGAGGACTTCTCGAGGCCGGGCATAAATATCGGCCCGCGCCTGCCCTGCGCGCTCGCCAGCGCCTCCGTAAGTTGTTGAAACGTCTCAGCATCCGTCCCTGACGAAAGATGATAAATCTCGTGCAGCGGTTTTTCTTTCAGATGCAGCGTCGAAATCGCGTCGGCCACGTAATCAACCGGCACAATGTCGAGCCGATCACCCGGCCGGAAGGGAAGCACCGGCAGGCCCGCAAGAAATACGAACGCGCGCACCATGTCGAATTGCGTCGTCTCCGCTCGCCGACTATCGCCAAGGACGATGCTCGGCCGCAAAAAAAGCTTCGAAACATCGGGCAACAGCTCCCGACCCATGTGCTCGCAGAATTTTTTCGTGCGCGCGTAAGGATCGTAATCCGAACGATCCCAGTCAATCGCAGTGTCTTCCTCAACTACCTCATTGCTCCGCATCCCAGCGACAGCAACGGTGCTCACATGGCTGAACCGCCGCAGACCGTGATCGGTGTTCGCGCGCGAGGCAAGCTCGATCACTTGGAGCGTGCCGCGCAAATTCACATTCAGGCACGCCTTTTCGGATTTGCGATTAAGCGAGGCGGCGCAATGAACAACGGAATCTGTGGTTTTGACGAGGCGCTGATAGTCGTCGTCTTCGAGTCCAAATTTTGAACCCGTCAAATCGCCACGAAAAAACGCAATTCGCTGATCGAGCAGTTCGCGGAACCGCGGAAAATCAATATGAATCTGAATTGCGCGCCAAAGCCGCGCGCGCGCTTCGTTCGCATCGCGCGCGCGGACAAGCAGATTTATATTCTCCGAGGAATTCTCCAGGAGATTCGCCAGAACATGCGCGCCGATGTAGCCGGTCGAGCCGGTCAGGAAGATGGCCACGGTGTTTGGGTGTTCAGGACGCTGCCGGAGCTGCTCGCGTCGCTTCCGCTGCGCCCGTGCCCGTCTCCGGCGTGTCGCCGAGCGGCACGCTGCGACGCGGTTGCGCCTCTGGGGCGCGTCCTTCGATGAGAGGATAGCACCACTTCCGCAGCGCCGGAATGTGCACGTTGATCCAATAATCCCACCAATCGAGCGAACCAGCGTTGTAGCCGAAATCAGCGCGTTCTTCTTCCGGCAACGCCACCGCCAGCCGCTCGATGTTCGACGCTTCGAAAATATGATCGTTGTGCAGAATGAATGGCTCGAATAGCGCGATTAATTTGATCACCTTGTCGAGTTCGCGTTCTTGCCGGGCGAGCGGCGGCTTCACGAATGGAATCGGCTCAACGCTGCGGTTGATCGCCTGCACGATAGCCTTCTGCGCAGGCGCCGATAATTTCTCATATCGAGCTTTCGACACGGGAATCGCATCGAATTTTATTTTCATGCGATGTCCAAGGCCATTTTGCGCGCGGTAATATTTGCGATGGCCGAGCCCGGTCAGCTCGATCGAGCGCCGCATGTTGCACGGATTCGTCACCGACGATGCAATTTGATAGACCGGCGCGTGGAATTTCTGAACGAGCGCCGCCGCAACCAGCGTCATGCCCCGGCAAACGAGATCCACGGGCACGATGTCGAGGCATTTGCGCTCATTCGTCGGCAGTTGCCGGAAATATGTTCCAAGCAAATAGGAAAGCGACGCCGAAGTGTTGATCCCTTCGTTCCATCCGAGAAACGGTTTTTCGATTGACGACTCGACAATCGCCGGCCGAACGAGCGCGATGGGAATTTGAGGCGAGGTGGCCATGAACTTCTGGATCAGCGATTCCGCAAGGCCCTTCGTCAGTGTGTAAGTATTCGGCCAGCCCAACTCATTCGCGCGCCGCGTGCCGGCCGCTGTCATTTGCTGCCGAATCCAGCGCGTCCGGTTCTTGCGTACCTGATTATCGAGCGCCACGCCGTGCAAATCTTTTGCGGCGTGCTCGCTCGCGAGCGCCTGGCGGCGCAATTCCGCGGTTAACTCAGCGCTTTCGGCGCGCGCTTCCGTCTCTCGAATCAATTCTTCGAGCGCGCGCATTTCCGTTTCGGCGTCGTAATCTTTCAAGCCCGCAGGTGTGTAGTTCGGCTTGATCTCTTCGAGGATGCGTCCGTCGCGCTTGCCCGCAACGTAGCACGTCGAAAGATGCAGCAGCGAGCCATGCCGGCAGGTCTCAAGAAAATTCAACACGTTCGCAACCGCGAAGACATTCGAGGAAAGCGCGTCCCGCAAATCCGGATTGAAATCCGTCAATCCAGAGGAATTGACGATCACGTCGAGCTTCGCGGCCAGCTCCGCGGCGATTTCGGGCGATAGCCCCAGTCCCGGCTTTGTCACATCGCCTTCGACCACTTGCACGCGCATGCGAAGAAATTCCGCAAGCCGCGCGCCGTGCTGGTCCGCGAGCGGGCCAAAGACGGGCGACTCTTCCACAATTTTCTGAAATCGCGCCAGCGAAGTCTGAGACCGATTCCTCCGGATGAGAACGTAGACTTTCCGAATCTCGGGTAGATCGTGAAGTAGATTTGCAATCCAGACCTTTCCGATAAAGCCAGTCGCTCCAATCAGCAAGATGCTTTTGCCCGCGAGCGACTCGCGCACCGAAAGTCTTGGAATCCCAGGGCGGCCCGGAAAGTGAACGACGGCGGCGTCAACTTTCGCGGACTCCCGGCGACCGGGCCGGATTGCTCTCTCGAGAATTTCCGGACGCTTGCTATAGCCGAGATCTTCAGCCAATTTCTCCTGGCTGATTCGCCCGTCCGGCCGGTGGCCTATCAGCTTCGCGAGCGGCCCGCGCGGACGAATCACCGGATCGAGAAGCCGCCCAGTCGCCATCCCGTCGCGAAATTCTAGCCGGTTCGCGATCAAACTCTCTACGCCAAGATACTCGGCCAGCGGCGCCATGATGTGATCGAGCCCCTGGCTGACGAGAACGATGCGCTCGCCTCTCGCGATCGCCTCGTTCAGTTTTGCGACGCCTTCCGGTTTCAGCCGCGGCTTGAAGACGTATTCGAAATATTCCTGGCCAAGCAGTTCCAGCCGGTCGCGGCTGACGCCTCTCAGCACCGTGTGCAGCAGCCGAGTGGCGCCCACTCTGTGCGTTGCATAAATAATAGGCCGCGCCACCGCGAGCACACCCATCGTGCCGCGCCGCGCCCAGCGTTCAAGAAAGCTCTGTGCGTTCCACGCGAAAAATCCCACCGGGCGGACCGCCGTAAGGTTCAGAAGGCTGCCTTCGACGCGCCAGTAGGTATAAGGGCGGGAATCGGCCCTAGCAGCGCCAGGGTTGCGGCCGTTCGTTGAGTTGGATCGGGACGATGTTCCCATTACCAGGTCAGTCCGGCTGAATGCAATGTACGCCTATGGATACGCAGAAACTAACATTCTACCAGTAGGCAATCAAGGGAGCGAGCGTCTGCGAAGCCCTCGCCTAAGTTATTGCCTAGCATCGACTTAGAAGTACGCCTTCGAGGCACTGCAGGCCATCGTCCGCTATCCCCGAATCACCGCGCGGATCTTCGGCGAGCCCGTAACTGCCGACTGCATCTCAGGGGACTTACTGATCGTGTCGAGAACCGCTCTGGTTACCTTACCATCCATCTCAGCCGCACTCCGAATTTCCACTGGGTAGCGCACCACGTATTCGAGGCCCGTATCTCCGAATCGAAGTTGTCCTTCAGGCGATGGCGCCCTCATTCGAACATCAATTCGGCGCTCGACCGATCCGAACTGCCTTTCGATTTCCTGACGGTAATGCTCGTAGACCGAACTCACAGCGGCCATCAATTTGTCTTGCGCGGCCTGATGATTGGTTCCCGGCGCCATTGAAATCGCCACTTCGTGCCACGTGTATTCCGTGCCCGGGAGCTGCTTGAACAGAGGCGTGGTCGCCTGAAACAGCACCGAGTTCGAAAATACGACGATCCGGCCCGTGGGATAAAGGTCCACGTTCGTTCCAGCCAATTCCATCAAGTACATGCGGACGATGCCAATATCAATTACATCTCCGGTGACGCCCGCGATCGAGATGCGGTCGCCGACGTTGATGCCATACCGCCCGACCACGAAGAAATATGCCGCGACGGACAAGATCACGGCTTGCAGAGCGACAGCAATGCCGGCAGTGATGAATCCGGCGAATGTCGCGAGCGAACTGAATTCGCTGACGAATCCGAGCAGCAGTACAATGACCACAAGAAATCCGGTCACGAACCGCCGTATCGTGAGAAATTGCCGCCGCCTGCGCTCGTCCTTTATGTAGCGGAACGTCATCCGGCGCCACACGTCTGACAGGATCATCAGAAGTGCCAGCGCGATTCCGATGACGAGCGCGCGCGCCAGCACCGTGCGCAATACCGTCTTGTACTCGCTCGAGATCGATTGCCGCCATTCGAGCAGGTTCGAGCGGCTCTGATCGAGGAGAATGATTTCCTGGCTCAGCGGAAGCGTGGCGCTCGTAATACGCTTGAATCTTTCGGTGAGTTCTTCAAATGCTTTCTTGTCCGCGTCCAACTGCGCCGGAGTTGTTGATGGAGGCTGGTTCGCCCGATTCTGTCCCTGCTGGATCGTGTCTTTCAGCTCGGCCAGCAGGGGCTGACGAAGACTGGTGACGGTGGCGCGCAATTTCAGAGTTTGCGCGATGAGCTGGTCGATCGAATGCATGTCCGTGAGTTCGGTGTACACCAGCTCTGTCTGCTTGATGAGCCCTGCGGGATTCTGTTGCACGGCTTGCTGGCTGCTCGAATTCACGACGGAATTTTGCCCTTTCGCCGTGCTCGCCAGTTCGGGAATCGTTCGTTGAAGTTCCGTGATGCTCCCGAGCAATCCCACCGTTGCGCCTTCGCCACTGCTTCCGACAAACGACGACATTTTTTGGACCGCATCCTGAATCGTTTTGTTCAGCTCGATCTCGCCTTGCAGCCTGTCTCGTTGCGAAGTCAGTGTGGCCAGATTGCGCCTCGATGCAGTTGCGATCTGCTTGTTGACCGTATCCAATTGAGTCTCAAGTGCCGCGATGCGTGCGGAAATATCACTCGCCATCTTGGCGTAGTCTGTCTGTCCGGTTGGAGGCGCCGCTTGGGTCGATCCGCCACTCGTATCTGCCGTGATCAGAATGGCCTCAGCCTTTGCCGCCTGAAAAGCGAGTTGCGTCGTCTCCAGGGCCAGGCTGCGCGCGTTGTCGTGGTAGATCGCGTCGCTCGGCTGTCCGCTCGAAGGTAAGCCTGAGCTGGCGGCTCGATACCAACTGATGACGGCATCCAGATGCTGGAGAATCGCGGTGCCGCTCAATTGACCGGACGTTTGCGCTATCAATGTGGGCGTTAGCAGAGCGGAAAGAAGAAATCCTATTGCGATCATCCGCCGGTGTCGCTGAATCGTCCGCGTTTCACTCATCATTTCCGTGAATATCCCCTTGGAGGGTTGGATGAAGATTTAGAGCCATTGGTGGCGCGTTTAAAAACACTATAAGCCATGTGTGCGAGCGCTGCACTGGGGGAAAGTAATCGCGACAAGTGTCGCGCACTCATCATTTTTTGTTTATCTCTCGTAGCGAAATAAGGGGTTGGGCTGGTGCACTTACAGGACGCGTGTTGTTCTCGGGGCCACACAGAGATTCCTTGTCTTCGGTTACGGACGGACTATGTTCTGGACTGAATGGATATATTAAGTTCTAATCTCGACAATGCACACTTCTGGACTCTCTGATCCGGCGGCTCGAGACGAAAATCGTCTCAAGCAGCTATTTTGGCCGACCATCCGGACGGCAAATGACGTGGACTATCTCGGAGCGGCGGGCTATTGGATCTGCACGGTAGTCGCACTCTTCGCTGTCGTCGGCCTCCTTGGACAGAGCCATCCATTCCTCGCCGTACTCTTGTTCCTGTTCTTTTATCTGGGCGGCGTTGGCGTGCGCGAGCGAAGCCGGTATGCTGCCGCCGCAGTCTTTCTCGCGTACGTCGCGGATATGTTGGGCTCGGGCCCGGGCGTTCTCAGGGTATTTCTGGCCGCTTTACTGCTTTCCAATCTGCGTGCCACGTGGATTGCGTCGCGCTGGAAGCCCGACTCTGAAGATGCTGTCCCGCCCCCGCGCTTCAACGAGACGTTGACCGATAAAATTGCGGATCAACTGCCGATGTGGCTTTGGCCGAAAGTACGTGTGTTTTATTACGCGCTCTCTGTAATTGTGATGGTCCTGCTCGTGGCCGGCGACATCGCGCTTTTTTTCCATTGGCACTAATAATTTCGAAGCCCAGTATCAATCCGATTTGCGAATCCAGGTGCGATCAGTGCGAATATCGAAACTGATAAGTCGCGCCGGTCGGACCATCGACCGGCCGCGTGTTGTAAATCAAAATGTAATTCAGATGATCTGCATCGAGAGGATAGCCGATTCCGTTCGGATACGGATAGGGAACGAGCGTATGGAAGGGCAGCGGTGAGACTGTGTCGCCAAATGCCGCGTAAAAATCCATATCCTTTGCGAAGCCGTCGGCATAAAAGAAATAATCGCGCGTCCAATTTGCAGGAACCGGCGGCAGCTTCGACGGATCGAAATTCACTGATACCTCATCGCCTGAGCCGAATATGACGTACTTATTATCCGACGCCGCGACTAATTCTTTTACGTCGCCGTAGCGCGTGTAATAGCCGGCTTGTCGCGTGTACGGCCCTGTCGCACTTACATTCTCGTAAATGTAATGAATGTCGTTCTTCGGGTTGCCTTCGACCACTTGCGGATATCCGCGGAATCCGAGTCGCGCATCGGCTAAGGGAACTTCGCTCGTTTTGAATGGAATTTCCGGTGACGAATTGCCAATCCGGATTCGATCCCAATATATCTTCAGATTCGTGACGATGCGAATCCGCCGCGTGCCCGCCGGCAACTTGTCCGTCAAGTCGGCCACCATCGTGCGCGCCAGCCCGGCAGGGAAGCCCATGTCGTCAACCACGCGTGTCCATCTGCCTGAACCGTCCTGCGCTTCAACGTATGGCGCGATGGGTTGAATCCCCGCCTGCCACGCGGCGTACATCGAGTTCGCCGTGAAGTAATCCGTGAAGCCGTCGAGTAGAAGTCGCAGCGGCCGCGACGCGTTCCACTCGCCGAGGTCGAGTTCGAGCGTATGCATCGCTGCAAATCCCTGGTATGGCGCGCTCGCAAAATCGGCGACGTATTTCCGATCGCGTTCGAGCAGCAGCGGCAGAACATCGCGCCCGTGATCGTCCCAGGCACCGGCCGGCGCGTGCGCGTTGTGGCTCGCGATCACTTTGAATTCCGGGAATGGTGGATTGCTCGCGAAGCGCTCGTTCGGATATACCTCGACGTCCGAAGGATGGTCAATTGCAAGCAGACGGACGCGGTCAAGATAATCCAACTCTTCCATCGGCTCGAGCATTCGGAAACTAATCTTGCCGTCGCGCAGCGCCACTTGCGATCCATTCACTTTGAGATATTCATCCGGATCCGGCACGTCGCGCTGGCCCGGTGCGATCCAATGGCCCACAATTCCCGGCCCGATCATGTCGGCGAGAAATTCGTAGCGGCTGCCGTTCCATACAAAAACGATCGGGCACGAGCTGCCGCGGCGATCGATCTCTGTGATTTCCTTGCGCGATCCGCCGGCAACGTGAATTTCATCCTGCAGCACGCCCATCGGCCAAAGCAGCCGAACCACATCGGCTTCTGTCTCCGCGCCAAGGCCCGCGTGAATCTCTGCGGGCCCCTGGCTGAGATATCCCGACGCGCCAATCACTTCAAATTTCTGCCGCATCGCGCCGGCGAACACTTCCACCTTCGTGCCGATCGCGCTTTTGTTGTCGTTTGTGCCTTGGAGCGACAATCGCAGCCAATGATTTTTGTTGCCGCCAGTATTTTGCAGCAGCACTGGCGCGGCATTCATTTGCGTAATCAGCAAGTCCATGCCACCATCGCCGTCGTAGTCGAAGGGAACTACCGCACGAGGATGCGAGAGCGCAATTTTGTCGAGCCCGACTTCTTTCGTCACATTTCGAAATCCCGCCGGTCCTTCATTGCGAATCAGCGCGATCTTTCCGCCCGATGCGTCTTCGCCGACAGCGACGAGATCAATCCAGCCGTCGTTGTCGTAATCAATCGCGGCCACACCCCACGCTTGCGTCCAATCGAGCTTCGGCAGAGCGACTGGCTCGAATCGCTTTCCGTTCATGTTGCGCCAGAGCGTGACAGCGGGCGCAGAAGGATGTGTGAACGCGACATCCATCCAGCCATCCTTGTCGAAATCAAGGACGGCAACGCCATTGCTCGCGGCAGGCATTCCACTGCCCCACGGCTGGCTCGCTTTGAATTGGCCTTCGCGAGGATTTAAGAGCACCGACGGCGGATTGGACGGGCTCGTCTCAACGAAATCAATCGCGCGATCGTTGTTGATGTCGCTCACGGTGACGCCGCTCGCCGCGATCCCAAGCCCCGATTCCGCGCTCCAATTCGTAAACGTGCCATTCCCGTCATTGCGCCACAGCTCGCTCCGTTTCGTGGGCGCGTCGGATGGCGCACGTTGCGTCGGAGCGCTCGTCACGTAAAGATCCAAATCGCCGTCGTGGTCGTAGTCCACAAACGTCATTCCGCGGGCCGAAATCGTCGAATGAATTCCCGCCGTCTCCGTGACGTCGCGAAACGTACCGTCGCCCTGATTTCGATAGAGCGCGATGTGCCCGTTGAACCCGATGGCGAGATCGGCGTGCCCATCGTTGTCGTAGTCGCCCGCGGCGCAATTTACAGCGCCCGACATCGCAAGCCCAACGCTCTTCGTCACATCCTTGAACTGGCCCTTGCCGTCATTGCGATAAAACGCGGACTGCCCATCGCCCGTCGCATTCGTTAGAAAAATGTCAGGCTGCCCATTGCCATCGAAATCGAAAACACATTCGGCGGAGTCGGCCGCCGTGTTCGGCGCAGAGCCTGCGCTACTCGAAGCCGGCAGCCCCGCTGCCTGATTAGCGGCTTCGAAATGAACCGGAATCGCTGCAGCGACCGCCATCGCCGGTGAAACAATGCTCTCAGCCAGCGAATATTTGCCTTGTTCGCCATAAATCAAGCTCATCGGCGCGCCGAGCTTGCTGGCGTTGAGCCGCTGGAAGCGCTCGAGATGAATTTTTGCGCTCGCCGTGTCGCCGCTGCGCTGGTATGCCTGCGCCATTCCGAATTCTGCCGACAGATGAAATGGATTGATTTCGATCGCCTTTTGAAATTCGGCGATCGCCTTGGCGTATTCGTGGAGTTGGGAATTCAGCAGGCCGATAAAATAGTGCGTGTCGGCATCGTCCGGATCAATCGCCGCAACCTTCTCGAAATTCGCCACCGCCACTTCGGCATTTCCGATCGATTTCTCCAAAAGCCCGAGGTTGTACCAAGTGTGCGCATCGCCCGGTTGCGATTTTGCTGCTTCAGTCAAAATCGCGCGCGCATCATCCGAGCGCTGCATATTCAGCAGCGCAATACCCTGATTTAATCGCGGCACGTAATTCTTCGGATCCGCGGCAGAGGCCTCCTCAAAGCACTTCAGCCCATCCTGCGGCCGCTGCTGGTCCATATAGGCGATGCCGAGATTGTTCAGCCGCAACGCTTCAAGAGTTTTCGCCTTCCCGCTCGCAGACGACTGCGCGAGCTCAGCTGCATGTTCGCGCGGCAGAAGCCACGGCGATGCAAACAATCCCGCCGTGCCGGCCGCAAGCGCCAGCCACAACAGCCGACTTTTATTGAGCATTCCTATTTCCTTCGCAGGGGTTGCGCCGCGGATTGGCCGGCGCCTTCTTTGATGGTGATGATCTGATCGGCATGCACATTAGTCATTCTGTCGCTCTTGCCGCTCGGCCAGCGCACTTCAATCGTATCCGCTTTCTCGTGCGCGCCGAGGCCAAAGGTTAGCACAAGCTCGCTCGAGGAGAGATAGCTCGATCCGCTTCGCAACATCTCGCTCTGCGTGTCGGAGCCGGCAGCCAGCTTCACGACCGCGCCGATTCCATCGCGGTTCGAACTCGTTCCCACAAGCTTGATGCGCAGCCGGTGATTCGTTGCGCCCACATTATGGAAGAGAAACGCCGCGCCGCCGTTCGTCGAGATCGCAATGTCGGGCGCGCCGTCGTTATCAATGTCGCCGTACGCCGCTCCACGCGCCACGCGCGGCGCCGCGAATTGCGCGCCCATCGACGTCGTCACTTCCTCAAATTTCCCATTGCCGAGATTACGGAACAAATGCGGCGGCTCGGCGTAACGCACGCGATTCTGAATTCTCTCGATGCCATCCTCGATGTGCCCATTGTTGAGAAAAATGTCGAGCCAGCCGTCGAGATCGTAATCGAAGAAAAAGCAGCCGAAGCCAAGCGTCAGCAGGCTCGCGCGCCCAATCCCCGTCGGCGCAGCTTCGTCTACGAACAAGCCATTTCGTTCGTTGTGATAGAGCGCAGCCATCTGATTCGAAAAATTCGTAATCAGCAGGCTCGGATATCCGATGTGATCGTAATCGGCCGCATCGATGCCCATGCCCGCGCGCGCCACGCCATCCTCATTGAACCCGATTCCCGCGGCGACACCCTTCTCCGTGAACGTGCCGTTGCCGTTGTTGATGTAAAGTTTGTTCGGTTGCGTGTCGTTGCTGAAGGCGATGTCCGGCCAGCCATCCTGATTCGCATCGAGGATCGCAACGCCCAGCGACTTCGATGTCGCATCGCCGAGTCCCGCTTTTTTCGTAACGTCCTCAAACGTTCCGTCTCCGCGATTGTGCCAAAGCCGCACCGACGCACCCTTGTAAGCTTCCGGCGTGCAATATGATTTCGTCTTGCCGTCAATCGTGCAGTAAATATCGTTCGGCTCCGACCACTGCACGTAATTCGCGACCACCAGATCGAGTTTGCCGTCGCGGTCGTAATCCACCCACGCCGCGCTCGTGCTGAAATCGTTCGGTCCCCAAAGGCCGGCCTGTCTCGTCACGTCGGTAAACGTGCCGTTGCAATTGTTGCGGAAGAGATGATTCTGACCGAGCGCGGTGATGAAAATATCGTCGCAGCCATCGTTGTTGTAATCGCCGATCGCCACGCCCATTCCAAACATCTCGACCGCCAAGCCAGCTTTCGCCGTCACGTCGGTAAAGGTTCCGTCGTGATTGTTGTGATAAAGCGCGGGATGCGACGCGTGATTGTGATGCTCTGGCCAATCGGCGCTGTTTACGAAGAGAATGTCTTGCCAGCCGTCGTTGTCGTAATCGAGAAACGCCACGCCGGAGCCCATCGCCTCCGGCAGAAATTCCTTTCCGTACGCGCCGTTGTTGTGCGTGAAATGAATTCCCGCCGCTCGAGTGATGTCTTCAAAGTGAATCGAAGACGCCGTAGGCGCTTTGCCGCCAGATTGAGATCGTGCAGTGAAAGCGACCGCTGGAATTACTAGAATGAGAAGCAATAAGCATGTCGGCACGCGGAAGTCCCGAGTCAATCTAAATGTCAATCAGAACCCCCATGAACCGGCGCGCTACTCTGTGCCTGAGCGGCTCGCAACATCTCAGCCGAAACGGACACATGCTCATGAATCGCCTGCCGCTCGTTATTGTCCTCCGGATGCGTGCGCAAATACGGCCCCGTGAGCGTTTGCGCCGATTCATCCGCCTTGAATCGCATATAGCGCTTCTGGAATTCCGCCGCTCGATCTGTCTCTCCGATTCCGGTGTGGCACAGCATTAAATTGTAATTGGCCTCGAGGTCTTCGGGGTCAATCGAAAGCGTCGCTTCGAATTCGTGAATCGCATCGGTGTAGCGCCGCTGGAGAAATAAAATTCGCCCCATTTCATCGTGCACCACGCGGTCGCGCGGATATTGCGCCAGCACAATCCGCAAATGACCGGCCGCTTCATCGTACTTGCCCTGATTCCGCAGTATTCTCGCGTAGAAGAAATTCGCTCGCGCGAGTGAGGGCGCAATGGCCAGCGCCTTCTCGTCCGCCGCTTTCGCCGCAGTCAAATTGCCTTCCTGGAATCGCGCCCGCGCGATATTCACCCACCCGTCCGGATTCTGCGGCGCCACCTGCGTGATCTTTTGAAACGCATTCACCGCGCCCTTCAGATCGCCTTGCAACAGCAATCCAATGCCGTAATCGTTCCAGCGCGTCCAGTCCGACGCATCGAGATGAACTTGCATCTGCGGTTCCGGTGCGCTCGCAGGCAGGATGTGAAGTTCAACTTTGTCTTCCGCGAGCGTCACGATCGGCACATTCGGAATCGACTTGATTTCTCCCGAGACCCCGGACGTATCTCCGTTATAAATCCAATGCCCGTCGTCGTAATCCGACGTCACATCCGGCTTCGCTTCGTTCGGATCGCGCACGCCGCCGAATGAAAACTGCGTGTTGATCCACGAAAACTTGCGATAGTTCAATTTGGCGTGCAATTCGATGCGCGAGCCCGCGTCCGCCGGTATTTTCAGCCGGTAATGAACCGTATCCGCGGCGCCCGGCGGAATGAGATGCACATAGACCGTCGCCCGCGCGGCCCACGCGTTGCGCTTGTTAATCGGATGTCCGTGCTCGTCAATCAGCACTGAATGGTAAAAATGAGCTCCTGGCTCGACAGGCCCGCGGCCATTCTCCCCGGCCAGCCCGCTCCAGAAAATCACTTTGCCATTTTCATCCGTCGCCGAAAGTTCCAGCCAGCAATCGAAAGCATCCACCGTCCCGCCAGGAAAGAAATGACCCACAAGCCGCGTCCGCACCACAACGTCCACGCGCTCCGTATCGCCGCGCCGAACTTCCGCGTTCACACGATTGAGCGGCGCGGTAATTGCGACGCCACGCCCGCCGGCCTCTTCCACAAGCGCTTCGTTGCCGGACAACGGTTCGGTTTCCGCTTCCTCGCCTACTGCAAATGTCGTTGAAAGCCCCGGCTGCATTGGTGACACCGCAGCCGCGCTCGGTTTTAACCCGCCGTTTTCCGGGGCGATGGCGAAAATATCCACGCTGACCGCTTTCGACTTCAGGAATTTCTCCGTGCCTTGAAGCTGCGCCTCATCTTGATTCGCAAAAGGCACAGCAGTATTCGCCGCGAAAAAGCTGTGCGTATGAACTGACTTCGGCCCCGCCGCCGTATCTTTCCCCGGAGCCATGGGCATGTGGCAATCCGCGCAGGTTTGCGGTTTCGGCGGATAGTAAAAGGAGCGCGCGCCGAATCCCGAAACGCCGCTGGCCTGCCAGTTGTCATAATCGTTGAACCCGCGAATCCAGCGATAGTGATTCACCGGTATATCGAGATGCACTTTGTGACAGACCGAGCAGAAATCGGGCGTGTCGTTGCGCATGAACGGCTTCAAAAACGTGCGCCGGTGCGGTTCCGGATTCAGCCCGACAAGAAGATCGTGCAGCCGCCGCACGACTGGGTTATCGCTTGTGGCCAGATCGTGCAGCGCGGGAACTTCGACCAAATAATTTCCCTGGCCCATCGTGCTTCGCACGTTCGTAATCGAGTGGCACATCATGCAGCCGAGGCCGGCTTGTCCTTCCGGCGTCATCTCCACTTCGCGGATTGGCCGGTCGAACTCGCCGCTGAAGAGCAGCGCCGGATCGTGGCAGCCCGCGCACCATTTCGACGCCTGTATCCCGCGCACGTCCTGCATGTACTCGATGCTCTTGCGATACCACTGATTGTTGAACGATGAAAAGTGATGCGCCGAACTTTTCCACTGCTTGTAAATGTCCTGGTGGCAGCGCTCGCACGTTTGCGACTCCATGAAGTATTCTTTGGCGATTTTCTTTTGCCCGGGAGTTTGTGCCGAACTCGGGAAGAACGGCCCGCCCGGCCCGTCGCCCTCGTTGTCCATGCTGGCGGGAGAAATTTTCGGATTCTCGATGCGATTGGCGCGCTCCCATGGGACCGTGCGCAGCCACCACGCGCCTCCTGCAATTCCGGCGGCGAGTAAAATGGCCAGCGCGTAACGCGGCGCTGCGCTCGCCGCGGTAGTGAAGAGCCATCCACGCTTGCCCGCCCACGCCGCCGCGAGAACCGCGCCGCCCGCCATGCATGCGCCGATATGAGAATAAAGCAGCCATTTCATGCTGCGAGGCGCGCCGGTAAATATCAGAACGATTCCAAGCGCCGTTCCGGCAAGCAGCAGGAGCCACGCGATTCGCTCGGCCGCACCGCCGTTCCGAATTTGTCTCAGAATAAACGGCAGAGCCACGAATGCGAAGAAAACGCCCGCGGCCAGATGAAAGGCAACCGCTCCTTCATAAATGATCGTCGCCGTTGGCCATGAAAAAAGATACGCGGCACTAAGGAAGAGGGAAGACAACAGAAAAATGCGGAGTCGGTTCATTTCAGGTCAAACACACCGGCACACCAAGTCGAGTCAATACAAACCAATCTGAAGATATTTATCCCGGGCGAGTCTCTCCCGGGGTTGGAAGCGAGTCAATAATATGAATCCACTACCGCGGATCTGACCTATCCGCCGTTGTGCGCGCGCGCCACAAGCAAGATCGCGACCGCATAAAACGCAAACATCAGCGCCAGATACGCGCGCGCCTGCTTGTTCGCTCCCGCGAACTCCTTCCACACGAGCACGCCCCAGAGCGCCGCCACCATCGGCGCGGATTGCCCGATCGCGTACGCAATCGCAAAACCAATCGAATTGCCCGCCACGAGACTGAACACCGTGCCGATTCCCCAAATGAATCCGCCGAGCAGGCCAAGCAAATGCGCGCTCGCCGGCGCCTTGAAAAATCCGCTGAACGCCACCGGCTCTCCCACAAGCGGATGCTTCATGAAATAAATATTCCAGATGAAGCAGGAGAGCAGCGCGCCGAGCGTGAAAAACACCGCGAGGCTGTAAGGCCCGAGACTGTTTCCCGTGCGCATCGCATGCGTCGAAATCGGCGACCACAGTCCCATCAACACGCCGGAAACGATGCAAATCGTAATGCTCTTCCGTGAAATCGCGCGATTCGCCACCGGCAGTTGCCCGTAAGCCTTTCCATCCATGATGACCGCCACGATCGCGCAGAGCACCCCGGCCCCCAACATCAGCGCGCTGCCCTTCGGCTCGCGAAGATATGTGAGCACCACTCCGACCACGAGTGCGATTCCGATCGAGACGGGAAACGCGATCGAGAGTCCCGCGATGTCAATTCCCGCGACCAACAGAAGGTTCGCCAGATTAAAAATCGCGCCCGCGATCATCGCATAGCCGATGTTCGAATTATCCGCGGCACGCACGTTCGTCCAGAAATTCGATGCGTCCGTTCCGGTGTTGCCCATCGTCAACCCAAGGATGAGCGAAATGACGAAAATGCCGATCGCATAGTCCCAATAAAAAAGTTCAAAGCGAAAATTCTTGACGCCTTTATAAGTGTTGGCCCACGAGCCCCAGCAGAAGGCTGTCGCGACCATCATGACCAGCGCGATCGTGAAATTCGGCGGTGTATACATCGCTCCGTCCTTTCGATTCGGTTGCCTGCGGATTCGTGCTTGCTGCTTTTTCGGAAGCGATCTCTAAAACGCCGGAGCTCCCGCCGGCCTTTTCGCCTTAATGAACGCCAAAACTTCATCGCGCTTCGCCATCGCCCGCGCGCCAACCTTTGTGCAGACAAGCGCGGCGCACGCGTTGGCAAAAAGTCCCGCGCGCGCGTGATCCCATCCCTGAAGCAGCGCGTACGAAAGCCCGCCCATGAACGCGTCGCCCGCGCCGGTGGTGTCCACCACATTCGGCCTGAACGCCGGAACGTGGACCATTTTATCCGCCGACGCGATTAAGCAACCCTCTCCACCCATGGTGATCGCGACAAGTTTTGGCCCCAGCTTCAGCAGACCGGTTGCCATATGTTCGAAGTCCGCTGCACCCGTCAGCTCGCGCGCAGCTGCTTTGCACGGTTTCAAGACGTCCACGAGCTGCAACGCGGCGGACAATTCTTGCTCTGATCCTAAATTCGACTGCGCAAAAAAGCTCGGCGCCACATCGAGATCGAATACAACGCGCACACCGGCCGCCTGCGCCACCTTCATCGCCTCGCGGACGGGCACGATCGGAAGTTGCGACGCTTCGGTGTGAAAATGCTTCGCCTTCTGAATGTGCTGTGCGAAACGGCCGTTCACCTGATGCGCCGTAATCTTGCCGGTGACGTTCGGAAACATGTAAATGCAGCGCTCGCCAGCTGCATCTACCGGAATCCACGTCAGCGACGATCGCTCGCCATTCACGATTTCAATTCCGCCGAGGTCCATGCTGTCGGCCCTGAACGCTTCCTGAATAATTCGGCCGTTGTCGTCGTCGCCGATTAATCCGAGCCAGCCAGCCGGCGCCCCGAGCCGCGCTACCTGCGTCAAATTGTTCGCCGTCACTCCGCCCGCGTGAACTTCGAGCCGCTCGGCGTTGATTTTTTCTTCCGGCCCGAGAAGTCGCGGCACAATCGCGAAATAATCCACCGTGCAGCTTCCGATTCCCACCACGTCAACATTTCGGCTCTGTGCCATTAGCCCCTCACTTGGACCTTCGCTTGGACTCTCATTTGGACCCTTATTTGGACCCTTATTTGGAATTACCCGCCGGATGCGCGCCGGGCGTGGGCCGAGCCATCAGTTCAATAAACATTTTCTCGAATTTTTCGCGGTTCAGCTCAGCCGGCAAATGCACCAGCTGCTCGCCAAGTCCTGGGTGCAAGTCAGCAGTCCACACAATCACGTTCCCGTAGCCCGCTCCATGATCAATGTTAATGTCCATGTAAAGCTGGTCTTCCTTGGTGATGACGCTCGGATCGAGCCAGCCCGCCGCCGCTAGTTCATCCCACATATATTCCACGTCCGCGTATTTCGCCACGTATTGCGATGCGGCGCTCGTTGATTTTGCCAGTTCGGCGATGAGCTCTTTTGTCATTCGCGTCTTGATCGAAATGTCTACCGTGGTGATCGTGATTTTATGCCACGGCGAAGTCAGCGTGATGTGCACCGCTTCCGGGTCCCACCAGAAATTAAATTCCCTGCGATTTTCCGTCCTCCACTCGATCGGAACCACCGGCGCAACGCTCCCGCCCATGATCACAAGTTCCTGCGCAAGATCGGGAACGTTCGGATCGAGGCTGATGGCTTGCGCAATATTCGTAAGCGGCCCGCCCGCGTAGATCGTCACTTGGTGCGGATATTTGTGCACCATGCGGATAATGAAATGCGCCGCGTCTTCTTCGGACGCTTTCGTCGTGGGATTGCCCTCGACGATGTCCGGCACGACGAACGGCTCGTGCCATCTCCCACGCAATCCTTCGCCCAGATTCATCCCCGGGCGATGCCCGTTCCATGCGCCCTGATAATGCACGGTGCCGTACAATTTTTCCCACCTCTCGATAAAATCCATCCGGTTGATCAGCGGGTACACTGCGCCGGGCAGCACCGGAATATCCGTGCGCCCGACAATTTCAAGCATGCGCAGCGTGTGCGCCACTTCTTCATCGCGCCACATATCGCCGCTCACCACCGTAATGCCGAGTGTCTCCACTTCGGGCGACTGGATGAACATCAACATGGACTGCTGGTCCGTTGTTGCCGGTCCGCGCGCATCCTGATCGAGAATTACTTTTCTTTTATTCTGCGCGGCGGCAGGGAAGACAAAAATCAGGCCAAGCGCGATCGTGCAAATTATTTTCAAGCTGGTTTTGAGGCCCACGGATGGAAATACCCCCTTGGAGTTTATGCCCATCCCTTCGCGTTGAGGCGCATTGAGACGGCCGTTCGAATGCTCGTTCGAAATCATTTCCGGCAGGCGCTGCTTATAATTCCCGGCACCGCGCGAGTCAAGCGAAAACCCCCGGTCACCCGCGCGAAATCGATCGCCGCGCAAAATATCCAAACAATATCGGATGCTATAATTCGCGGATGCCTTTGCATTATAGTGGCAGGCCAGCGGCTTTCTGGCGCAATCTGGCGCACGATATCATTTGTATACAAACCTTCGCCGCATTGTACTTCTTCCTATTTCCAGCCGCATCTTTTTGCGCCGCGCAGCAGCTTCCTGAAAATGCGCGCGTGATGGCGGAGCAAGCTCAATCCGAATTCGCGCACGGCCACTGGAACGAATCCGCCGCCGCGTATGAAAAAGCCGCAGCGTTAGCGCCGCACGACGCAAACTTGCGCATCTCGCTTGGCCTCGCGCTCGCAAAGGCTGGCCGCCCCACCGATGCCATCGCCAGCTACGAAGCCGCGCTTGAAATCTCGCCGCGCAACAGCGCCGCGGAAATCGATCTCGCCGAGGCATATCGCGCCGTCCACAATAACGACGCAGCCCGCGGCCTTCTCGAACTCTCCGCCCGCGAGCATCCCAAGCTCGCCGCGCCGCTCGCCGTCCTCGGCGATCTCGATATCGAGCTGCAAACATACGAGGCAGCGATCAAGCATCTCTCAGCCGCACTCGCGCTCGATCCCGCAAACAACGAAACGCGCGACCGCCTCGCGCTCGCCTACAAATCAAAAGGCGAAGCCGCCGCCGCGCTCGCACAGCTTTCAAAATTGCTCGCCCATGATCCGAATGACGCTCTCGCGCATTTTCTCCGCGCGCAAATCTACGACGACCGCAATCAGGACGACCGCGCGCTTCCCGAAGCCGAAAAAGTGCTCGCGCTGCAGCCGCAAAATATCCGCGGCCGCGCCATCCTCGGCAAAATCCTGCTGCGCGTTTCAGAGAGCGCCAAAAGCGCCGATGCGCACACCCTTTGCACCCGCGCCGCCGACATCCTAAAACCGCTCGCCGCCGCTCAGCCCGGCGATTCCGAAACTCTTTTCATCCTCGCACGCGCATATCGCTGCGCGGGCCAAGCGGACGAAGCCGAAAAAACTCTCGCCGCATTCGAATCGGCCTCGAAAGCTCTCCGCTCGTCGAAAGAAAATCAAAATCAAGCGCTGCATCTCGTCCATCAAGCCAACGACCGCGCTCTGCAAAACGATTTTCCCGGCGCACTTGCTCTCCTCCAGCAAGCGCTCGAAAAATATCCGGACTACGATGCCGCATACTCGCAACTCGCCAAGCTCTACTATTCCGCCGGCGACATCGAAAAGGCCAGCGACGCAATCACCCGCGCTCTCGAGCTCTCGCCCTATCAGCCCGATTTCCTCTACGTCCAGGGCAAAATTTTCGACAAACAGGGCAAGCTCGACGAAGCGCTCTCCAATTTCCAGCGCGCCACTCTCGTCAATCCAAAAGAATCCGACGCCTACTTCGAAATCGGCGCCATCTACCAGCAGAAAAACGATCCCGAGCGCGCCAGAGCCGCCTACAAGAAAGCCATCGAACTCTCCCCCGACGACGCCGACTACCGCCGCGCACTCGCGTCACTCTCGACCGCCGCCCCGTCGCCCTGAACCTTCGCAAAATTTCCAGAACCGTCATCCACGCGCACATCCGCGCCAACGCTCACACCCGCACCAGCACTCGCCCCCACCGCCGCATGCGCTCCTGGCGTCTCAGCCGTCATCAGCGCAATAAATTCTCTATAAAATTTCGCGAGATCCAAATCCTCCTGAACCTCAACAAGCTGCTCGCCAAGCCCAGGCTGCTGCCCCGGCACCCAAACCATCGTGTCGCCATACGACGCCCCATGATCAATCGAAACATCCATATAAAGCTTCACTGATTTCGTAATCATCGATGGATCAAGCCACGCCGCCGCCGCCAATTCGTCCCAGAGATAGCCTTCCTCGGCATACTTGGCGATGTATTTTGCCGATGGCGAAGTCCCCGCCGCGATCTGCGCGATCATCTCCTTGCTCATCTTCGTCTTCACCGAAATATCCACGGTCGTAACCACAATCCGCGGCCACGGCGCGCGAAACACGCGCCTGGTCGCCTCGGCATCAATCCAGAAATTAAATTCGCGCCGCGGCGTCACCACGAATTCCGGATCGTTCGTCTCCGGCGCGATGCCCCCGCCCATCACAATCAGCTCTTTCGCGAGCGACGCAAATTCCGGATCGAGATTCATCGCCAGCGCCAGATTCGTCATCGGCCCCGCCGCGTAAATCGTCACCTGGTGCGGATATTTCCGCACCATCCGAATCAAAAAGTGCGCAGCATCTTCTTCGATTGCCTTCGTCGTCGGCTTGCCTTCCGGCATCGGCGGAATTTCGTACGGGCCATGTACCGGCTTGCCCCAATTCCAGGCTCCCTGATAAATAATCTTGCCGTAGATATTTTCCCAGCGCGCCATCTCCTCTTTTGTGTTCACGAGCGGGAACACGGCGCCAGGAACCACCGGAATATCCGTCCTGCCGACAATCTCGAGCAGCCGTAGTGCGTGCAGCACTTCTTCATCGCGCCAAGCATCGCCGGTAAGCACGGTGACGCCAAGAACGTCAGTCTCTGGCGAATTCACAATCGTCAGCACCGCCTGCATATCGGTCCCGCCAGGCCCGGCGCAATCCTGGTCGATAATCACTTTGCGTTTCGTTTGCGCCACAGCAGTCCCGGCGAACGGTGCCGTAAACACTGCTGCCAGCAGCGCGATAAGCATTGCGCTAAACATTGTTGCGAAAATCGCGGACAAGCGAATCCTGCGAGCAATCCTAAATCTAATTTTCATCTGAAGGGCCTTTCGGAAGGAGACTCCGATACTCCGGTCAATACTTAATACATAATCGTTCGCGTCAAATGGTGCGGCCAGAAAGTCGTGTGATACGGCAGCCAGAGCCTGGCGTCAATTTGAGGAATAATAATCTGCAACTCAGGCGGACGAATCTTGTTCACTTCTTCGCGCAACAGCGCGGTCGCGTAAAGCAGGTGCGCGCGAATCTCGATTTCCTGCGTGCTGTCCCGCGGAATCAATTGGTACGTGTTGATCGTGTGCTCGAGCGCCGGCGAGTACTTCAGAATTCCGAGAATCCGCAATGCCGCGGGAACGATGTAATCCGCAAACGCCGTCATTTTCTCGGGATCTTCCAGCCGGAACCCGCCTTTTCGAATTTGCCGGTAGAGCATCCAGAGGCCCAACTGCGCCAGCTTGTAGAACTTGATCTCATGCCCGTCGTACATGCTGACGTCGTTGAATCGCGGAAATTCCTTCACCATTCGGTCGATCAGCCCGTTGCCGTTGTCGTAGAGCTTCGGCGAGCAGGAGTGAACGAAGTTCGAAAATCGCCCGTCGTACTTCGCGGCCAGCACACCTCCCACTTCATGGAGCACCGCCAGCTTTTCATCGAGCATCGGCATCTCGATATTTCCCGCAAAAATCTTATTCAGGTCCTCCCGGCTGATCTTCGCGAGGTATCGTCCATCGAGAATGGGAATTCCTTCTTCCATCGCCCGCCTCAAGCAGGCGAACTCGGCTTCGGAATCCGACCAGTGTTGCCCCATGTAATCAACCTGGAACTTCACGTGGTTAGAGAAATCCGTGAACGCCGTATCGATCGAATCCGTCACCATGATGAAATCGATCTGCTTGTCCGGATCGCTGCCGATGTCGAGCGGTTCAGCGTAGTCGGGCATTGGCAAATCTTCGTATGCCATCCAGTCCGCGACTTCTACGATCTTGTCCACGTCCGTCCGCACGTCTCGCGAATGCTCGATGACGGGCCGTAGGCTGTCGAGTACGGGGCTGCCGATGGGTTTAGGCCAACGCAATGGTGTGCTTTCCGCCGACGCAGAAGCTGAAAACGAGGACGACGCTGCGGCGTGCCGGAGGCCCTCGCCTCCGGCCGCCGCCAACATCATAGAACTTCCGAGTCCCTGAAGAAACCGCCTGCGTCCGTTAGCCTCAAAGGTCATTAGAAGATGAACTTGACCCCTGCTTGGAATGCGAACGGCGTGCTGCCCGGCGCCACTTGCGTGATCTGCCGGTACGTCGAGCCAGTCGGCGAAATCGACTGGAGATACGGCAGCGAGAGCGATGTCAGCGGAGAGCAACTATAACCAAGCGCCGGCGATCCCGGAAACAACGTAGTCCACGGCGTGCAATTTCCCGCCGTCGAGTACGAAATTGTTCCATTGGTGTCCGGGTTCGAATACAGATTGGCGTGGTTGGTCAGGTTGTAGAAGTCACCCGATAGCTGCACCCTATATTTCTCGCCGAGCTTGATATCCTTTGCCAACCGCGCGTCCCACTGCGCGTAGCTTGGTTGATCGAACGGATACCGGCCGAGCAGGTAAGGCTTGCCGCTCCCGATTTGCACGCTTGGCCGATCGTTGTTGTGCGAATAACCGGAATTGGCCACGCCGTCTCCGTTCACGTCAATGTCCACGTAGAGCGGAAATGGCACGCCCGTGTGGTAGATGATCGTCGAGCTGAGCAAGAAGCCCCACGGCAAATCAACCACGCCGCCGCCCTTGATTTGCGACCGGATATCCAGGCTGTTTCGGCCGTAATCGAGGTTGATGTTGAACGGGTCCTGCTGTCCGAAGTATGTATCGGTGTCGCGTTCGCTCGCACCGTTATCCTTGTTGTTCGACCAAATGTAGTTCGCGAACAGTTGGTAGTGGCTCGCGAAGCGCTTCGTGATGTTGATAACGACCGACTCGTAGTTGCCGTGCGCGTAGCTGGCGGTCGTGTTCGTGTCAGACGCGAGCGTCGGGTCTAGAAGCCCGCAAATAATCGTTCGGCCAAACTGGTCGAGCGCGGGCGGTTGTCCGGGTCCGCCGCACGGCGTGAAGTTCCGATACCACGCTTCTTCCGATCCGTATCCGCCGGTTCGGAGATGCTGCGAATTAACCCATGCAAACGTGCCAGTCAATGTCCAGCTACCCGCAAATGTTTGCTCCAGGCTGCCCGTCAGGCTTGAAACGCGCGGATTCCTAAACTCAGGATCCACGAGATTGGGGCCTGGGCATCCGTATACGATCCCGTTGACGGGGTCTGGTGTGTTGCAAAGCTGGTTGATATTCAACGAAGTTGAGCTTGGGAACAGATATGGAAAGCCAGGAGTTGGCAAGCAAGCGGAATCGAAGAAGCAAAACAGCCCGGTAGTCTTCCCGCCGCCGCCCGTGGGCACAAAGATAGTCGGTATTACAGCGTAGTAGTATCCCCACGCCCCGCGCACAATCGTTGGATTTTTTGTTCCGCCCACGTTCCACGCCAGCCCGACGCGCGGTCCCCACTGGCCGAAGTCATCCGGAAAGCGCTGCGGTATCGGAATGGCCTTGCTGCTGGAACCGAGCCCCGTATAAGTTTCGTTCCCAGGGAACGCGGTCTGCGGTTGCGGGAACCACGTTCCGTCCCATCGCAATCCATAGGTCAGCGTGATTCGCGGCGTGATCGTCCATTTGTCCTGCCAGTAAAGCCCGACGCCCGTCAGGTAATTCGGGTAAAGCGTACCGGCATTGAAGAGAGGCGTGTTGTTAAGTCCCAGATCCTGAATCAGCGCGTTCGGAGTGCCGGCTTGGAAGGCGGACAAATCCTCAGAGAAGGTATTCAGAAGGCTGAATTCATATTGGCCCGTGGACCATCCGACGAATGTATCCTTGCGGTCCTCAAACGTGTCTGAATCGCCGCCGAATTTCATGTCGTGCTTGCCGAATGAGTAAGAGAAGTTATCCGCGATTTGCAGTTTGTTGTTTTCGCCGTTGATCGGCAGGTAGTACCGCTCACCGATCAATCCAGGCCCGATCAGGTCGGTCTGCTGAAAACCGTCAGCTGCATGCCGGGCGCGGGTTTCGGCCGACACGCTTACACGGAGTTCGTTGACCTTCCGGCCCAGCACCGTGTTCAGCGAAAATACCGTGCTGATACCTTCGTTGAGGAAGTTCTCCGTATCTCCGAAGGCCGCTGGAGTTTCGTTCTGGCCTAATCCTCCGGTAAACCCGGAGGTGTGATTTCGCGTCCCATACGCCCGGACGCTAAAGTGATTCGCCGGGGTGAACTGGTAGTCGTAGTGCCCAAGGATCGTAAACAAGTCTTGAAATTGCGTATGCGGTCCGTTGAAACCCGCGAGACTAGCCACTCCATAGCAAGCTTGCAAGTAAGTTTGTCCGGCTGTGGGAGTGCCGCAAGAGGATGGAAGCTGAAAACCCGCTGTCAACGGCCCCGGCACAGGAACCTCGCCCGAAGGGCACGGCAACGTCACGCAGTTTGCGAACGTCGGCCCGGTTACGCCGCTCAACATCGTGTTGCAGTCTGCCACCGATCCGCTACTGCACAGGTTCGTAACCAGCGGACCGTTCTGTTTTTGAACGTCCGTGGCGAGGAACAAGAACTGGCGATCCTTGTGAATCGGGAAGCCGATTGAACCTCCAACCTGATTCTGTGTGCTGATGTTCGGCGGATTTCCGAGCGCGTCTTGCGCCGTCAGGCCGCTGCCGCGGTAGTATTCGTGGGCTTCGCCGTGTACTTCGTTCGTGCCCGACTTCGTCACCACGTTCACCAGTCCGCCGGTCGCGCGCCCGAACTCCGGAGCGAATCCGTTGGTCACGACCTGAAATTCCTGCACGGCGTCGAGTGGAATCGTGAAGTTCTTCGTCTCCAGAGACCCGAAAATTTCGCCGAAGAAATTGTTGAAAGTGTCTTGGCCGTCAACGACCATGCCCAGATAGTCGCTTTGCTGGCCGCCGAGGCGTATGCCTCCGCGCAATCCAGGAACGATCTGCGCCGACGAACTCAACTGAGCGAGGTCGCGATAATCGCGGCCGGAAAGCGGCAAGTCTTCAACATCTTTCTCGTTGATGACCTGGTTGATTCCTGCGGTCGTCGTGTCCACTGGACCAAGCGCCGACGCGCTCACCGTCACGGTCTGCGTCTGGCCTTTCACCGGCAGCGTCACGTTGAGATCTAGGCTCGCGCCAATCTGCACGGTGATGTCCGTGACCTCGGTCGCGGCGAATCCCTCCGCCTCCGCCCGCACCCTGTATACTCCCGGCAGCAAATCATCAAACGCGTACGTCCCGCCCGAGTCCGTCTTCACCTCATGCTTGTAACCGGTGGACGGATTCGAGATCGTTACTTTCGCGTTCGGTACCACCGAGTGCGTCGAGTCATATATGAAGCCGCGGATCGCGCCGCGTTCCAAGTTCTGCGCGTTCACGCCGGCAGCCGTCACCAGCAATCCCAGCACCGCCAAGGCCAGGAATACACTCTTCCAAATCTTCATCGTCGCTCTCCCGTTTGTAGTTCGCTTCTGAGACATTCCTGCTCGAATCCCAGTCCGCAATCTACTTCCCCTCAATCCGTGAAATAAAAAGCTGAATAAATCTCTCGCCCTCCACGCTCGTGCAAACTTCCACGTTCGGTTTCACGTGGTCAACGCCTTCGATAATGTACCTGTCGCCGTGCAGCACGTTCCGCTCGATTTCATTCCGCCGGTTGGCCACCGTCTCGCCGCGGCTGAATTCTCCGCGCGTTTCCACGTCCACGTGCATCGCTTGCGTCTTCATCAGCGTTGAGTCGATCGCCTCGCCCACCGCCAGCGGGTCGTACATCGGTGAGCCCGTGTCTCCGAATTTCTCCGAGAGCTTCACCAGAAAATCCAGCACGGACACCATGAAATCGTTCTGCGGCCCATGCGTCTTTGCCAGTTGCGCGAGATGCTTTCGGCCAAAGAGCGTTTCGTTCCCGACGTCGAGCCCCACCATCGTCACCGGCCATCCCGCCTGAAAAACGATCTGTGCCGCTTCCGGATCGTTATAAATGTTCGCTTCGGCCGCCGCGTTCACGTTCCCGCCCGAAATTGATCCGCCCATCACGATCACTTCTTTCACCAGCGGCACGATCGAAGGATCCTTCAGCACCGCCAGCGCGATATTCGTTTCCGGCCCGATCGGCACCAGCGTGATTTCATGCGGCGCCTCATGCACCATCTGAATGATCAGATCGGGACCGAATCGCGTATCCGCTTTGCATTTCGGTGCGGGCAATTCCACGTTCGCCAGCCCGTTCTTCCCGTGCCAGAACTCCGCCGTGATCAACTTCTGAAACAGCGGATGTTCCGCGCCTCCCGCTACCGCGACGTCGCAACGATTCGCAAGTGACACCAGCTTCAGCGCGTTCTGCAATCCCTGCGCCGCGGTCACATTGCCGGGGACCACCGTCAGCGCCCGCACATCCAATTCCGGCGAATTCAGCGCGAGCAGGATCGCAATCGCGTCATCCGTGCCCGGATCCGTATCAATAATTACCTTGCGCGCTTTGGCTTGCGGACTCGCCGCAACTCCAGGCGCAGCGGCA
>Ga0182015_10001303_pt1 | contig 33360 bp, 29 predicted proteins | sample 712P3MmetaG_FD_120478 | JGI IMG/M metagenome (GOLD analysis project Ga0182015, IMG submission 120478) | Permafrost microbial communities from Stordalen Mire, Sweden - 712P3M metaG | ecosystem: Environmental > Terrestrial > Soil > Wetlands > Permafrost | place: Sweden: Stordalen | collected...
CCGCACGGGCACGGATTCATCGCTGCGGCGAGCATAAAGCGCGAAGGGAAACAGACGGAGAGAGCGGCGCGCGAAATCGTCACTTGACCATCCTCGAGCGGCTGCCGCATCACCTCGAGAACGTTGCGCTGGAACTCGGGAAGCTCGTCGAGGAAGAGCACGCCGTTATGCCCGAGCGAAACTTCGCCGGGCCGCGGCACCGCGCCGCCGCCGATGAGCCCCGCGTCGCTGATCGTGTGGTGCGGCGAGCGGAAGGGCCTCGCTCCCACCAGCCCTCGCGAACTATCGAGAACGCCCGCGACGCTGTGGATGCGCGTCGTCTCAATGGCCTCGTCGAGCGACATCGACGGCAGGATCGTTGGAATGCGCTTTGCAAGCATCGTCTTGCCCGCGCCCGGCGGGCCGATCAGCAGGATGTTGTGGCTCCCCGCGCACGCAATCTCCACGGCGCGCTTCGCCGCCATCTGCCCGCGGACATCGCGCATATCCACAGAGTATCCCGCCGATTCGGCGAGCATCTGCGCCGTGTCCACGCGGATTGGCTTGAAAGATTCCGGCGCATTGACGAGGTCGGCCGCCTCGATGAGCGATTTCACCGCGAACACATCTATGCCCTCGACCACCGCGGCTTCCCGCGCATTCATCTCGGGCACAACGACGCATCGCACTCCGCGCTGCCTGGCCGCGATCGCCGCGGAGAGCGCGCCGCGAACGGACCGCACGCTGCCGTCGAGCGATAGTTCCCCGAGAAATACGTGCGAGTCGGGAACCTTGCCGTGGAATAAGCCCTGGCAGCCCAAAAGGCCCAGCGCCATGGGCAGATCGAATGCCGAGCCTTCCTTGCGAATATCGGCGGGCGCGAGATTTACGGTGACGCTTTGAGGCGACGGAAAATCAAAGCCACAATTCTTCAGCGCGGACTTAATCCGCTCGCGGCTTTCCTTGACGGCGATGTCAGGCAAGCCGACCACGTTGAAATCGCCCATCTTCCCCGCGCCGATGTCGACTTCCACTTCGACGGGATAGGCATCGATTCCAAACACTGCCGCGCTGAGCGTTTTGAATAGCATTTTGTAGGGCTAGCGTCCCCGCGGCGCACACGAGGAGCGTTGTTAGAGAGTTGCAGCCTAACTCAAAACGCCCACTCATAAGCGGTCCTACGTATTCATTCACGGCGTCCTAGTAGTAACTCTCCAGCGCCATCTGAGCACGCACTTACATTTCCGCTAAACAATCTCGAATCGCGGCAATCGGCATGTGCGCACATCCGGCACTTGTAGCGCCCGGCTTCAGCCGGGCAGCCTTTGCTTTTTCTGCCTGCGCCGATCGCATCCAAACTCTACTGCTGCGTAGACCCCCCGGAGCTTTACACTTCACGCCACAAAACGTATTCTTGGCCGCGACAGTTCGTGCATCGGTTTGCCCGTCCAACTGACCCAGCGGAGGAAGTCATGATTTACGCAGCGCTTGCGGTTGTCGTTTTTCTCGTCTTCATCGTCGTCGGTATGTACAACAGCCTGGTCGGACTGCGCGTGCAGGCGGACAACGCGTGGGCCGACATTGACGTTCAACTGAAGCGCCGCTACGACCTGATTCCCAACCTCGTGGAAACGGTGAAGGGTTACGCGGGGCACGAAAAAGATACGCTCGAGGGCGTTGTCGCCGCGCGAAATAGCGCCATGAGTTCCCAGGGCCCGGCCGCCAAGGCAGAGACGGAAGGCGTGCTCACTCAGGCGTTGCGCCAGGTGTTCGCGCTCGCCGAAGCCTATCCTCAATTGCGCGCGGTCGAAAGCTTTAATCAGCTACAACAAACGCTCAATCAGATAGAAGACACCGTCCAGAACGCGCGCCGCTATTACAACGCCGTGGTTCGCGACTTGAACACGAAAATCCAGCAATTCCCGACGAACATCATCGCGGGCATGTTCAACTTCAAGCCGCGCGAATTCTTCGAAATTACAGCTCCGGCGGAACGCGAAGTCCCGAAAGTAAGCTTCGGCACAGGGGCCGCGCAATAATTCCGTATCGGGATTAACAAGCCGCCATGAAAATTCTGCGTCGCGGAACCGCTCTGCTGTTGCTCACGCTCGGAATTGCGTGCATCGCGGCGCTTCCCGCGTTCGCGCGCGAGCTCGCGATTCAGAAATTTGATGCCGTCGTCACCGTCAATGCCAACGGAACGCTCGACGTTTCCGAAACGATCCTCGTTCACTTCACCGGCGAATGGCATGGAATCTACCGCACCATCCCCATCAACTACACCACCGCGCAGGGATTCAATTACTCGCTTATGCTCGACCAAATCGTCGCCACCGATGACACCGGCACGCGACTGAAATGCGAAGTGAGCCGCCAAGGGGATTACAAGCAATTCAAGGTCTACGTGCCGGACGCTGTCGACGCCACGCGAACCGTAATCCTTCACTATCGCGTCCTTGACGGCCTCCGATTTTTCGCGGATCACGACGAACTCTACTGGAACATCACCGGCGATCGCTGGGATGAGCCGCTGCCCGAGGTGAGCGCCGAAATTGATCTGCCTGCCGGCACAACAGGAATTCATTCTCTGGCCTTCACCGGCTCCTACGGATCCACGGCACAGGACGCGAGCATCAGCACCTCCGGAAACAAGGTCATCATCGAATCCAAACACTCGCTGGGCTTTCACCAGGGTCTGACGGTCGTCGTCGGTTGGGACAAAGGCTTCGTCCACGAACCCACCGCCTTCGATAAGACGATTTTGTTTCTACGCAGCAATCTGATTCTCTTCGTCCCGGTAATTGCATTCGCCGTGATGTTTTGGCTGTGGTGGTCGTTCGGACGCGACCCGCGCCGCCAACCGATCGCCGTGCAGTACGAACCGCCGGACAAGCTGACGCCCGGCGAAGCCGGCACTCTCGTGGATAATGCAGCCGCCATGCGGGACATCACGGCAACGCTTGTGGACCTCGCGGTGAAAGGCTACTTGACCATCCAGCAGAGCGAAGAGAGCCAGATGCTCGGCCTGATGCACCATAAGGACTACATCTTCCAAATGAAAAAACCCGCGACTTCGTGGACAGACGTGCGGCCTCATGAGGTAGAGATGCTAACTGGGCTGTTCGACGGCGGGCAGAGGGATTCCGTGAAGCTCTCCGAATTGCGGAATAGCTTTTACGTCAATTTGCCGGTGATCCGAGAGAAAATTTTCGCGGCGCTAATCGGCGACGGCTATTACCTGCATCGCCCCGACGTGATTCGCAACGGATTTGTAGTCGGTGGAATTTTGGTTGGCATTTTCGTTGCAGTCTTTGGTGCGAGGCTATTGAGCGACGTCACCGGCCCAAGCGCGATCGTGAGCGGCGTGGCCACGGCCGCAATCATCGTTGGCTTCGGCTGGTTTATGCCCGCACGCACGATCACCGGCGCGCGTGCGTACGAGAAGGTTCTCGGCTTCGAGGATTTTCTGCGGCACACCGAGAGCGACCAGATCGCACGCATCGTGAAAACGCCGGAAATGTTTGAGAAGTTTCTGCCCTACGCGATGGCTTTGCATGTCGAAAGCAATTGGGCAAAAGCGTTTTCGGGCATCGCCATGCAGCCGCCGCAGTGGTATCAAGGGTCCTACGCAACGGGCTACTACCCATATTTGCTCGTCAACGATCTGAATTTCATGTCAATGTCAGCCGCGTCTTCGTTTGCGTCCGGCCCCCGCAGTTCCGGCGGAGGTTTCGCTGGCGGCTCAGGCTTCGGCGGTGGCGGCTTCTCCGGCGGCGGCTTCGGCGGCGGTGGCGGCGGTGGCTTCTAGCAAACCCAGCGGCTCTGCTGCTCTATCTTTGTAGGGGGCGGGTCTCAGACCCGCCCGGCCTTTCTTCAAATAATCTCGCACCACAATAGCAAAGCCCGCAGGCCCCCACCTCCGGGTCAGCTCAACAATTTCACGCTCAAATTTCGATTCACGCGTAGAAGCCGCGCCTCGTGCTACCTTGCGCTATCCGACCCCGATTTACGAGCCCGCTGTGGCGCGCTCGAGCGCGATCCATTGTGCGAAATAAATTGTTCGAGAGCGCGCAGCAGCTTCCGCCCGGCCGTCCGCAATTCATCGCGATGTGGCAAAGAGACGCGCTTCAGTTTGCGCTCGCCCGACGGCGTAAGCTGAACGAGAACCTGCCGGCGATCCGCCCGGCTCCGCGCGCGCCGAACAAGACCGCGCTTCTCAAGCCGATCCATCAATTCGACGGCGCTGTGATGCTGGATTTGCAGGCGCTCCGCGAGAACGCCGACAGTTGCTTTCTGTGAGACCGGAACACCTTTGATGGCAAGTAGCGCTTGGTATTGTTGCGGCTCAAGCCCCGCCGCGCGTGCGTTGCGTTCGCTGAAGTTCAGGTACCGGCGAATCGCATAACGAAAATCCGCAAGCGCCTCGTAATTGAAGCGTTCTCTGCTGGGCCTGGACATATCCAAGCACGATTATATCGTATTCCGATGTAAATTGTCTCTTTCGGCCAACGTGTGCCGCTGACAACAACACGTGCGGAAGCGCGAGGAAACGCCTGCGAGCAATATTTCTTCGCAAACATTGTAACTTCAGAACCCAAAGGCTCCCGCCTCCGGGTCCGCAGAATCACTATGCGGAATTCGTGCGCTTCAATCCTGAAGCAGCTTTCGAAACGACTTCTGCGTCTTCACGTGCTTGAATCCAAGCCGCTCGTAAAACGCATGCGCGCGTTCGCGAATCACATTCGAGCGCAGCGAAACGATCTTGCATCCATGCTCCCGCGCCCAAGTTTCAGCCCGCTCCATCAGCAGCGTGCCGTTGCCGTGAGATCGCTGCGCGGCATCCACCACAAGCCCGCCAATTTCAGCGCGTGGATCCGATTCCATGGTTCGAATCACAAACACATGAAGAAATCCAGCCAGCCGCCCATCGGGGGTCTCCGCAACGAACAATCCGTGGTCGGGCGCGCCATCGATTCCGCCAAATCTCGCGCGAACCTCTTCCTCATTCGACGGATAACCAAGTTGATTGCACAGCTCGGGAAGCTGCGGAACATCGGCCGGAATCGCACGCCGCACTCGAATCATAAGATTAGGCAACTGTAGCGCCGCACCGATCTGCCCCGAGCTTCGAAGGGTTTCCGTGCCGCATTTTGTAGAGAAAAGTGCCGGACGAAACCCGGCTGATTTCGCTGACGTTGCCAGCCGGCGTCTCTCCCGTTTCAAAAGAGTTTGTCGGAATCCAGCAAAATCGTCACCGGCCCATCATTCACCAACTCCACATTCATGTGCGCCTGAAAAATTCCAGTCTCCACATGAACGCCGAGCGATTCCACGGCGCGCACGAATTCCCCGTACATCGCCTTCCCTTTTTCCGCCGGCGCGGCAGCCACGAAACTGGGCCGTCGGCCGCCGCGCGCATCTCCATAAAGCGTGAATTGCGAAACCGCCAGCATCGCGCCACCCGTATCTTTCAGCGAGCGATTCATCTTCCCGTCTTCATCGCTGAAGATTCGCAGATGAATGATTTTCTCGGCAAAAGCGGCAGGGACGCCGTCCGCATCATTCGCGCCGACGCCGACCAGCACAACAAGCCCCGCGCCAATTTCCCCGACCGTGTGCCCGTCAACCTCAACGCTGGCCCGACTCACCCGCTGGACCACAGCTCTCATTTCATCATCCGAACACGCAGCTAGTGCGCGGCTTCCGGCGGCGGCGCTGGTCTGCGCGGAAGCAGCTCCGGCAGTTGCGCGATGTTGTAGCCTGTCACCGCCATCGCTTGCGCTCCTTCGACAACTCCCGCCTCGTTCACCTGATCGAAAGTATCCGCCTGCGAGTGGTGCGTCTCGAAATATTGCATCGGCTCCTGAATTCCATAAAAGCCCGGCACGCCCGCGCCCTCAAACGAATTGTGATCGCTTCCAAACATGGATCTCTCGCTCAATTCGAGCAGCCCAACCGCATGCAGCGGCGCCACCACCTGTTGCATGATTTCCAAATCCTGATAATTCCCCATCAGACCAAACGTGAGAACTTTGCCGGTACCCGTATCATGAATCAGCGCTGCCGAAAATTTCGGCAGCTCCGCTTTATGCGCTTCGCAGTACGCGCGAGAGCCGTTCAATCCTTGTTCCTCGCCGCTGAACAGAATGAATCGAATCGTCCGCTTCGGCTTGATCCCCAATTTCTGAATCGCTCGCGCCGCTTCCAGAACCACCATCGAGCCCGTGCCATTGTCGGTTGCGCCCGTGCCGAGATCCCACGAGTCAAGATGCCCGCCGAGAACAACAACCTCATCAGGCTTCTCGCTGCCAGGAATTTCCGCGACAACGTTATAAACATCTACCGGCGCATCGCCGATTGTATTCGTGATATTCAATTCGACGTCAACCGGCCCGCGCTTCATCAGCCGCCAAATCAGCGAATAATCTTCTGAAGTCGCAAACACGCCGGGAAATGGAGAAATTCCGTACAGGCGCCCGCCGAGGCCTGTCATATTCAGCGGTGCGTCGGGCTTGCCTGAATCCACCATGAGCGCCGCAATACCTTCCGACTTCAAGAATTCCGCACGATCCGCGCCAAATTTGTAAATTCCGGGGCCGTACTGCGGTCTCCGTTCGTTCGGCCGCGGCGGCGAAACGAGAAGAAATGAGTCTCCGTAAGGCACCAGCATCGGATTGACCGCAGGCTCGTCGGGAGCAGGCAACGGCGAGGGCTCGTTCATAATCACAATCGCGCCCTGCAGCTTGCCTTTATACTTCTGCAGTTCCTCCATCGAAGTCGCATTGACGTAAGCCACTCTGCCGTGCACCGCGCCATTCGTTCCCGGCGCCCACGCGTAGGAAGCAAGCGTGAGCCGATGTTCGACGGGACTCACGATTCGCCCTAGCGCCGAACCTCGCGTCCACGTATGCGCGATCTGCCACGCTTCAAGATGCGCGTTCGCGATTCCGTAAGCGCTGAATCGCTCCTTCGTCCAATCATTCGCCTTCCTGAGATTTTCCGAGCCGGTCAATCGCGGCCCAATCATGTCCGAAAGATATTCGAGGTTCGACATGATTTCGTTATGGTCTTTGATTTCGCCAAGAATTTTCTGGTCGGCCGCCATCGTGGCATCCGTAACCAGCTGCGGCTTCTGCGGCCGCGCCGGCTGCTGCGCGCGAGACACCACCGCGACAATTGCAACGAAAACCAAAATGAATCCGAGAACTGCCCCGCGATTCGCTTTCGTAAGCACGCTCGATTTGTCCTCTCTGGCAGAATTCATGGCGACGCGATTGTATTCGCCCGCCGGCATCGAGGCAATCACGCGCGACACGAATTGCCGGCAGCGCCTCACTCGGAAATCCATCCGCGAAAATGGGCCTTGTGCTACGAGGAGGCGGCGCGTTGACGCGTCTCCAGTGGTGTCCTAAGATGCCATCGACGAGGTCCTCGCCGATGGCGATCGAGCGCTTGGGCCACTACCTCCTGCTCGAACAGGTCGGCGCCGGTGGCATGGGAGAGGTTTATCGCGCGCGCGACGAACGCCTCGACCGCTACGTTGCCATTAAGATTCTGCCTCTCAGCCATAGAAACAACTTGCCCGCGCGAAATCGGCTTCTTGACGAAGCGCGATCCGCATCGCAACTGAATCATTCCCATATTTGCACGGTTTATGAAGTCGGTGAAGAAAACGGCATCGCCTTCATCGCCATGGAGTTCGTCGCGGGGAGGCCCTTGAGTGCGATCATTCCGCCCGATGGCCTTCCAATCGAGCAGGTCCTGCGCTACGGCACGCAGATCGCCGATGCGCTCGCACATGCTCACCAACGCCGCGTCGTTCACCGCGATCTGAAGCCCGCTAACGTCGCAGTGACTTCGGAAGGCGATGCCAAGGTGTTGGACTTTGGCCTGGCGACGCGCCTCGAAATTGAAGAACTGGAGACGATGACGCTCTCACGAGCGCACTTTGCTGAATCTCAGTCGCTCGCCGGGACGTTGCCGTACATGGCGCCGGAACAGCTTCGCGGCGAATCTGCCGACGCTCGTTCCGACATATGGGCGCTAGGCGTTCTTTTGTTCGAAGCAGCTTCCGGCCACCGGCCGTTTTCGGGGCGCTCTGGGCTTGAGCTGATCTCTGCCATTCTTCGCGATCCTCCTCCTCCGCTGTCGGATCGTGTCCCGGCCGGACTTGCGGCGGTAATCCGGAAGTGCATGTCAAAGGACCCCGGAGCCCGCTATCAACGCGCCGGCGAGATCCGAGCAGCGCTCGAAACACTCGGATCCACGATCTCTTTAACGCTCGCCCCACCCACGACGGCTCCTTTGGCGTCCCGTTCTCAAACGGCAGTTTATGTTTGGGCCGCCGTGGGTTTGGTCGCTGTATTGGCGATCATATTCGCGACGAACATCGGCGGATTGCGCGAGCGGTTCTTCCACTTAAGCAGTGCTCCCGGAATTCGATCGCTTGCGGTCCTGCCGCTCGAGAACCTTTCACGCGATCCGGCGCAGGAATATTTCGCCGACGGTATGACGGAAGAGCTGACAACTCAACTCACCCAGATCAGCGCGTTGCGCGTGATTTCACGGACGTCGGTAATGCGCTACAAGGATTCAAAGAAGTCCCTGCCCCAGGTTGCGAATGAGCTTGGGGTGGACGCCGTGGTGGAAGGCTCGGTGTTGCGGGTAGGCGACCGAGTGCGAATTACGGCGCAACTGACTCAGGCCTCTACGGGCGAGCAGCTTTGGGCGCAAAGTTACGAAGGCGACGCGCGCGACGTACTGAATCTGCAGCAAGATGTCGCTAAGGCCGTTGCCGATGAAGTGAAAGTGCATCTCACACCTCAGGAGCAGTCCCGGCTTTCGAGTCCCCAGCCCGTGAATCCGGCCGCCCACGAAGCTTATCTCAAAGGGAATTACTTGATCGAGGGCACCGCTGAGCAGGAGCGCAAGGCCAAGGAGTATTTCGAGGATGCGATTCGGATCGACTCCAAATATGCGCCGGCCTACGCGGGACTGGCCGATTATTACTGGTCAACTTTGGATCTTCGTCCGCGCGATGCCATGCCCAAGGCAAAGGAGAACGCCCTCAAGGCGCTGGAACTCGATCCCCTCCTGGCACAGGCTCATTACGAACTGGCGGCGGTTCACTTCTACGGCGACTGGGACTGGACGGGAGCCGAAAAGGAATTCAGGCGCGCGCTTGAACTCAACCCGAGCGACTCGGAGAGCCATCGCTTCTACTCTATTTTCTTGGCTGCTCTCGGACGTAAAGAAGAAGCGTTGGCCGAAGGCCGAAAGGCCCAAAATCTGGATCCTCTTTCACTCTCGACTCAGTTGACGGCCGGTTTTGTGCTTTACTTTGCCCGCGAGTACGAAAAATCAATTGAACAATGCCGAAGGGCTCTCGAACTGGATCCGAATTCAGCGGGGGCCTATGACTGCATCGGATCGAGCTACTTGGCCGAAGGAAAGTATACGGAAGCTTTCACCGCGTTTCAGAAGGCTAGCGATCTTTCAAATAACGATCACGAGCGCTTGGCCGGACTGGGGCGTGCCTACGCGCTGGCGGGGAGAAAATCCGACGCGCACCGGATTCTCGATCAGCTCCGCGAATTTTCTCGGAACGGCTACCTTCCGCCTTATTTCTTCGCCACGATCCACGCGGCGCTCGGCGAGAAGGATGAAGCGTTTACGTGGCTCGAAAGCGCCCTTCGGGAACGCGATCACTATCTGGCCTGGATCAAGGTAGACACTGCCGTCGATCCCTTGCGGAACGACTCTCGCTTCCCGGATTTGTTGCGCCGCGTTGGCTTTCGGAATTAACAAACCGCGCTGCGTCCTTCAAGGCTTATCTGTGTTCTCTTCCGGAACCTGCCACGCGAGAATCCCAGCTGTGCTGTGCGTCGAATGAGGAATACAGACCCACCAGCCGTGGCCGGGGCCATTTTTGGCGTATACGACATCGATAAACACGATATCGATCAGTTTTTTCTTCAAGTAATGATGATTGTCAATGTAATCCATCCAGGCCCTTTTGTGCTTGCGGAGCTTGTCGAACTCGTCATTGGACATCTTCACGATCACCACTTCCGGCCTCTCGTCGCCCAAATCAGTTTTCCATACGCCCTCTGACAACGGCTGCCACAAAGGTGCAGCTGGCTTCTGTTGCCCCGCTTCTTGGGCAAAGATGGGCGCCCGTGCTTGCAGCACGAACAGAATCGACGCGAACAACATTGTTGAAAGGAACCGTCTCATGAGTTGACCTCCTTCAAGGGCGGGACAACCACACCGTGGCACGACTTCTACATCTAGATGACATACATGTCAACTAATGCGTAGTGACTTTGGTGGCCATGTCCCTTCCGCATTTCGGTTCGTCCGGCACTCGACAAACAGTTCTGTTTGGCTTCCAGCACTCAACCTTCGACGAACGCCTTCAGCCTGCCCAGCGCCTCATCCCACTGCTCCGACACGAGCTCAAGATACGTCTTCAGTTCATCAATCGGATGCGGATCGAATTCAAAAACGCTCTCGCGGCCAATGCGAACGCTGTGCACAATGTCTGCCCGCTCCAAAACTCGAAGATGCTTGGTAATCGCCTGGCGCGTGAGCCGCGAGCCTTTCGTGAGCTGCGAGATCGAATGCGGCCGTCCGCCGCAAAGTTTCGCAACCAGCGATAACCGCGTCTCGTCGCCTAGCGCGGCAAAGACGGGCGCGCGTTTCGCGATGATACCGCTACGACTTCTGCGCGACATAGCTCTCGATATTCTTCATCTGCGCTGTCCAGCCTCCATCATTCATGCGGAATGCTTCGAGCCGCCGGTCGCTGGGGATTTTGTCGAAGCCGGACTCGGTAAGTACAAGTAACGTCCCGCTCGCGATCTTCTCCAGCCGAAATTCGACAAGCGTAGGCGTTTCCTTCGAGTAGTCGATCTTGGAATCAACGGAATATGGGTGCCAGGTGAAAGAAAAAAGCCTTTCGGGCTCCATCTTCACCACCACGGCCTCCCATTTCACATGCTCGTATCCAGGGTGAGTGATACACCCGCGCGAAATCTGGCCCGGAACGAACGGGCCTTCCAGTTTTACGCGAAACCACTCGCCGAATTCACGGTGATCCGTCAGAGCGCGCCACACCCGCGACACCGGCGCCTTCAATTCAATTCGCTTCTCAATTCGATTCTCCATTGTCAGGCAACCTCCAGGTTGCATATTAACTCCACTGCGGCACAACACGCAACTCTTTGGTTGCGCTTTAAACCCGGCCACCTTGTCTCACGATCCACGCGCAACTGCGTGTTGACTTCGCCACGCATTATCTCTATTTTGAATTCCAGCGCGAAGGGCGCATCCAGTCCGCGGAAAGGGCCGTGCCCACCTTCAGTAACACGATTTGACGAATCTTCTTTCGAGCCTGACTCGTGCGGACTCCAGGCAATTAACGAAAGGAGTTTCGTATGCCGGACAAAGAATTACCCGCCCGCCCGAACCTCGAGCAATACAAAAAGCAGGCCAAAGATCTCGCGAGAGATTGCGAACTCGGCATTCCCGATGCGCTCACTCGCATCAGACGCCACCATCCGCGCTTCCACAAACCGCCTGAGTCCGAAATCCGGAACGCAAACGTCGCCCTCACCGATGCGCAACTCGTCATAGCACGCGAGCACGGATTCAAGAGCTGGCCGCGCTTTGCAAAACACATCGAGACGCTCAACTTGATTCGTTCCGTCGCTTCCCTCTCGAATCCGGCCGCAGCTTTCATCGAAGTGGCTTGCGTGCCTCGCCACTCTGGGCACCGCTCCGGCACGCTCGAGCACGCCGAAATGATCCTGTCGCGATACCCGCAGGTTGCCGCCAGCAGCATTTACACTGCAGCGATTCTCGCGGACGAACCCTCTGTGCGTGCATTTCTTTCGCGCGATCCGAAAAGCAGCACAGCAAGAGGTGGCCCGTACAATTGGGATGCTCTCTCCTATCTTTGCTTTTCGCGGTATCTCCGGCTCGACAAAACGCGCTCGGACGCATTCGTACGCACCGCTGGAATTCTGCTCGATGCCGGAGCCCGCGCGAACACTGGTTGGTTTGAAATGATCGATCATCCGAATCCTCGGCCCATGTGGGAGAGCGCGCTCTACGGCTCGGCTGGCATTGCACAGCATCCTGGTTTGACCCACCTGCTGCTCGAACGCGGCGCCGATCCCAACGACGAAGAAACTCCGTATCACCTGCCCGAAGGCTACGACAACACGGTGATGAAAATCGTATTGGAAAGCGGAAAGCTGAACGCCGTCAGCCTGTCGTGGATGCTCTTGCGCAAGACCGACACGCATGACGAGGAGGGGCTGCGGCTCGTTCTCGACCATGGCGCCGACCCAAATGCTCCGACAAAGTTCGGCGACAACGCACTGCATCATGCGTTGCGTCGTGACAACGCGCTGAGCATCATCGAACTGTTACTCGATCGTGGCGCCAATCCTGCCTTGCAGAATACGCGTGACGGCAGATCCGCCACCGCGATGGCCGCGCGCAGAGGACGCGGCGACGTGCTTGCCATGCTCGAAAAGCGTGGCTATCTGCTCGATCTTCACGGCGTCGACAATCTAAGCGCCGCATGTGCGACAGGCGATCGCGATGCCGTCAGTTTTCTCGTCGTAAGTGAACCGCATCTCTCCCAGGAAACCATTGCAGAAGGCGGGACACTCCTAGCCGAATTCGCCAGCAACGGAAATGTGGAAGGTCTCCGATGCCTGCTCGGCCTCGGCGTGAGCGCAACCGCTCTTTACACGGAAGGCGATCCTTACTTCGATATCGCGAAAAACAGCACGGCATTGCATGTGGCTGCCTGGCGCGCGTGGCCATCCGCCGTGAAGGAATTGATTGCGCGCGGATCGCCGGTGAACGCTCTAGACGGCAAAGGCCGCACGCCGTTGTCTCTCGCCGTCAAAGCCTGCCTTGACTCTTATTGGACCAATCGGCGCTCACCCGATTCTGTGGATGCTCTGCTCAAAGCCGGTGCCTCGATTTCCGGCATCGATATTCCTTCGGGCTACGAAGAGATCGACAAACTGCTGCGTCAACACACTGAATAATTCTGAGCCCGGAGGCTCCGACTCCGGGAACCCATCGCGCGGCGCCTTCAATCACAGTTGAAATCGATCAGTTAGTCCCATATCGTGTTTCTTCGCTCTTGCGCGAGAAAATAGGAGGGTCGAAATCATTCGACTTCAAACGGCAGGCACGAATGAATAAAAAGCGGCAAAGTTTTCCAGTGGCCCTGAGCAAAGCCCTCCTGCTCGCTTTATTGCTTTGCATGCAGTTGCCCCTCATCGCGGCACCGAGCAAGGCCGCAGCTGATTCAGCCGAAGCCGATGCGGATGTAAAAGAGTTCCGGCTGGAAGAGTTAGAAGCAAAACTGCCCAGCATGCAACCCGGCCCCGAGCACGACTATTTCGCCGGAGTGCTGGCGAACAGAGCAGGCCGCCTTGAGGAATCGATACGCTTGCTGAACAGCGCCCTCCCCGGCATTCGGACTTCGCGTCCGGATCGCGCAGCCATTGCACTGCAAGCGCTGGCAGACGACTACAACAAGACCTTCCGCTACGCCGACGCCGCTCAGGCCTACGACGACTTGCTCGCTCATTTCGCGACTGAACTGGTTGGCTCGCAGTTGCAAGACACCAAGGACGATTCCGGCTTGGCGCACATCTTGCGTGAAGCGCCGCCGCAAACGATCACATGGGACGGACCCACGCAATTGAAAACAGAGCGCAATCCTTTGGGTTCGATAAATACAGAATTGACTGTGAACGGAGTTCAAGAGCAGTGGCTGCTCGATACCGGCGCAAATCTCTCGGTAGCCACCCGGGGTTTTGCGAATCGGCTTGGGCTCAAGCTTCTGCCGGGAGTAGGGCAGACGACGTCGGGCGTTACCGGAATTGAAAATCCACTGCAGTTGGCCTTGCTTCCCACGCTGCAAATGGGCGGCGCTACTCTGCACAATGTCGTCATCATGGTCATGGACGATTCAAATCTAAAGGTCGGCTTGGGCAAAGAGTCTTACCAGATCAACGGAATCATCGGATATCCGGTCTATCAGGCGCTTGGAACGATCACATTTTTGCAAAGTGGCGAATTCGTTGCCGGAGATAAAACTCGAAGCGGTCAGCCAGGCGCACGGATGTATATGGAGCAACTGACGCCGGTAATCGTGTGCGCTGTACAAGGCAAGAATCTGCCCTTCAGCCTCGATACGGGTGCGTCCGAGACGAATCTCTCCGTGCGCTACTACGACCGGTTTCGCAGCGACTCTGCGAGCTGGAAAAAAGCGCAGAGCAAGAGTTTCGGAGCGGGCGGAGTCGTGAAGCGAAAAGTCTATCTTCAGCCGGAACTCAGTCTCGGCATCGGCAACAAGACCGCGACCTTGCAGCGCGCACTAATTTTCCCTTCGACGATGGGAGCAGGCATAGATAACTTGTACGGAAATCTCGGGCAGGATGTGTGGGCGAAGTTCGACAGCTTCACACTCGATTTTTCAACAATGACCTTCAGCCTGGGCGAACCCCTATCTCCCTCCGCCAGCCACTAAGGACTGAATCAACATTCAGAATCGGAGCTTGAAAGCAGGCGGTGATATACTCCGCGGCAACCATGAGTTGCCCTGCCTGCGGAAGCGAAGTCTCCGGCACAGCGCGCTTTTGCCCGTCCTGCGGCAGCGCGGTGGATTTCGGCTCCACGCCCACACTGGGACTTGATGCCGTTCCGCGCGTCCCCGGATCCCAAGGTGTTACTCCGCGCAAGCGGGATTCCTATCTCAGTGCCAAGATATCTTCTTCTTCCTCCGGCTACGAAGCACGTTACGTTCCCGGAACTACCCTCGCCGATCGCTACCGAATCGTTTCGCCTCTTGGCAAAGGCGGTATGGGCGAAGTTTATCGTGCTGAAGATTTGAGACTTGGCCAAACGGTGGCGCTGAAATTCCTGCCGCGCTCGCTGGCACAGACGGAGGAGGCGCTTGAGCGATTCACGCGCGAAGTTCGTCTGGCGCGCCAAGTTTCGCATCCCAACGTCTGCCGCGTATTCGATATCGGCGAAATCAGCGAGACCTCCGAAGCCGGCAAAACCACCACGCACACTTTCCTGACAATGGAATTTGTGGACGGCGAAGATCTCGCCTCGCTGATGCGCCGCATCGGCAGGTTGCCACCGGACAAAGCCGTCGAAATCGCGCGTCAATTGTGCGCGGGCCTCGCGGCCGCACACGAGCACGGCATCATTCATCGCGATCTGAAGCCTGCGAATATCATGCTGGATGGGCGCGGCCGCGTGCGCATCACCGATTTCGGACTCGCCGGGCTGGCCGCTGATATCGGTGGCACGGAGGCGCGCGCCGGCACTCCCGCCTACATGTCGCCCGAACAATACGCGGGCGGAGAAGTGACGCCGAAAAGCGATTTGTATTCGCTCGGCCTTGTCCTCTACGAGATATTCACCGGCAAGCGCCTCTTCGACGCTTCTTCCAGCGAAGAAATGGCACGCCAGCGCGATAAGAGCGCGCCCGCACATCCCTCCCAGATCGTCAAAGACATTGACCCGCTCGTCGAGCGCGTCATCCTCCGATGTCTGGAGAAAGACCCCGCGAAGCGCCCAGCGACAGCCCTGCAAGTGACGGCGGCGCTGCCCGGCGGCGATCCGCTCGCTGCAGCGCTGGCCGCGGGCGAAACGCCGTCGCCCGAAATGGTCGCGGCCGCGGGAGACGAAGACGCGTTCGCACCTCGCACGGCTTGGGGCTTTCTGGCGGGGACGTTCGCGGTCATTTGCCTCGTAGTGGCTCTCGCTCCCAAGGCTTCAGATCTGGGTTTGGCACCCCTTCACAAGACAGCAGATGCCCTCACCGACAGTGCGCGGGAACTCGTCAAACAATTCGGGTACGGCGACCAGCCGGCCGATACCGACTCCTCGTTCGTCCGAGCTTACGATTTCCTCCGTTACCGTGCTCTGCACGAACCATCTCCGCAGCGCGTCCGGGAACTCGCTAATGCAGAGCTGGGGCCGATGAACTTCTGGTATCGCCAGAGTCCGCGCCCGATGGTCCCGATGGATTCAAGCGGCAACGTTTCGCAAACTGATCCGGCGATAGATGTTCCGGGTATGGTCTACGTCGAGGTCAACTCGTCGGGGAGACTTCTCAAGTTGCACGCTCTCCCACCGCGCGTGGAGGACTCGAAAGGCCTTGGGCCGGATCCAGATTGGGGAGCCTTGTTTACTGCAGCGGGTCTGGATATGAAGCGTTTCACACTGTCGGGGCCGAAATACCTTCCACCGGTTGCGTTCGACGCGCGCGCCGAATGGGACGGCAGTTTAGCGCAGGACCCTGCGACGCCTCTCCATGTGACGGCGGCGGCTTACCACGGCAAGCCCGTTTATTTCGATGTTCTCGGGCCCTGGAATCTCCCTGAGGCCGCGGAGCAGTCCACGCGAGTCCTCGCCAATGTTATCGCCGGCGTTACCTTAATCCTTATAATTATCTCCTTGCTCGTGGCGTGTGCCATCTTTGCGCGCAGAAACGTTCGAATGGGCCGCGGAGACCGCAAGGGATCCTTCCGGGTTTCCGCGTTCGCCTTCTCGGTCGGCATTCTCGCATGGATTCTGGCAGGGCATCATGTATCGGATATAGTCGGCGAGTTTGTTATGCTCATCCGCGCATTGAGTGCCGCTCTGACCTCGGCAGTCTTCGTCTGGTTGAGCTACATGGCCCTCGAACCTTATGTCCGGCGGCGCTGGCCGGATGTGCTAATCTCCTGGACGCGACTCCTCTCCGGCAAGGTCTGGGATCCCCTGGTCGGCCGGGACGTTTTAGCGGGAGCGATGATGGGGACGGTCGGCGCCCTTTCCAGCTACGTGTTAGATGCCCTGCCGTATTGGTTCAACGTCTCCGGTCTCACTCCCGTTGGCTTCATACCCTACTCGCTGGGCGGGCCAAACCGCTTCTTGGCGGCTGGGCTTGGCGTTCTCGCGGTTGTTTTGTCCCTCACACTCATAACGCTGTTGCTGCTTTTTCTGGCGCGCGTTTTCCTCCGCAAGCAGTGGTTGGCGCTCGGCCTCACTGGCCTAATTCTCGCCATCCTAAACCTCGGGGCGACGGGTGAAAACTTCTGGGTGGCATTACCCTTCGCGATTCTTTTCGTAGCGCTGTCGCTGATCGTCCTAATTCGTTTTGGCCTCCTCGCACTCTTTGTCTTCAATGCGTACTACCTCCTTATGTCCGTGTTACCTGTCACGCTCGACTTCTCCCGCTGGTACATCGGCCGCTCCCTGTTTTTCCTTCTATTCCTGATTGGCCTCGCGGTGTATGGATTCCGTGCCGCACTCGCCGGACGTGCCGCCTTCAACATCGCCGGGCTTGAGGACTGAGTTTAGCCGCGCGACGCGCCAAGTTTCCTAGATCAGGCGCACATCAAATAGTGCGAGCCAATACTGCAATGATTGCAGCGCGAAACCACAAAGCATGAGTCCGATGCCGACGGCTCCGAGCCGCCGCTCCGGGAGGCTGTCAGCGTAATACTCGATATAGGGATATACCGTCACCACCACGCCGGTAACGAGGCCGGTCACCAGCCCTACACGAATTGCAAAAGACCAGGCGTGGTCGACACGATGCACGAGGGCAGCACAGACAAGTGCGGTCGCGATGTAGCCGACTGCTCTCACGAGAGTTCCCCGCAACTGACGCCGGGTAAGTCGTGGACGGCGAGACGCTGCATAATCGATTGCAGGCCGCATGCCGCGAGAATACGCAAAAACCTGCCCGACGGTGATCAGAACGCCAAACGCGATCGCAAATTCTAGGCCCCAAGCCCAGTATAATCCGGCTGCAAAAGCTACGCCTCGGATCGCACTGAACAATGCTTCCCACGGCAAGGAATAGTGGTTCACTCCACGAGCTGCTCGATTGAGTTCAATCGATACGGTAACGCCGCTCGCGACACCCGCGGCAAGGCCAAAGAAGAGACCCAGGCCAAAGCCATAGCCGAGCCCACACAGAATCGAGTACGTCACTGCTCGTGTAACCAGTCGCAACGGGCCGTGTTGGCCACCCAACAGATCGTAGGCAAGATAAAGGCTCCCAAGCAGATCAAGACAGGTGCCAACGATGCTTACGGCTGCGACCGTATGATGATTCATTCGGTGATTGTGCCCGAATAACGGCGTACACGGAAGTCATCCGGGAGTCCGGTATGACGCGCGAATTTGCACGCGGATGAATCTGTGTTAGAACGGGAGCGGACATTCACTCAGGCACTCGAGGCGCGCGCCATTGAAACTCGCACTGATCGGCACACACGGCGTCGGCAAGACCACGCTGGCTTACGAAACCTGCTCGCTGCTGAAGAAAGCCCACTACAACGTCGAACTCGTCACGGAAGTGGCGCGGCAATCGCCGTTTCCGGTGAACGCGGCCACCACGATCGAAGGTCAGCTCTGGATTTTGCACGCGCAAATCGCCGCGGAATTGGATGCTTCGCGCCACGCGCCTCACGTCATCTGCGATCGCTCCGTCCTCGATAATTATTGTTATCTCGTGAACAAATTCGGCCGCCAGCCGCAACTCGAAGCCTGGCTCGAATGGTGGATGGAATCCTACGCGATGCTCGTCGGAGTTCCGAGCGCCTTCGATGAAATCACTCCCGACGGATTCCGCTCCGAAGATCGCATCTTCCAGCGCCGCATTCACGATTTGCTCAACGAACTTCTTTCCGTTTCGCCATTTTCCCGTGTCCGGAAAAATGTAATCTGGCTCGAAGCGGGCGATCGCCATGCTTGGGGCGAGCGCATTTTCGCCGCAGTCTTGCCTCTCCTCGAATCGAACGCACCGCTGCAAAAAAGCGCTGCGCGTTAGGCAATCTTGCTGTGAACGACCCCCAAGCCTCCGTCGCGTCGTCTCCAAATTCGAAGTGGCTCACACGCGGAGTTCTCGGCATCGGCCTCGCGAGTCTTTTCTCAGATTGGGGACACGAAGCCGCAACATCGCTTCTGCCGGCTTTTCTCGCCAGCCTCGGCGCGCCGGCTCTCGCGCTCGGTGTAATCGAAGGCGTCGCCGACGGATGTTCGAGCTTCGCGAAACTTGCGGGCGGCTGGATTGCCGACCGGCCACATCTGCGCAAACCCACGGCCGTAATTGGTTACTTCGCCACGGGTATCTCGACGTTTGGCTATGCGTTCGCGCAAACCTGGCCCGCCGTTCTTGCGCTGCGCGCGTTCGGATGGATGGGCCGCGGCAGCCGCGGCCCATCGCGCGACGCGCTCCTCGCGGATTCCGTCGCGCCATCGAAAATTGGAAGTGCATTCGGATTTGAGCGTGCAATGGATACCGTGGGCGCGGTGCTCGGCCCGCTTTGCGCGTCGCTGCTGGTTGCGGCGTGGGGCGTGCGCGGCGTCCTTCGCGCTACAGTGATTCCCGGCGTATTCGCGGCGCTCGCGTTTGCCGTGCTTGTGCCAGCGTTCAAAAAGGCCGGCGCGCGCCGCGCGCCGAGTTTCGTGTCGGGCCTTCGGCAATTGCCGAATCGCTATTGGAAATATCTCGCGGGTGTGCTCGCGCACGGTCTCGGCGATTTCGCGCCGACACTGCTCATTCTTCGCGCGACGCAAATCCTCACGCCCCGCTACGGCGGAGTGCGCGCCGCTGCTATCGCAATCGCGCTCTACACGTTTCACAACTTCATTGACGCTGTCGCGGCCTATCCTGCCGGCGCGCTCGGAGACAAAATCAGCAAACGCGCTCTTCTGGCTGCCGGATACGCGCTCGCCGCCGTCGTCGCGGCTGGATTTATTTTCGCGCCGCCGACGATTCCGGCTCTCGCCGTTCTCTTCGGCCTCGCGGGAATTCATCTCGCGTTTCAGCAGTCGCTTGAAAAAGCGCTCGCAGCGGAAATCCTGCCGAAGGAATCGCGAGGGTCGGGATTCGGCGTGCTCGCCACGGTGAACGGCATTGGCGATTTGGTTTCGAGCATCGCCGTCGGAGCGTTGTGGTCTGCAGTATCACCCGCGGCTGGATTTATTTATTCCGGGGTCTTGGTGGTGACTGGCGCAGTTTTAATTCTTCGTTCCGCGTGACGGCGCGGCGCCTTCTTCCGCAACTTGCGTGTGCGCGGCGCGCGCTGGCACTGCGGGCAAAAATGGCTGCTTCGTCCCGCCACAATAATCCGGCGAATCTTCGTTCCGCAGCGAGAACATTTCTTTCCTTCTCGCTGGTAAACGCGATGGCGCAGCTGAAATTCGCCGTTCTGTCCTTCCGAATCCACATAATCAGAAACCGAAGATCCGCGCAGCCTTATCGCTTCATGGAGAACGTGCTGCACAGCGCTGTGCAGCTTTGCAATTTCAGCGGCGGTTAGATTCGCGCCCAGTCGCGAGGGATGAATGCGCGCGCGCCAGAGACTTTCGTCCGTGTAGATGTTTCCCATGCCTCTGAATACATGCTGATCCATCAGCAGCGCTTTGATTCGCGCGCGGCGATTTGCAATCTGCTTGCGGAATTGTTCTGCCGAAGCTTCGAGCGGATCGAGCCCGAGTTTGCCCAGCAACTCTTCGCGCCGCGATTCAGAAACAATTTGCACGCGGCCGAAACGCCGCGGATCGCGGAAGCGCAATTCGCGGCCATCATCGAGCGTGAAGAAAATGTGCGTGTGCGGTGCGACCGGTTCATCCGCGGCGCCGACGGTCAGTTGGCCGGTCATGCCGAGATGAATCAAAATAAAAAGCCGCGCATTCTCGCTCGCGCGCGGCTCGAGTTCGAGATGCAGGAATTTGCCGTAGCGGCGAACGGCGACAAGCCGGCTTCCCGGAATTTGATCGCCGAGCAGCGCCAAATCTTTTATCACATTGATTTTCCCCGAGCGAAACTCGACGATTCGCCGCCCGGGCAAAACGCTTTGCAAGCCGCGCACAACGGTTTCGACTTCAGGAAGTTCAGGCATAAAAACCTTCTCGCAAAAATGGCACGCGCGAACGAAAACGAATTTTCTGATTTCAATTCAGGCGAAACGAAATGCGAATCGAAATGAAATTCAAAACGCGAATTCAAAATACGAATTCGAATTACGAACTAAGGAAGCGGGATTCCCGGCGACGCAACGATTCCCGCGCTGCGCAGGATTTCCGTGTACTCTTCGTCGCTCAGCGGGCAAATTGTCATGCGCGTATTTTTGAGAAATTTTATTTTTCGCAGCGGGCGATTTTCCCGCAATTCCGCAAGCATGATTTGCCGCGGCAAGCGCTCCACCGCGCGAAGATCGATCACCATTTTTTTCGTTTCAGGATGATGCGGATCCGGATAAGGTTCGCGGCTCACTTCCGCGAGCGCGTAAAGCGCGTGATCCGGCTTGCCGTGATAAAGCAGCGCCCGGTCGCCCTTGTGAATTTGCTTGAGCTGGCGCAACGCATCGGGCCGGTTGCCGGCATGGCGCCACATCTCTTTCCCTTTAACGAAGAGCGTATCCCAGTGATAGACGCGCGGGTCGACGGATAGAAGCCAGCGACGGGGTTTCGGAGCGGCTGGTAGCATCAGTGATTTGTATCGCGCGCACTATACACGGATGTGGCGAAAATTTGGAGAAATTGTGATGGGAGATTGGCGGAAGTGCGCGAGCGAATCAGCGGCCGGCACGCCTAGCCGACCTCGACGAACACATCATCTCCCTTAATTTCAATGGGATAGCAGTTAACGCCGACCGCTGGATTCATCGTGGATTTCCCCGTGGTCACATCGTAGGTCCAGCCGTGCCACGGGCACGTTACGATCTTGCCGGCGAGTTCGCCTTCGCCGAGCGGGCCGCCGCGATGCAGGCAGACGTTATTGATGGCGTAAAGTTTGCCGTCCACATTCGCGATCGCGACCGTCGTGCCATTCAGTTGAAACTCGCGAATCGTTCCGGGCGGAATTTCGTCTTTCTTCGCTGCTCGCAAAAGCGCCATTCATCGCTCCTGAATTTTGTTAGTTAACGCGGGGAGGGCGACTGCGCCACCATGACGCCCTGCGTGAAGTCCGTAACCATTTCCGGCTTCAGCCGAACTTCCGTCGGCCGCTTGGCCAGCGACATCTGATCGATCTTGTCCTGCAATTTCAGCAGCGCGTAGAAGAGGCCCTCCGGCCGTGGCGGGCAGCCAATCACGTAAACGTCCACCGGCACGATGCGATCCACGCCCTGCAGCACCGAGTAGACGTTGAAAGGGCCGCCGACGCTTGAGCACGCGCCCATCGAGATGCACCATTTCGGATCGGGCATCTGTTCCCACACGCGCTTCAGCACCGGCGACATCTTCAGCGTCACCGTGCCCGCGACGATCATCAAGTCGGCCTGGCGCGGCGACGGGCGAAAAACTTCGGCGCCGAATCGCGCGATATCGAAGCGCGATGTGGTGGACGCAATCATTTCAATCGCGCAGCAAGCGAGGCCGAAAGTCAGCGGCCAGATCGCGCTCTTGCGCGCCCAATTGAAAACGTAGTCCACCGTCGAGAGAACGTAGCTGCGCTCAAAGCGATTGTCGAGAACGCCCATGCCCCTATTTTACCTCCGAAAGAACCGACACTATAGCATGACCAGCCGCCGTGCATTTAGCCAGCATCCGGATCGTTCCTTGTAGCGCCGCACCGGATCTCGTGCGGCGCTCCGATGCCGGACGAAACGGAGTCCGGCTCTACACGAGCGTTATCCCCCAGCATCGGAGCAGAAAAGCAGCTGCCCAGCTGAAGTGGCCGCTACATTTACCGGATTTTGAAGCGGCGACTCTCCTATACTTGAGTGCCGACGGGCTTTCGCGGAATGTGCGTCCCGACCCGGTCGCGAAGCCCGGCATCGCTTCTTGTGCCTCCAGCGGCACCAGTTCGCGTCCGAAGACCCCCCTTATTTTGTAGCGATTAGAAATGACCCCGGTTGTTTGTTTTGTTTGAGTTACGGGCGTTTCTAATCGTTTTGGTCTGTCGATTAGAATCGGCGTAATTGCCGCCCGACCGCCTCGCCGCTCCCTTCGAAACTCAGGGCAAGCCTCCATATTTGCGTCGCTGCTCCATAGCTCCGCAACGACCCTAGCAGACGGGAATCGAGTGCGCAAATGTCAACTTTGTAAGGGTTATAGAACCAGAGCCTGATTATCGCGTGGGAGTGGCGTTGTGTTCGCCGAGGAGGCCTGCGACGATTAGGACGGTGGTGGCTGAGGCGATGAGTCCAGATTTGTTCATGGTGCACCTTGTGAAAAATGTAGCACTGGGGAGGACGGGAGGCAATGGGTCGGTGGGATTGAAGAGAAGAGGGCCCAGCGAGCAGCGCCCCTACGAAGGCAGAACGAAAGACCCACCGTTCACAACGCGCGTTCAGGGCAGGCCCTTCGCGAGCGAAGGATGGACACCCGGCCGCAGGGGTTGAAACCCGTGCGGCTCGTGCAATGATTCGGTACGGCTTCACGCCGTGCCCTGACCATTTCTTGAATTAGGACAACATCGACGAATGGCAAGACGAGAACCGCGGGCCCTTCGAGGCTCAGGGTCTTCGACAAGATGCCCGCGCCACGAGGCGAACGGCGAAGTCAAAACCGCCGGCAGGATGCCGGCGCGACGATGGAGACGGCGAAGGCGAGTACAGGAGGGATTCCTCGTCCGCCGCGGCGGACTCGGAATGACGCCGAATTCTAAAGCCAGGCGGGTCTGAGACCCGCCCCTACCAACGGACAGACGAACGGCAAAGAACCGGGCGGGTCTGGGAGCCACCCCTACGAACGGATAGGTGAATGGTGGCAATTCGGGTGCTGATTTCGCGTGCTGTTATATGTCGGCATTCATCACGCGCTGGGCGATCAGAGGCCGGTCATTCGCTGCAGGTGCTCGGGATAGCGATCACCTTCGACCGTGATTTTCGAGGCTGCGCTGTTGATTTCGCGAAGGTCGTCTGATGTGAGATTGATTGCGAGCGAGCCAATGTTCTCGTCGAGGCGGGACAACTTGGTGGTGCCGGGGATGGGAACAATCCAGGGCTTCTGCGCGAGCAGCCACGCTAGGGCGATCTGGGCAGGTGTGGCCCCTTTCTCCTTTGCGATTCTGGCGAGCAGATCTACGACAGCCTGATTCGCTTTGCGATTCTCCGGGGTGAAGCGAGGAACGCTGTTGCGGAAGTCGGATTTGTCGAATGTGGTCTTCTCATCGATTTTGCCCGTGAGGAAGCCTTTTCCCAGCGGGCTATAGGGAACCAAACCAATTCCAAGTTCCTCGAGTGCGGGTATCACTTCCTCTTCGGGCTTACGCCACCACAGCGAGTATTCATTTTGAAGCGCGGCCAGAGGCTGAACGGCGTGCGCGCGACGGATGGTTTGAACTCCCGCTTCCGAAAGTCCGAAGTGTTTCACTTTGCCTTGCTGAATCAAATCCTTCACCGCGCCCGCCACGTCTTCGATCGGCACGTTTGGGTCAAAACGATGCTGGTAGAACAGATCGATGACATTGGTCTTGAGCCGCTTGAGCGAACTCTCGGCGACTTCTTTGATGTGCTCAGGCCGGCTATCGAGGCCAGCCTGTTTGCCGGTTGCCGGATCCAGTTTGAACCCGAACTTGGTGGCGATCACCACTCGGTCGCGAAAGGGAGCGAGGGCTTCGCCCACGAGCTCTTCATTCGTGAATGGGCCGTAGACTTCGGCCGTATCGAAGAACGTGATTCCCCGATCCACGGCTGCCCGCAGGAGAGAGATCATCTCCTGCTTGTCTTTCGGCGGGCCGTATGAAAAGCTCATGCCCATGCAGCCGAGGCCAAGAGCCGAGACTTCCAGATTGTTTTTTCCAAGTTTGCGCTTTTGCACTGTGTCTCCTTCCGAAGCGTTGCTCTCATTCCGAGATTAGTATCAAAGGTCACGGAAGCGGTAGCTCGATCGTTCCGATTTATTGCCGATTCCTCTCGCGAAGGGAACTACGAGATTGTGAGCCAGTGGGATTTTGTCATGCTGTAGAGGACTACGGGGATGTTGCGATGGATTTGGTCGCGCTCGTACGACATGCCGATTTTTTCCATGATGCGGAGTGAGGGGCCATTTTCTTTGCGGGCGACGGCGACGAGGCGATCGAGGCCGTCGCGCTCGAAGGCGTCGCGGGCGGCTGCGCGGGCGGCTTCTGTGGCGATGCCGTGGCCCCAATGGCGCTGAGCTAGCCACCAGCCGATTTCGATTTCGCCGGTTTCGATGAGCGGCTGGATGCCGCATAGGCCGTCTACTGTTTCGCTAGATGCATCAGCGCTTTTGACGACGAGTTTCCAGAGGCAGTAGGCGCGCTCGGAGAAATGGCGCTGTTGGCGGGCGACGAATTCCTGCGTTTGAGTTTCGTTCCAGGGTGCGCCACCGGTGATGTAGCGCATCACTTCTGGTTCGGAGGCGATGGCGTGGAGTGCGCGCCAGTCATCGGATTGCCAGGCTTCGAGGCGGATGCGCGCGGTTTCTATTTGTGGAGTCATGAGATGAGCAGAGAGCGTCCTCAGGGGCACATCGCGTCCTCTCTCTTGCGCAGTATAGGGTAACCCAAGCAGGGCATGAGTTCCGCCCAGGACGCGTTCTTGCCGTTCAACCTCCATTCCGTACCTTTGGGCACTTCCGGCTAGACGCGACTCCTCTCAAGCGGCAAACTCTGCTAACGTAAGCCTTTAGGGGGTAGTGTGCTTTTGGGGCAGCCCACTTGGTTTTGAGTTTCCTGAGTCGCGCGAGCGGGTAACGAGACGTCGTCTAAAGACATCATCTAAGATGCAAGGGAGTCTGATTACTATGGCCGGATCTAAGAGAGTTGCGAGAACGTTTGACTGGGTCGTCTGCAAGGCTGCAGGCGTGACATTTAACTCCATACAGTTCTTCAATAAGTACAAGCCGAACCCTTCCTTCACGCCGAAGTGGTCCGAGAAGCCGCTGCTGAAGTCCTACGAAAAGAGCAAGCCGACACTCGGCTGGCCGCGCACGACAGACTCGCTCTGTCCGGGCTGCGTTTCGGAAGCGCGCGAAGCCATTTTCAGCGGCAAGAAAGATTGGACCGATCTGGTGAACGAGAAGGTCGGTGAGATTAAAGCGCAGATCATCGAGCGCGACGGGCAAGTGTGGATGGTAAAGGAATGCCCGCAACACGGCCGGTGCGAAGACCTGATGGCCGTCGATGCAAAGTTTCTCGAGTGGATCGAGCAGAATTTTCCCGGGCGCGACATTCCCGCGCACAACGACGAAGGGTTGCACCGTCACGGCAGCAGCACGGTCCGCTATGGCCGCGGCTCCGTCCTCACAGTTGACCTCACGAACCGCTGCAACATGATGTGCGATCCCTGCTTCATGGACGCGAACCAGGTCGGCTACGTCCACGAATTGAGCTGGGAGGAAATTCAGGAAATTCTCGACAACGCGCTGAAGATCAAGCCGCGCCGCCAGATGTCCGTGCAGTTCTCGGGCGGCGAACCCACGATGCATCCTTACTTCCTCGATGCAGTGCGTTATGCGCGCAAGGTTGGTTACAACAGCGTGCAGGCCGCGACGAACGGCATCGAATTCGCGAAAAATAAAGATTTCTGCCGCAAGGCCTTCGAAGCGGGCATGCGCTACGCGTACCTGCAATTCGATGGAATCGGCAATGACGCGAACAGCCACCGTCAAGTGGGCAATCTTTTTGACGTGAAGCTCCGCGCCATCGAGAACATGCACGAAGCCGGAATCGAAATCGTGCTGGTCACGACGATCGTCAACAACGTGAACAACGATCAGGTGGGACCGATCGTCAAGTTCGCGATGGAAAACCCCAAGAAAATTTCATTCGTATCGTTTCAGCCGGTTTCGTTTACAGGCCGCGACGAAGAAATCACGCCGGAACGCCGCATGCGCCAACGCTACACGCTCTCGCATTTGGCCAAGGATGTCAGCAATCAGGTCGGCAAGATTGAGCCGACGCGCGATTGGTTCCCAATTTCACTCGTCAGCGCTTTCGCCGGCTATTCCGATCTCGTTCACGGACCGGATTCGCAATGGGGATCGCTCAGTTGCGGCTGCCACCCGAATTGCGGCGTCGGCACGGCCGTCATGATTAACAAGGAAACGAAAGAGTGGGCGCCGGTTCCGCGCTTCCTCAATACGCCGCAGCTTGTGAAGGACGTAAATTCCATCACCGACGCGGCGCGCGGAAAGAATTTCTCAAATTTCATGATGGCGATGGCGCTGCTCAAGAATTACCAGCCGTTCCACGCGCCCAAGGGATTGGCGCTCTACGATCTCTTCAAGAAATTCGACAAGACCTGGGCGCTCACCAAGGATGCCGACAAGAAATACGGCAAGACGAGCCCGGAGCGGACCTACGAAGACGCGATGAGGCGCCGCAAGGAAGATCCCTGGAATTTCCTATTCATCGCAGGCATGTGGTTCCAGGATCTTTTCAACTACGACTTCCGCCGCACAGAAATGTGCATCATCCCGTACGCCACGCAGCAAGGTGAAATTTCCTTCTGCGCGTACAACACGGGCATCGGCTGGCGGAAAATCATCGAGAACATGTACAAGAACGCGACTGTCGCGCAGTGGTACAAGACCCACGGCAAGCACGAAATTTACGCCAAGGGAAAGAAAGTCGATCTCAATAGCTACGAGCACTCGCTAAGAATCGACGAGGACGACGCCGCGCGTATTCGACATCTCGAGCACGACATTCCGCAGACAGCGGCCGAGGAAGACCGCATTCGCCGCCGGCAGGCCACGGAAGAAGCGGCGAAGGTTCGCAAGATTTACGAAGAACTCGTGCTAAAGAAGCAGCCGGAGACTGTCATCCAGATTGGTAGCGTCGCCGCGATCAAGGCTGCTACTCCAACCGTTCAAGTTGGGTTACAATCTATCGCGCCTGCCACGAATGGCAACGGTCACTCGAATGGCAATGGAAACGGCAATGGCAATGGACACGGCGCTGGCGCCGCAAAGCCCGAAATTGCCGAGACCGTAGCCGGCGACTAAGTTTATCCAGGGACGTACACCCGCAAACAGATCGCCCCGGTTGGCAACAACCGGGGCGATTTGTTTTTGCGGCCTTCACATTCAGTACTATCTCCTTTTATGCGAGGCCGTGCTCCGATCCTGTTCAGTCGGGCCGTTGTAGGGGCGAGTCTCAGACCCACCCGGCCTTTCAGGATTTGCCGCCATGTCTCCGATCGAATATCCCACACGGAGATTCACGCGGAACACGCGTTCTGCGCTCAGGCGATACTCCCTCAGATTGCGCGAATACGACTATCGCAAACCGGGAGTCTACTTCTTCACAATCTGCGTACAAGATCACCGGTGCGTCTTCGCCAAAATCGTTAATAAAAAAATGGTGCTGTACCCCGCCGGGCGAATCGTCTGGCAATGTTGGCGCGACCTGCCCCGCCCCTTTCGGTCAATCCAGCTCGACCAATTCGTTGTCATGCCGAATCACGTTCACGGCGTCATCATTTTGCACAGAAAACCCAATGGCCGGGCGGGTCTAAGACCCGCCCCTACAGCCGGCGGCGATGGAGGCCCGCGCCTCGCGAATCTAATCGGTGCGCTGAAATCATTCTCGGCTCGACAGATCAACAAAATGCGCGGAACTCCTGGGATCAAAGTGTGGCAGCGAAACTACTTCGAACGGGTTGTGCGCTCTGGCGAGGAGTTGTCTGCGATTCAGCAGTATATTTATGAAAATCCCGCGCGATGGGCGTGGGACCGTGAAAACTCCTCATCGCTCGCAGACGCCGACTCTTTTTGTGCAAAACCTGACCTGACGATTCTCAGATTCCATCGGAATCGTAATTCACTCTAGCTCCGTCGTAGGGGCGGGTCTCAGACCCGCCCGGCCTTTCCCGAGATTTCGCCATCGGAATTGTGATTCGCGCCGAAGCCCGCTACAATCAATTCGTAGGTAAGAGAGACATGCCGATATTCGAATATGTTTGCGAGGAATGCGAGACGCGCCACGAGCGAATCGTGATGTCGAGCGGCTCCGCGGTCGCCTGTCCTAAATGCGGCAGCAGGAAGCAAGCCGTGCAATTCTCCGTCTTCGCCGCGCCTGCAAACGGCAGCAAGTCCGGCGGCTCTTCAGTGTCCTCAGGATCAAGCTGCGGCTGCACGCCCCGAACCTGCGGCTGCCACTAATCGCAATAGCATCCCGCGTTCTCTACCGCGAATAATTCTTCAAGTTCTTTAAGTGTTCAGGAATTCCAATATCCGGCGGAAGCTTTGGATCAGGCACGAACTCGCCCGGCACTAATTTCAATGGAAGCACGCCTGCCCAGATCGGAAGCGAGTAATCTTCGGCGTCGTCTTTAGGCGGCCCCGTGCGAATCTTCGCCGAGACTTCAGTCAGCGGGAGGCGCAGCACGGTGGTTTGTTTCAGCTCCGATTCCCGAATGGGACGAAGCATGTCCCAACGGTCGCGCACGATGTGCTCGGTGAACGCCTTTAGCGCGCGGCTCTTTTCCTCCAGGTCTTTCACCTCGTGCGCCTGTCCGAGAATCACCACGGATCTGTAATTCATCGAATGATGAAACGCGGATCGCGCAAGCACGAATCCGTCCACCAGCGTCACTGTCACGCACACTTGAACGCCGCCGGCGAGCGTTCGAAGCATTCGGCTGGCTGCCGAGCCGTGAATGTAGACGGCGTCATCAACGCGCGCGTAGCCCGTTGGAATGACGAAGGGCTGCCCATCAACGACAAATCCGACGTGGCAGAGAAATCCGGCGTCGAGAATTCGATAAACAGTATCCGAATCGTAGTGCCCGCGATCGGCAAGCCGGCGCACTTGCGTGCGCGCAGTAGGAGTGAATTCGCTCATACGCAAAGCGTAGATGCGCTTCGACGCCCACGCAAGAGCCAATCTGGATGGAAAGCCCATTTGAGCGCCCGAAATCATCATACTGCGGCGAAAGACCAAAAGCCGGGCTCGTCGTCTGCCGTTCGGAAGCCGCGTCGCCGGCCCGCATTTCGGGTAGAATCCGCTGTCCAGCAAGATCAGCGATCGGAGACCGACGGTGGCGCCAAAGGCAGGCATCCTGAGGGCAGAAACGTTCAAATTCTTTCGCGAGCTCGACCGGAACAACAACAAGCCGTGGATGGACGCGAATCGCGAGAGATATCGCGAGGCGGTGGTCGAGCCATTCCGGCAACTGCTCGAAAGCTTTGCGCCGCACGCCCTGAAGCTCGACCGGGGCATATTGATTACGGGCCGCACGAATGAGAATTTTTCGCGCATCAATCGCGACATTCGATTTGCGCGGGACAAAACTCCTTACCGTCCGCACTACTACCTTTTCCTAAGGACTCACGACGCGATCAAACACGGCGGCCCGCAGTTTTATCTCGGCGTTACAAAAAATGGCGCGACAGCAGGCTTTCGAAATTATTCTGAAGATCGCGGCAGCGCCCTCGCGCAATATGGCGTCCCACGCGGCCAAGGCAATCGCGCGTGGCTCGCGCGACAGAAGAAGCGTCTCGGCCGCAAATTCGATAGCTACTGGTATTCGAGTGAGAAGAAAGATTGGATCAAGCATCCGGGATGGCCGCTGGAGACAGAGGAGTGGATAAAGCTGCAAGCTTGGGTGGTGCGCCGGAGCTTTTCGAAGGCCGCCGCCGTGCGGCCGAATTTCGTGGATGAAATCGCAAAAGTGTTCCGCGACGTATTTCCGGTCTATGCGTTTACAGGAATGCCTTCTTGGAAGCCGTGAAAATGCGCGTAACCCGCCTCAACGAACACGCGAAGCCGGTCTCGCATGGGATTCAGCGGAACTTGGATGAATAAAGTTCTCAGGGCCATCGTTTGGGTGTGCGTTTCATTCGCAGGCGCCGGTGCGCTTGCGGCAATCGCATTTGAGAGGCGCGAGCCGTTAAATGCCGTATGGTTCGTCGTCGCTGCCGCCGCAACGTATGCCGTTTTCTACCGCTTCTACTCCGCGTTCATCGCCGCGAAAGTGCTCGCGCTTGATGACACGCGCGCGACGCCCGCCGAACGCCTCGACGACGGAAAAGATTTCGTTCCCACGAACAAATGGGTCTTGATCGGCCACCACTTCGCGGCCATTGCCGGGCCAGGGCCGCTGGTCGGACCGACGCTCGCCGCGCAATTCGGATATATGCCCGGAACGCTGTGGCTGATTCTTGGCGCGGTGCTCGGCGGCTGCGTGCAGGATTTCACCACGCTCTTTTTCTCGATGCGCCGCGATGGAAAATCCCTCGGCCAGATGGCGCGCGAGGAAGTGGGAAGACGCAGCGGCCTGCTCGCGCTCCTCGCCGTGCTCGCCATCATGGTGATTCTGCTCGCGGCCGTGGCGCTCATCGTCGTAAAGGCCTTGAAGGATTCGCCCTGGGGCACGTTCACGCTCGCCATGACGGTCCCGATTGCCATTCTGATGGGCGTATACCTGCGATACCTCCGTCCGGGCCGCGTGCTGGAAGCTTCAATCATTGGAGTGACGCTCGTGATGTTCGCCGTCGTCTCCGGCCAGTGGGTCAACGCTTCTCCTGCGTGGGCGCAGGCGTTCACGTTTTCGGGTCCCGCGCTCGCGATTGCGATCATCATTTACGGATTTGCAGCCTCGGCGCTGCCCGTGTGGCTCCTGCTCGCGCCCCGCGATTATCTGAGCGCGTTTATCAAGATCGGCGCAATCCTCGCGCTCGCATTGGGAATTATTTTCGTGCGGCCAACGTTGCAAATGCCGCCGCTAACGCGTTTCGTTGATGGCACTGGCCCCGTCTTCGCCGGAAAAATCTTTCCTTTCTGCTTCATCACGATTGCGTGCGGCGCTGTGAGCGGATTTCACGCGCTGATCGCTTCGGGCACAACTCCGAAAATGATCATGCGCGAATCGGATGCCCGCATGGTCGGTTACGGTGCGATGTTGATGGAATCGTTCGTCGGCGTGATGGCCATGGTCGCGGCCTGCGCTCTCTCGCCGGGCGTCTATTTCGCGATCAACAGCCCCGCCGGCATCGTGGGAAAAACTGCCGAGGCCGCGTCTGCCACGATTCGGTCGTGGGGCTTTGCAGTGGATCCGCAGACGATGGCAAATCTGGCGCAGCGCGTCGGGGAGCGCACGTTGCTCGACCGCACCGGCGGCGCTCCGTCGCTCGCCGTCGGCATGGCCCAAATCTTCAGCGGCACGATCGGCGGCGACCGCCTACTGAGCATCTGGTATCACTTCGCCATCATGTTCGAGGCGCTGTTTATTCTCACCGTGCTCGATGCCGGCACGCGCGTCGGCCGCTTCATGGTGCAAGAGCTCGGCGGCCACATCTGGAAGCCGCTCGGCCGACGCGGATGGCTGCCGGGAATTTTATTGTCAAGCGGCTTGATGTGCGGCGCGTGGGGATTTTTTCTGTGGCAAGGCGTGCAGGATCCGCTTGGAGGAATTAATTCTGTCTGGCCGCTTTTCGGAATTGCGAATCAGCTTCTCGCGTGCGTTGCACTCGTCGTCGGTACAACGATTCTGCTGAAGATGGGGCGCTTGAGATGGATCTGGGTCACGCTGCTGCCAATGGTCATGCTGGTATCAGTCACGATGACCGCAAGCTATCAGAAGATTTTCGATGCCAGCCCGAGAGTCGGCTTTCTTTCGCAGGCGCGAGTTCTCGCGGCACAAATCGCATCAGGCGCGATTCCGCCCGATCGAATCGCGCAGACGCAGCGGCTGATTTTGAATAATCGTCTCGATGCGATTGTCACCGGCGTGCTCGCCACAATGATCTTGATATTGATCGTGGAAGCCATCACGGTGTGGACGGGAATTTTATTCGGCGGCAAAAAGCCCGTGCTGCACGAAACGCCATACGTCGCGACGCAATGGGCCGGAGGAGATTGAGAGAATCCTCATGAATGCGATGAATGCGATAACGAACGCAAAACCGAATACGCAATCGAAGCCGAGGATGAATCCGTTCACGAAACTTTGGTGGTGGCTGCGCCAAATCTCAGGCGACGCCGCATACGAAAATTATCTCGCGCACCGCCGCGTCTCGCCGCAAGAGAGCGGCACGGCTGCGATGACCCGCGAGAAGTTCTACGCCGATTCGCTCCACCGCAAGTATTCGACGATAAACCGCTGCTGCTAAGAGAAGCAACGTCGACCTACATTCGCTGAAATCGCGGCTGCCTCTCGTAGGGGCGGGCCTCAGACCCGCCCGGCCTTTGGGTTTCCGCTTCACACGAGGCGCGCGGTCGGCTTGGCGTACCCGTCGCGGGAGTTAATTCGAAGGGTCTGATGATTGGGCAGACGAAGACCGCCGCCTCGCGCGAAACGGCCGCGGCAAATACATGGCCAGCGCATTTTCATCCGCGTCAACCGCCGGCAGCCGCTCGCTCGAAAATCCGTATCGCAAATCCCAATAGCTGTGCGCCCACGGCAGAAGCGA
>Ga0182015_10001306_pt1 | contig 33329 bp, 25 predicted proteins | sample 712P3MmetaG_FD_120478 | JGI IMG/M metagenome (GOLD analysis project Ga0182015, IMG submission 120478) | Permafrost microbial communities from Stordalen Mire, Sweden - 712P3M metaG | ecosystem: Environmental > Terrestrial > Soil > Wetlands > Permafrost | place: Sweden: Stordalen | collected...
CAACATGAAAGGTCAGGATAGCATCGGGCATCTTGAAAATGAAATTCATTTTCAGCGGGGCGCGGAGCCTATCGCGGCAGCTGGATGCCGCTCTTGATCTTGTGGGTTTGACCGCGCGGCTGGATGCCGCGTCCTTCCAAAACGGCTGCTAGAATCGACTTACTCATGAGCACTCTGACTGCAACCGGCGTTCCGGCTTCCCGGCGTTCGACCGGACTGCGCATTCTTCTCTGGCTGCTATTGATCCTGGTCCTGCTGGTTGGGGCTGCTGTCGCTTACGCCTACTTCATCGCACGCTCCGCGCTGCCCCAGCTTGATGGAAATCTTAAGGTAAAAGGGCTATCGACCGCTGTGAAAGTAACGCGGGATGTCCACGGCGTTCCGGCGATCGAGGCGGGGAGTCTGGAAGACTTATTTTTTGCCCAAGGCTACGTTACCGCGCAGGACCGGCTCTGGCAGATGGATGTCATGCGCCGCTTCGCAGCCGGGGAGCTTTCCGAGATTCTGGGCGAGGATACGCTGAAGATTGACCGTGAGCAGCGCATTCTGGGGCTGAGGTCAGCGGCCCGGAAATCGTTGCAGATGGCACGTCCCCGCGATCGTTCTTACTTTGAGGCGTATGCGCGGGGGGTGAACGCATTCATTGAGACGCATGGAAGCAGCCTTGCGCTTGAGTTCCGCATTCTGAAGTATCGGCCGAAGCCCTGGCAGGCGGAAGATTCCATCGTAATCGCAAACCAGATGGTGAAGGATCTCAACTATTACGCCTTTGGGGACGCGCTGGCGCGAGAGAAGATTCTGGCCAAGCTGGGGCCCGAGTTGGCCTCCGATCTCTACATGAATCGCTCCTGGCACGATCGCCCGCCCACCGTAATGCGGGAAGACATCAACGATCAGGAGAATCACGGCGACTCTAATGACGAAGACGATGAAGACGATGACGGCCCGGACAACTCGATAACGCAACACATAGGCGCAGCCGGGATTTGGATACCGCACGCCCCGGAGGCAGTGAACGGATCGAACGACTGGGTAGTCTCAGGAGCGCACACGGTCACAGGCAAGCCGTTGCTCTCGAACGATATGCATCTCGGGCACCAAATGCCGAATCTGTGGTACGAAGCGCATCTGAAATCCAGCAACCGGTCGGACAACCTGGATGTTGCCGGAGTGACATTGCCCGGGATGCCCTATGTGATTGTTGGCCACAATCAGCGAATCGCCTGGGGATTTACAAATGTTGGACCCACCGTAGCGGACGCGTTTATCGAGAACTTCAACGGACAGGGAACCTACCAGACGCCGCAGGGCTGGCAACAGCCAGAACACCGCGCCGAGGTAATCCACGTCAAGGGCCAGCCGGACGTAACGGTTGATGTAAGGAGCACGCGGCATGGACCCATTATTACGGAACTGATTCCCGGCGAGACGCGGCAGGTGGCGCTATGCTGGACACTCTATGACGGCCTGCACATGCCGTTTTTCGATGTGGATAGTGCTCAGAACTGGGACGATTTTCGCAAGGCATTTTCGCAGCTCGATGCGCCGGGACAGAACGTCGTTTACGCCGACGTTGACGGCAACATCGGCTACCACGCCACCGGGCGTGTTCCGATTCGTGCCGCTGGCGATGGCAGCCTTCCGGTCAGCGGGGCAGACGATGCCCACGAGTGGACCGGATACATTCCTTTCGACAAGCTGCCCAGTATCTACAATCCCGCTTCCGGAGTGATCGCAACCGCGAATGGCCGAATCACGCCGGATGGCTATCCTTTTTCCGTCAGTGCGGAATGGGAAGCACCGTGGCGCACGGCCCGCATTTATCATGTGCTGGAATCGGGGCGAAAGTTTGCCGCCACCGACATGCTTGCGCTGGAGAACGACGTTCACTCGGAAAACGATCTTTTTGCGGCCGAGCGTTTTGTCTACGCGATCGACCACGCTTCGAAACCCTCCACGCGGGCGAAACAGGCAGCGGATCTCATGCGCAACTGGGATGGGCGCATGCTTGCCTCTTCGACCGCAGCGACGATCGCTGTACGCTCCGCTCGTGAGCTCACACGCCTGCTGCTCGAACCCCGGCTGGGCCCGGCTCCGGAAGATCCGAAGCAGCAGGAAACCATAATGAGTTGGAAGACCTACGCTTGGGAGATGCGGACCGTGTGGTTGCAGAATGTCATGCTGCATCAGCCCAAGCGCTGGTTGCCGGAAAAATATCCGAACTACGATGAGCTGCTGACCGCTGCGGTAGAAGCCGCAGTGAGTAGTAATGAAGCACCACGAGACTTGGCGGCCTGGCATTGGGGCAGCGTCAACGCGGTTGAAATTGAACATCCGGTTCTTGGAAAGATACCTCTTCTGCGACGGTGGACCGCACCGGGAGTACAAGAGCAGTCGGGAAGTGGCTATACGGTGAAAGCTGTGACCCGCCATCATGGACCCTCAGAACGATTTACCGCCAACCTGGCGGACCTAGACCAATCAACCTTGAACACGGTGACGGGCCAAGGCGGAAACTTTCTCAGCCCCTACTACATGGATCAATGGAAGGCATGGTACGAAGGCTCCACATTCCTGCTGCCTTTTACATCTCAGGCGGTGGACGCTTCCGAGGCGCATCGGCTGGTGCTGGAACCAGCAAAATAGTGACGCGCACCGGATCAGAAAAAGTCGATCGCTTTTACGTCGATAATCTGCCCGGTGATGGTTATCGTTCCGGTTTCAATGTAGCTGGTCAAGAGCAAACTATCGATGGTCGTGTCATAGACGCGCAGGTTGCCCCCCTCGGCGACATACTCCACATAGCGAGTGGCGAAGCTTTGTAAGCCCGTGACATCGCCATTGTCCGGAGGGATCACCACGGCTCCAGTGGAGGTGTTGTAGATGGAAAGGCAGCCGCGCACTTCCCCCTGGGGGCTATTCACGTTGCCGACATTGGTGCAGCGATAGGAGCCGACGAAGAGTTGGCCGTTGCTGCTCATGTCAATGCGGTCGTGATAACCGTCAGTGATGGCAATTTCGGTGGCAGGATTGTTGTAATACGGATCCTGCATTGTGTTCAGGTTGACGATATCGAGCGTTCCGCAATACTGTGCCGCGGTCGGAGCAGCGCTCGGGAGTGAGGTGCACAGGGGCCCAGTCTGCGTTCCCTTCCCCGCCACGTAGAGTGTCGAACCGGAGAGAAAGCCAACCGTTGCACCGTTCACGCGAACCAGTGCCCCGGGAGTGGGAGGGTTGGTGCTGAGATTGAGTATCTGCACGCTGGCCTGAGTGCCCCCGCACTGGGCGCCACAATTCAAAATATAGGCAGTGCTGCCATCGCTGCTGTAGACTGCGGAGACGGGTCGGTCGAACCCAGGCACCGTCACCGTGACCGGATTGCCGGTGTTTAGTAAAAGTGGCGAGACAACGGTCACGGAATCCGAGTCGTTGCTTAAAACCAGAAGCTGAGTTCCGGTCGCATTCGACACGACGGTTTGCGCATTGGGAACGCCGATCGTAGCGGTGATGCCCCCGGACGTGAGATTCATGGCCACCACTCCTCCCACGGGTTGGCCGGTTAGCGGAGCCGTGGGCACGGCCGCATAACCGGCGCCATCCAGAGGTATGGCCAGGCTGGTGGTCGGACCGGGAAGTTGAACGCTCCCGGTTGAAGCTTCGGTCTTCGTGTTGGCCACATAAACCCGATTGGTCGACGAATCAAAGGCCAGAACAACAGACCGGTCCGGAGACATAGCCATGAGGCCTGGCGAGCCACCGGCGCTAATTCCACCTCTCGCCAGGGTGTCGATCTCGCCATCAATTAGTACGAGACCAGCAGACGCAGTGGGACTTGTGACACTTTGAGAGGCGAGAACGCGAGTGGTTATTTTGCTGGGACCTGTGGCGGTGTGCACCCCACCTCCACAGGAGACAAGGGCGATACTTGCAACCACGAGCGCGGCAGACAAAAGAGCGGATTTCGTCAAACGTCAGGCTCCTAACTGCAGGAAAACCAGAGATTTAGGTGCGAAATAGCGGATTATAGCAGAGCGCACTAACTCCATCCCTGTGGGCGTTCTTTCGATCACGGAAAATCCTGCCCATCTGGCCGCTTGGATGCAAGAAACTGTGCTCCTCCTGTATTCTGGTCCATATGGCGGGTGATTTTCTTGCACGGATCAAACAGTCTCCTGTTCTATGCGATGGTGCGATGGGAACGCTGCTTTATGCGAACGGCGTGTTCATCAACCGTTGCTACGACGAGTTGAATCTCTCCCAGCCTGACCTGATTCGTGCGATTCACCACGATTATCTCCAGGCTGGGGCTGAAATCATTGAAACCAATACGTTCGGAGCCAACTCCTTCCGCCTTGCACGGCACAGTCTTGCGGACAAAGTGGCGAACGTTAACCGGGCGGGCGCACGCTTGGCGCGAGAAGCCGCCAAGAGCTTCGATGTTTGGGTGGCAGGATCGGTTGGCCCGTTGGGAACAAGAATCGAGCCTCTCGGGAAAACTTCGTTCGAAGAGGCCCGGCAGGCATTCCGCGAGCAGATCGAGGCGCTGGCCGAAGGCGGCGTCGATCTGCTGATGTTCGAAACTTTTGGCTACCTGGAGGAAGTACATCAGGCCATGTTGGCAGCCAAGGATGTTGGGGCAAAGTTGCCTCTGGTGGTGCAGGTTACGATCGATGAAGACGGCAACTGCCTGGACGGTTCCGCTCCGGAGACTTTTGCGCCTCGTCTTGAGGATTGGGGCGCGGACGTAATCGGCTGTAATTGCAGCGTGGGTCCGGTGGCAATGCTGGACGCGATCGAACGGGTGCGAGCCGCCACCTCCTTGCCGCTGGCCGCGCAGCCGAACGCCGGCATCCCACGCTCGGTGGAAGGCAGAAACATCTACCTGTGCTCTCCAGAGTACATGGCGAGTTATGCGCGCAAGTTTGTCACCGCCGGCGCGCGCATCGTTGGGGGGTGCTGCGGAACCACTCCCGACCATATCCGCGTAATGAAATCCGCTCTACGAGTTGGCGAGGCCAGGGGGAAGGCGGCCTCCGCCCAGGTTGCGGGTGGTGCAGTCACACCCAAGGCAACCCCGGCACAACCTTTAGAAACACGATCGCTTGTGGGGCGGAAGCTGGCCCGCGGGGAATTTGTGACGATGGTCGAGGTGGTTCCTCCCAAAGGGACGGACATACACAAAGAATTGGAGGGCTCAAAGTTCCTGAAGTCCGTAGGGGTCGATGCGGTTAATATTCCGGACAGTCCGCGGGCCTCGGCGCGCATGAGCAATCAGGCGCTCTCGCTGCTGGTTCAGCGGGAAGCGGGACTCGAGGCGATTCTGCACTATACCTGCCGCGACCGCAATGTGCTGTGTATCCAGAGCGACCTTCTGGGAGCGGCCGCGGTCGGAATCAAGAACCTGATCTGCATCACGGGCGATCCTCCGAAGATGGGCAACTATCCGGATGCGACGGCAGTATTTGATGTGGATGCCATCGGTCTGGTCAACATCGTTCACAACTTGAACCGGGGGCTGGACCTCGGCGGAAACCCGATCGGGGCGGGCACGGGCTTTGTGATCGGCGTGGGTGCGAATCCGGGGCTCACCGATCTGGATGAGGAGATCCGGCGCTTTGAGTACAAGGTTGCAGCCGGAGCCGAATACGCGGTAACCCAACCCGTTTTCGATATCCGTCTGCTGGAGAATTTTTTGCGGCGCATTGAGCACTGTCGTATTCCCGTAGTGGCGGGGATCTGGCCGCTGGTCAGCGTGCGCAATGCCGAGTTCATGAAGAATGAGCTTCGAGTTTCTGTACCGGACTCAATTGTGGAACGAATGACGCGGGCTCAAACGCCGGAAGCGGCAAGGGCAGAAGGAATCGCCATTGCAAGGGAGATGCTGCTTGCGGTTCGGCACACCGTGCAAGGGGCGCAAATCAGTGCGCCACAGGGACGGTACAGCTCAGCGGTCGATGTTCTCGAGGCGCTGGGAACAAACCCTCCCACAACCGATTAGAATTCCTTTTATGGAGAGAACAGACTCGCTTCACCAACTATTTACAAAAAAAGACTGGACACTCCGCGCAAAAAGTAGCATTACATAGAGTAAGGAGCAAAACCCCGTTGGCCAAATTTGAAGAGTGCCTCCAGCGACTGGAAAAGATCGTTCAGGAACTGGAAAAGGGAGATGTGCCTTTGGAAATGTCTCTCACCCTTTTCGAAGAGGGCATGCATCTCTCCTCCACCTGCCGGAAAGAATTGGAACAGGCGGAAGGTAAGGTAGAGATCCTGCTGAAGAAAAACGGGAAGCTCCAGGCCGAGCCGTTTGAGCCCTTGACGGAAAAGTCGCCTGCCCGTGGGTAGGCTTCGACAATCCGGGCTCGCAGGTTGTAATGTCTGTGGAGTAGTGGTTCCGAACCCTTCCCCGCAGCCCTAGTCCGCCGTAGCTGACGGTTGTAGGTCAGGAGGATCTATGGGCTTCAGTGTTGTCGTTCTCGAAAGCGACCCCAAGGTCGCCCGGTCTCTGGCCGGTAGCCTTTCTTCTCATTTCCATTCGGTCCATTTGACGCGCTCCAGGGACGAACTTCGCGAGCGGGTTGCCCAGAACCGCCCCGAGGCGGTGATTTTAGATATGGAGTACTCTCGCCTTACGGATGTGAGTAATTTGCACCACGATTTCCCCTCGGTGCCGATTGTGTGCACGTATCGCATTCCGGATGAGGAATTGTGGATCGCCGCCATGGATGCGGGTGCCAGCGATGTGTGCCCAGCTGATGACGTTCAAAATGTTCTCACGTCGGTTTTGCGCAGCGTGGCGGTCGCAAAGAGCGCTGCGGCATGACACCATTCGCGGTCTTCCACTGGCGAAGGCTTTCCCCGGTTCTCGGTTGAGGTTCTGCCGATGGGGCACAGGCCTCAGGCCAGAAACATATCCGGCAGCTCGGCTAGCGTCGCGATTTGCGCATCAGGAGTTTCCGGAATCCTCTCGGGCGCCTGGCCGAAGCGGTTGCACCACACAACATGGAAACCGAACGCCTTGGCGGAGTAGGCATCCCAGCCATTGGAAGACAGAAAGCAGATGTGGGCTGGAGCCATGCCGAGCCGCTCACACGCTAACCCGTAGACGGAGGGATGCGGCTTGTAGACTTTCACTTCTTCCACCGACAGCACGGCGTCGAACAAACCCGCAACACCCGCATTGGCCGCCGCCGCCGCGAGCATGGCGGGCGTCCCGTTGGAGAGGACGGCCAGCTTCATCCCGTCGGCCTTCAATCGCCTCAGGGTCCCGGGAACTTCCGGGTAGGCTTCCAAAGCCAGGTACAGGTTCATGAGCCGCGCGCGTAACTCCGCATCTTCGAGATGCAGCGTCGACAGGGCGAAGTCGAGGGCGTCGCCGGTCACCTGCCAAAAGTCCGCATAGTGCCCAGCCAGACCACGCAGCCAGGTGTATTGCAATTGCTTCGCGCGCCACAGTTCAGCCAGCGGCTGCCACTTCTCCGCCAGCGAGTCCTGGGCGGCACGCGCTGCGCTGTCGACGTCAAATAGCGTGCCGTAGGCGTCGAACACGCAGGCCTCAACGCCGTAAAGTTTTAGCGTGGCTCCCACGAAAGCAAAGGCCCTCCAATCCAGAATTGTAAAGCGATTCGCACAGGCACCATGTGGAAAAGCCGCTTGCGAGCGCTTCAAACCTTCCCGTCCACGGTGCTTTGCGAACCTGCGCCTTGTTATACTCACTGCTCAATGCTGCAAGAGACTCTCGAACAAGGGCAGGCGCGAACGGATGCGGCGCTCGACCGTCTGATGCCGCTGGAAACACAGCATCCAGTGTCCATTCACAAGGCCATGCGGCACAGCGTATTCGCCGGCGGCAAACGACTGCGGCCGGTGCTGTGCATAGAGGCGGGCCGCATGGTTGCGGGATCGTTGCCCAAGAAGATCGAGGAACTGGGTGCGGCTTTGGAGATGCTCCACACCTACTCGCTGATCCACGACGATCTTCCGGCGCTCGATAACGACGATCTGCGGCGAGGCCGTCCCACGTGCCACAAGGTGTTCGGGGAGGCACTCGCGATTCTGGCGGGAGATGCACTGCAGACGCAAGCCTATGAAGTGCTGGCGCGGCTGGAATGCCCGGCGGAAGGGCGGGTGCGGATCATCGAAGAGATTGCGCGGGGTACGGGCACGCTGGATGGCATGATCGGCGGGCAAGTCGTGGACCTGGAAGCCGAGCATAGCCGACCCACGACCGGGATGCTCGAGTATATCCACCGCGCGAAGACCGCCGCGCTCATCACGGCCAGCCTGGTGAGTGGCGGGCTTTATGCTGGTGCAAAAGACGACGAAGTCAAGAAGCTGCGAGCGTTTGGGCAGTCGATCGGGTTGGCTTTTCAGATCGTGGACGATGTGCTCGACATGACCCAAACCTCCGAGCAGCTTGGAAAGACTGCCGGCAAAGATACGGCCGCACAGAAAGCCACCTACCCGGCGCTGTTCGGAATTGACGAGTCCGTACGCAAAGCGAACTCGCTGGTGAGTGCGGCGTTTTCCGAGCTGGAGAGTTTTGGGGAGCGGGCCGAGACGCTGAAAGAGTTGGCGCGGTATTTGGTGGAGCGGAAGAAGTAAGAAGCAGATCAGTTTCGAAAAAGACAATCTCGCCTAACATGTCCTCGACCCCATTCGACATCGATGTTCTCGCGATCGCCGCTCACCGCGACGACGTCGAGCAAACCTGCGGCGGCACGCTGCTCAAGGCAGCCCAGCGCGGGCAGCGCACCGGTATTCTTGATCTGACTCAGGGCGAGATGGGCACGCGCGGCACAGCCGAAGATCGGGCGCGTGAGGCGGCGGACGCGGCAAGAATTCTTGGCGTGGGCTGGCGGCGGGCGCTCGAGATTCCCGATGGCCGGGTCGAGAACACTTGGGAGAATCGGCTGAAAGTGGCAAGCGTGATCCGCGAGACTCGGCCGCGGGTGGTGATTCTGCCTTATTGGAAGGGACGGCATCCCGATCACTACACCTGTTCGGTGCTGGGATACGAGGCTTGCTTTCTGGCGGGACTGGCGAAGTTAGCTCTCAGCTCTCAGCCTTCAGCTATCAGGCAAAGCAACTCCAGCGTCGAGACCGGCAGCGAAAAACAAGAATTGCTCGCTCCTCATCGTCCGTTCAAAATTATCTACGCGACGCTTTACTATGACGTGCGTCCCACGTTCGTAGTCGACATTACTCGGCAGTTCGAGCAGAAGTTCGCCTCCATCGTGGCCTACAAGTCGCAGTTCAGCGATCAGGAAGCCGGCAAAGACCTCTTCCCTGCCCATGACGAGATTCGCGCGCGCGTGGACGCGATGGCCCGGCATTACGGCATGCTGAGCGGCGTGACCTACGCCGAACCCTTTCTGCAGAAGGAAGTGGGGCTGGTAGAGGATCTGTTGGCGATTCCCGTAAAGTCGATCTAGTGCCTTACCTCATTTCTTCAACGCGACCGCTATGCCGTCGCGAATGGGCAGGATCGTGGTGAAGAAATCCGCGGAATTGTAAAGCAGGCGGTTGAACTCGAGGATGGCCTTGGTTCGGGCGTCTTTCGGGTTTTTCTCCGCGACCCGGCCGCTCCACAAGACGTTGTCTGTGATGAAGAGTCCGCCTTTTCGCAGGCGCGGTGCAACCAGGCGCAGCACGCGCGGGTAGTCTTCCTTATCGACATCGTTGAAAATGATGTCGTACTGCTCCTTCTGCTCGGAGAGAACCTCAAGTGCATCGCCGGTGTGGAGCGTGATGCGGCTGGAGACGCCGGCTCGATCGAAGTACCCGCGAGCACGCTGGGCGTTCTTGGGATCGCCATCCGTATAGATGACGCGGCCCTTGTCGCCGACCGCTTGCGCCCACCAGATGGTTGAATATCCGATAGCCGAGCCCAACTCGAAAACCGTTTTGGCATTGATCATCAGGGCAAGTTGTTGAAGCACGCGCGCCACGGCGGGGCCAACAATGGGGATGTCATGTTTCGTGGCGTAGTCTTCCATCTCCGCCACAACTTCATCTCGTTTAGGAAGCATCGAGTAAAGGTAGTCGTCGACTGGGCCGGCAGTGGCGAAGTTATAGTGTCGCCAGTTGGGTTTGTCTTCTTTTTCCAGTTTACTTCCAGCCATGTATCCCCCTTGGCATTGCGGATCGCAATGATCGTTATCGCTATCGCTATCAATTGCCTTTTAATCTTTATGTCCTCTCTCAATTACTGACCGTCACACCGGGCTTCATGGCGACGATCTCGACTGCCGGCACCAACTTCTGAAGTTCGCCCGGACTGCCCGTCAATACCGGGAACGTGCCGAAATGCATGGGAATCACCGTTTTCGGTTTGAGCAGGTTGCAGGCGTAAGCGGCCTCGCGCGGACCCATGGTGAAGTGATCGCCGATTGGAAGCATCACGATTTCGGGAGAGTACAGGTCGCGAATGATCGCCATGTCTCCAAAAACATTCGTATCGCCGGCGTGATAAATCTTGACGCCGTTCTCGAATTCGACGACGTAACCGCAAGCTTCGCCGCCATAAATAATCTGGTCGCCGTCCTGGATACCGCAGGAATGATCGGCGTGCACCATGGTGACTTTGATGTCGCCGATCTTTTGTGTTCCGCCTTTGTTCATCATAGCGATTTTCTTGGCGCCTTTTTTCTCCAGCCATCCACATAATTCAGGAATGCCTACGACCTGAGGATTGTGCTGTTTGATGATCTCGACTGCGTCCCCGATGTGGTCGCCGTGGCCGTGGGTGCATAGAAGAACATCTACGTTCTTCACTTTTTTCTCGGACGCTGGACACATCGGGTTATTCATGACCCAGGGATCGATGATCACGGTCTGGCCGCCCGGAGTCACGATGCGGAATGTCGCGTGGCCAAGCCACGTGAGTTGAACGCCTTTGAGATTCATAAGTAAAAGCTCCGGATTGGGTGTTCCACTTTCCAGTGAATATTATGAAACCATTTAGTTACGCGCCATGCGAAATGGATCGGTTACATATTCAGCAGCAAGACCGCACTCCAACAACGGCGACGAGCTTTAGTTTAATATGAAACGCCATGACAGAACTGAAGGTGCTGATTGCGCGGGACAAGATAGCGAAACGAGTCGCGGAACTGGGTGCAGAGATTTCGCGCGACTTCGCGGGCCAGCCGGTGATCTTTGTCGCCGTGTTGAAGGGTTCCGCGATTTTTCTCGCCGATCTGGCCCGGCAGGTAACCCTCGACGCGACGTTTGATTTCATCGGAGTCTCCAGTTACGGAAACCGTCCCAGCCCCACTCAGGAACTCAAGAGTGGATGGGATTCCACGGGTGAGGTGAAGTTGACGAAGGACGTAGACCAGTCCATGAAAGATAAGAACGTGATTGTGGTCGAGGACATTCTGGATACGGGATTGACGCTCACGGTTCTGAAGAAATTGCTGATGGCGCATCAGCCTCGGTCGCTGAAGATTGCGGCTCTCCTCGACAAGCCCTCGCGCCGCAAGCTCCCTCTGCAAGGTGATTACGTAGGCTTCACCATTCCCGATGAATTCGTCGTGGGCTACGGGCTCGATTACGCCGAACGATACCGCAACCTGGCCGACGTCTGCATCGTCCCGCGAGAGTAAGAACCAGTATCGAGTGGCGAGTACCGAGAGCGTTCTTTTGCTCGGTATTTGCTACTTGGTACCAGGCACTCAAGGCACCGCTGCTATCATAGAAAAAACAAATGGGGTCTGTTCTGAGCAAACCTGGACAAAATCTTCCTATTGAGCCGCTGTTGCTGGAGGTAGCTGACGTATTGTCAACATCGCTCGATCTGGATACGACTCTGCGCCGGGTGGCAGAGGTAGTGCGCAAAGTTATTGACTACGAGATCTTCGCCATCCTCCTGCTTAACGAGAAGACTCAGGAGTTGCGCTTTCGCTTCCAGGTAGGATATCCGCCGGAATTTGCCGAGCGCGCGCGGGTGAAGGTGGGCGAGGGGGTGACCGGACAGGCAGCACAATTGCGGCAGGCCGTCCTGGTGGATGATGTAACGCAGGACTCCAGGTACATCGCTGCCATCCCGAATGTTCGTTCGGAATTGGCCGTGCCCCTCATCACCAAAAACCGGGTCATTGGCGTCATTGATTTGGAGGGGCAGAACCCGGGTTACTTCACGGAAGAGCACAGCCGACTGCTGACGCTGGTGGCTTCACGCATCGCGGGCGGGATCGAGAATGCGCAGCTTTACACGCGCACCACGCGGCAGGCCCGGATCCTGGTGCTGCTCAATGAAATTGCTCGCGAGTTGTCGTCGATTCTGAATCTGGACGAACTATTGAGCCGGGTTGCGGAACTGCTCCGGAAGCTGATTGATTACCAGATGTTTAGCATTCTGCTCCTTGATGCTTCCGGTGAGAAACTGCAACATCGTTTTTCTCTACGCTTCCACGAAAATATCCACCTCAAACACGAGGTCCCTTTAGGACGCGGCCTCGTCGGTCACGCGGCGCAAAGCAAACAGGCGATACTGGTGCCGGACGTGAGCAAAGATCCACGCTACGTCGAGGGCAACCCGGAAACGCGCTCGGAACTGGCCGTGCCTCTGATCTATAAGGACAAGGTGATTGGAGTGCTCGATTTAGAACACACGCGGCGCGGTTTTTTTACTGATGATCACCGGCGCACCATGATGACGCTGGCGGCGCAGGTGGCCATAGCGATTGAGAATGCCCGCCTTTACGAGGAGATCGCGAGGCAGGAGCGGCGACTGGAGCGGGATTTAGCGCTCGCCCGGGAATTGCAAATGCGGTTGCTTCCACAAACGTTGCCCAAGCAGGCGCACCTGGAGTTGGCGGCGAAGTTCATGCCCGCGCGAGCCATCGGTGGAGATTTGTACGACTTCATTCCCTACTCGCTTTCGCGGCTGGGAATTGTGATCGGCGACGTCAGCGGAAAGGGCGCACCTGCCGCCATTTACGCCGCTCTGGTCAGCGGAATCCTGCGCTCGCATGCCCCTATTGAACCCGGTCCCGCCGAGATGCTCAAGGCGGTGAACCTGTCCCTGGCGGAACGGCGCATCGAAGCCCAATTCGTCTCACTCATCTATGCGGTCTGGGACGATCAGCATCGAATTCTGACCGTGGCCAACTCAGGATTACCGCGGCCCATTCACGTACACGATGGGAAGAACCATGTCATCGAGGCAACGGGCTTGCCGCTGGGGCTTTTCGACGACGCAGACTACGACGAGTTTCGCTTCAAGATGAAGCCTGGAGACCTCTTTGTATTCTTCAGCGACGGCATTCTGGACGCGCGTAACCACAAGGGAGAAATGTTTGGCCGGGGGCGGGTGGAGCAGATCGTGGCGGACTGTAAGGGCGGAACAGCGGACTGCATCGTGGACTCGCTGTTCAAAGCCGCAGCCGAGCATTCCGCCGGGGTCGAGACCTTCGACGATCAAACGGTAGTGGCGATTAAGGTCAAGGATGGCGCTCCTGCGTCTTCCAAACGGAAATGAAGCGGCGCAGCGAATTTGCGGGACGTTTTCACCTTGATTCCGAGCGTCCTCCGGGATTCGTTTTCCGCGAGCGCCGCAAGGGAATTTTGCGCGGTGGTGCGGACTTCGTCTTGCATTGCGACGACGTTCCGCTACCCAAGCTGGTTGAGCGCTATGGAACGCCTCTTTACGTTTATTCGGCAACAGCGATCCGCGAGCGGCTGGCGGGCTTCGTTAGCGCATTTCAGGATATCCCCCATACGATCTGCTATTCCGTAAAAGCAAATTCAAACGTGAACATTCTGCGTCTGCTGGCTCGGCAGGAATGCGGGTTCGACGTGGTTTCCGGTGGAGAACTGGAGCGGGTGCTGGTCGCCGATCGCCGCGCAGCTAAAAGAGTCGTGTTTTCCGGTGTGGGAAAGTCTCGCGATGAGATGGTCACGGCCCTGAAAGCCGGGATTCTGTTATTCAATGTGGAAAGTGAATCGGAACTGTGGGTTCTGGCAGAGTGTGCAACAAGGTTGCGCACGGTCGCGCGCGTGGCTCTTCGAGTGAATCCTGACGTGGCGGCCGATACGCATTCTTACATCTCTACTGGTTTGCGCAAACATAAATTTGGAGTGCCGATCAGCAGTGCGCGCGAACTCTACGCCAAGGCCAGTGGAGCTCGACACCTGAGAGTTGCGGGAGTCAGCGTTCATATTGGCTCGCAGATCACCGATGTTGCGCCCTTCGGAGAGGCCATGGTTCGAGTGGCCGACCTGGTTCGCGACCTGCGCCACGATGGACATAAGATCGACTACGTTGACACCGGCGGTGGGCTCGGCATTGATTATCAGGAACCGGGCTTGGAATTTGCTGATAATGTTGCGAAATATGCGCGGGCGGTGACCGATCCTTTGCGCGGTCTGAATGTGCATCTGTTGCTCGAGCCGGGCCGGTCGATTGTGGGACCCGCAGGCGCTTTGGTCACTTCCGTGATTTACAGAAAAGAAGACGACGGCAAGCGCTTTCTTGTTGTAGATGCAGCCATGAATGATCTGATCCGACCCACGCTTTACGGCGCCTATCACCAGATCGTCCCCGTGATTCAATCCAAGAGCTTGGTGGCCAAGAAAGAGATTGTCGATGTGGTGGGTCCGGTGTGCGAGTCCGGCGACTTTTTTGCGCGCGACCGGGAGTTGTCTCAAGTGGAAGAAGGCGCCTTGCTTGCGATTCTTGACGCCGGAGCTTATGGAATGGCGCTGGCCTCGAATTACAATACGCGTCCGCGCCCGGCGGAAATCCTGGTTAGCGGAAAGTCGCTGAAGGTCATCCGGCGACGGGAAAAGGTGCGGGAACTGTATTCGTCCGAGTTGTAATCAGAACCCGCTTTTCTATTATCTTTCTCCCCACTTCAGCTTGGTGCGGAGCACGTGGAAGAAATCAGTATCGGTGCGGAACAGGCCCACTCGATGCTCGGAGCGGCGGCACTGGACCCGGTCTCCGTCGCGCAGATCTAGACCCGGCTGGCCATCGAGGCTGAGATAAGCCACTTCTTCGTCGCTACGCAGCAGAATTTCGACCACGGCGGAATCGGGAACGACCAGCGGCCGATGGGTGAGCGAATGCGGCGCCACCGGGGTAATCACAAACGCATTGACCGTTGGCATAAGCACGGGGCCGCCCGCGGAGAGCGAGTAGGCGGTCGAACCTGTGGGCGTGGCCACGATCATTCCATCGGCCCGGTAGCGGGAGACGAATACCTTGTCGACAAAGAGATCGTAGTTATTCAAGCGGGCCAGTGCAGTTTTGTTGACCACGGCATCGTTGAAAACCAAGTAACTTCCCAAAACCTCTTCGCCTCGCAGCAAGTCACATTGCATCAGCGAACGCTGCTCCACAGCGGCTTGGCCTTGGGCGATCGCCTCGAGCATGGAAAATAGCGAACCCAGGGGAACGTCGGTGAGGAAGCCAAGCGAACCCAGGTTCACTCCGAGCAGCGGAGCGTCGATTGCAGCCGTGGCTCGAACCGCAGAGAGTAGCGTCCCGTCGCCGCCTAACACCACAACCAGATCCAAAGGCCGCGAGGACATTTCCGAGCGCAGCACTTCTTCCTGGCCATTGGAGTACTTGGCCGTCTCCGGATCGACGATGACCTTGTACCCATGGGCCTGAAGCCATGTCAGGAGCTCGGGGACGGTGCGCGCAACCTCCGGCCGCGCTGGGCGCGAGATGACGGCTGCAACTTTGGATTGAGATAAGGGCTTGCTTGGCATGTTCGAAAGAGAGAAAGACAGATTGTACAGAATTCGGACAAAAAAGCTTCGATCACAAAGGATTAAAAAACTCCCCAGAGAAGGAATTCGCGGTTTCCTTCCGTGCCCAGGATGGGCGATTCGATGACATCGGCGCGTGCGCAACCGAGGTCCAGCATAGACTTCCGCACCTTTTCGACTGTGCCCAACTGAACCGCCTCGTCGCGTACAATGCCTCCCTTACCCACGAATTCCCTTCCCGCCTCGAACTGAGGTTTGACCAGGACAATCACTTGGCGGCCACGGCGTTGTTCGAGAGACGGTGGAAAGGCGGCGTCTAAAACAGGAGGCAGAACCAACGTCGCGGAAATAAACGCTACATCAACAACGATGAGGTCTGCCATCTCGCCGATGACCTCGCTGGTGACATAACGGGCGTTAACTTTTTCCAGCAGTCGAACTCGGGGGTCCTGACGCAGTTTGAAATCCATCTGCCCGTAACCGGTGTCGATCGCGATTACCCGAGCTGCGCCATGCTGCAGCAGACAGTCGGTGAATCCGCCGGTAGAAGCGCCAACATCGAGACAGAGCTTGCCCACCACGACGATATGCCAGTGTTCAAGCGCACGCTCGAGTTTGAGGCCGCCTCGGCTTACATACTTCAGATCTTCGCCGAGCAGTCGGACCACGGCATCCTGTGGGACTTGCGCGCCGGACTTGTCGAGCTTCTGATCATTGACCAATACTTTTCCCGCGAGAATGAGAGCCTGGGCGCGTTCTCGGGAGGCAGCCAGGCCGCGATTGAGGAGAAGTTTGTCGAGTCTGAGTTTCAAGGTTGGCTCGTTATGAGGCTTCTTAGCGGCGATCCGCATTGGCTTGCCGTCGCACCACGAAAGTGCCAGCCCTCGCTCCAGTGCAAAGAGCTGAACCATCTCTCGCTGGAATCACTTACGAGGATACTGTCGTGCTTTTCCACAGAATTTTCCACGATTGTGTTGAAAACTTCTGATGCTTGCTCGGAGAAAAACGAAAGCCGCCCGAAAAAAGGGGCGGCCAGGTGAATTTCTCGCTGCTGTGCTAGCCGGCAACTTCTTCCAGCAACTTCTGGTCAATATCGAAGTTGGAGTGCACATTCTGCACGTCGTCCTGATCTTCAAGCGCCTCCATCAGCCGGATCATGGTGTTGGCAGCTTGACCTTCCAGCTTAATGTAGTTCTGAGGAATCATGGCGACGCTGGAGGATGCCGGCTCAATCCCGGCCTTCTTCACGGCTTCGAGCACGGTCTCGTAGGCCGAGGGCTCGGTCAGAATCTCCCAATTTTCGCCATCATCGTTCAGATCCTCGCCACCGGCTTCGAGAACAATGTTCATCAGATCGTCCTCCTTCGCGGCAGTCTTCGGGATCACGATGTCGCCCTTTTTATGGAACATCCAGGAGACGGCGCCGGCTTCGGCCATGTTGCCGCCGTTCTTGCCGAAGCAGTGGCGGATTTCGCTGACGGTACGGTTGCGATTGTCGGTGTTGATGTCGAGCAGAACCGCGACACCGCCAGGGCCGTAGCCCTCGAGAGAAAACTCCTCGTACGTAGCTCCCGGCAGTTCTCCAGTGCCGCGCTGAATGGCCCGCTTGATGTTATCGGCGGGCATATTCTCTGCTTTGGCGGCGACGATGGCGCCGCGCAAGCGCGGGTTGGAATCAGGATCGCCGCCGCCGTTCTTCGCGGCAATACTGATTTCCTTAATGAGGCGGGTGAAAATCTTGCCGCGCTTGGCGTCGAGCGCGCCCTTCTTGTGCTTGATTGTGGCCCATTTCGAGTGGCCAGACATGGCTAGACCTCTATCCGATAATTTCGTTTGATCGCGGGATTCGCCCGTAGAAAGACACAGACTGCCTCGCAAGTACCGCAGGCGAAAACAGATTATAGCACGACGCCCGATTTCGCTGATTACGTCTTCCCATCCGAAATCTTGGACGGGTGGCCTGGGGATGAGATCCCCGACCGGGCAGGCGTAGTGGCCCGATTCGGTTATTGACGGCAACGCATATGCGCCCCTAACATGCCAGCGGGGCGCCCCTGCAATGACCGACCGAGTCATAGGCCACTACCGAGTGATTGAGAAAATCGGCGCTGGAGCCATGGGCGAGGTTTTTCGGGCTCGGGACGAAAGGTTGGGCCGGGATGTCGCTCTCAAGCTGATCCGTCCCGCTTCCAGCGCTAACCCCGATCATCTCCGCCGTTTTGAATTGGAAGCTCGCGCTGCGGCAGCCCTGAATCATCCCAATATTGTCGCCATTTATGACATCGGTCTCGACGCCGGATCTCCTTACATCGTTTGTGAATTGCTGAAAGGCAAAACCCTGCGCACACGACTGTCGGAAGGAGCAGTGCCAGTTCGCCTGGCCGTCGAGTACTCGCTGCAAATCGTAGAAGGTCTTATCGCGGCTCATGATCACCGCATTATTCACCGGGACCTCAAGCCGGAAAACCTATTTGTGACCAACGATGGCCGGGTCAAGATTCTCGATTTTGGAGTGGCCAAGCTGCAATCTGCGCCGGAAGAATCCGAACGCCCTGTGGAAGATTTGACCACGGTAACCAAGAGTGGAGCGGTGGTCGGTACCGTCGCCTATATGTCGCCCGAGCAACTGCGAGGCAAGACGGTGGACCATCGCAGCGACATCTTCAGCGTGGGCGCGATTCTCTACGAAATGCTGGCCGGACGGCGACCCTTTCGCGGCGAGACTGAGGTCGACACGATTACGGCCGTCCTTCTTGAGGATCCTCCCGAGGTCGATCTTGAGCAGGCAGGCATCCCCATACCGTTCCGGCAAATCGTTCGTCATTGCCTGGAGAAGGAGCCCGAGAAGCGTTTTCAGTCGGCGCGCGATTTGGCGTTCGCCCTGGAAACTCTCTCGAACACATCCAGCGGACGGTTAACACGCTTCGGTCTGCCCAAATTGCAAGCGAAGGTCCTGCCCTGGGCCGTAGCGGGAGCGCTTCTGATCGCGGCGCTCCTGATGCTGGGCAAACAGGCCCAGCATCAAACGATGCTTCCCGTCTACCGCCGCCTGACCTTTGACGAGGGTACGGTCTACGCGGCGCGTTTTGCGCCTGACTTTCGCTCGGTCATCTACGGTGCTGCATGGGATGGCAAACCGTTGCAACTGTTCTCCACTGTCGGAGACTCGGTTTCGACTCAACCGCTCAACGTCACAGATGCAAACATATTGGCGATTTCCAAGACTGGTGAACTGGCACTGCTTCTTCACGGCGCACACATGTCGCATCTTAAAATTGAAAACGGCACACTGGCTCGCGCGCCTCGTGCCGGAGGTTCTCCGAGAGAAGTTCTGGAAGACGTTACTTGGGCGGATTGGGACGCGAACGGCGAACTGGCGGTCGTCCATCAGGCTGAGGGCCGCGATCGGGTTGAGTACCCGATCGGTCACGTCTTGTATCAAAGCGACGGATGGATCAGCCACATCCGGCTCTCTCCACAGGGCGATAAGGTTGCTTTTATAGACCATCCATCGCTGTGGGATGATCGCGGGTCTGTTTACCTCACGGATATCGCGGGAGGCATCAAGACGTCATCTCGCGAGTGGGACTCCGCCGATGGCCTGGCTTGGAGTTCGGACGGAAAAGAAGTCTGGTTTACGGCCGCCGAAAATGGCCATACCCGCGCCTTGCGGGCTTTAAATACCAAGGGGGTAATTCGGACCGTTCTAAGGATTCCCACGGGAATCACTTTACAGGACATAGCACCGGATGGCCGAGCGCTGGTGAGCCTGGATGCCGAACGTCTCGTCATGGCAACCTCCGCGCAGAAAGGCAAAGCCGTTGACATCTCCTCGCACGATTGGGATATTGCGAAAGATATCTCACGGGACGGCCAGTCCGTACTGTTCGAAGATGCAAGCGAAGCCGCCCCTACCAACTATTCGGTGGACATTCGTAGAATCGACGGTACTCCACCGGTTGTACTGGGAGAAGGGAGTGCAGGCGGACTTTCGCCGGATGGCAAATGGGCGATCTCCATCATCCCCGGCAGCCCGGGTCGTGTAATGCTGCTTCCCATCGGCCCGGGTCAACCTCGCATTATCGCCGTTAAGGGGCTCGAGCGCATCGATAACGGTAATTCTCGCTTCCTCGCAGACGGCAAAACAATCACTATCAACGGCAACCAGCCCGGCCATGGAGTCCGCTGCTATCTCGTGGACGTAGATGGAGGAAAATTAACACCAATAACGCCGGAAGGGATTATCGGCGGGTTGGTTTCGCCCGATGGTAAATACATGCTTCGTGCCAACGAAGCTGGCGAGGCCGCGGTCTACCCCATCGCCGAAGGAGATCCCCGTCCCATCCCAAATCTTGCACCAGGTTTTATTCCCATCCGGTGGTCGGAGGACGACGCTTCAGTCTATTGCTATCGTCCCGGGCAGGTTCCAACCAGGGTGTACCAGGTCAACCTGGTTACCGGCCAGCAAACTGTCATCCAGGACTTGCAGCCCGAAACACTCAAGGGCGTGGTTTCGATCGCTCCAGTAGTCGTGGCCCGCGACGGTTCGCGGTTTGCATATAGCTACTATCAAGTCTTCTCTGTGCTGTACGTGATTTCTGGCCTGCGCTAGCGCAGCACACCAGCATTGCCTAATCGAGCGGCCCCGAAAAATCCGACGACACGTAATGGAAGAAAATGGAGGTCGAGGTATTCCCGGCGCCGAGAACATCGCGGAAATGTGGCACGCGCGTTCCCCTGTACACCAAGCCATCACCCAGCGCCTGATACACCGTGACGGTGCCCTCGGAAGTATCAAGACGAATCGGCCACGAGGTCGCCAGCTCTGGTTCGGGAGAGAAATCCAAACACAAGGTAACGCTGAATTCGCACTGCTGCCGGTCGGTGTGCTTCTTCAATTCGGCGCCGCTCAGGTAAGACGCCAGATAGACGTAAGAAGGCTTGACTGCTTCTCCCGCGATAGCGCTGACCGCATTCGCAATCTGGTGGTGGAAGAAGCGCGCCACTTTCTCGTTGTGGGCCACATATCTCCGCGAGCTCTGCTCGTCGCCAAGCCTGATTGCTCCCCTCCGGATGGCGTACCGGTAATAGCGACGCAAGGCTGCAAGGTTGAACGGATGAATCAAGTTGCCTAGCGGTAGGTAACCTTTCTCTCGAAACACACGAACGCGTGTGCTGACGATTTCAGACCGCTCCGCCAGATATCGCTCGCCATGCTCCGCCGGTGTCAAGATGCCGGCCTCCGCGAGCAAGTACCGAAGTTCGTGCGGGAGTGAAGCGGGTGCGGGTTTCCCAGGCCGAAGACACGCAACCGCCGCCTGCATCCGGGACCCCAGCCAAAACGGATGCAGAGATCCGGTGGCCGGATCACGTACCCAAGCTACTGTGCCCTGCAAGCTGAACCCTTCCAGCAACTCGCGATGCGATTCTAGTTCTGCTGGCACCTGTCCCGCAGACAGAACCCTACATTGAGGGTTGAGGAATAGCGGCTGAGACAGGTCATGTCTGCGATGTTGCAAATCGAAAACGCGCCGCGGAATCAGGTGCAACGGCAGTTCGTCGAGCAGGCAATGGAATTGCCCCGGGGGCAGCCTCGCGGTATAGGTTTGCCGCGAGGCTGCTCCCATAAGGCCTGCAACCCACTCAAGCCACGCCGTGTCTCTTACTTGTGAAGCCATCCGTTTAGAGTAAAGCGGCTGTCGGCGAACGCCCGCGATGAGCACTCTACCGGGGTTATTTCGTGCAGCAGTGAGCATGGGAAAAATACGATCTGGTTCTGCTGCGGCACAATTGTCTGGTAACCATCCCTACTGAATGGCTTCTCACCTGTTCGGCGCGAGTCATGGAGACGCAATTCTCCACCCTCGAATCCGCGCGGTTCGCGATGAAAAAAGTAGACAAAGGTTATCCGGCGAGATGCTACCTTGGCTTGCGCGTCATCACAGTGCGCACGGAAGAAGTCACCGTCATTGCTGGCCGTGATCTGCACTTCCGTACGAGTGACCGGAAACTCTTCGACCCCAAGCTGCTCCAGCACTCTCGGCAACACACCCCGAATCCGTTCCAGGATAACTTCCTCATGTTGGCCCATGTCCATCAACACTCTCGAACGACGATGGCTATAATCGGTCACTCCGGGGTCTCCGCTGGGAGAAATCACTTCGCTGCCGCGAAAGTCCGCCTCATGTTGCAGTGTGTATTGGATGAGTTCGTCCAGCTCTAGTGAAGTCAGGAACTCGTCCAAAACGATGCATTGCGTCCGAGCGACTGTAGAAGCGTCCAGAACGGCAACACAGTTGCTCCCGTCCAAAAGGCTTTGCTCTGTGCCTTGATGTACTGGCGTGCTCGAGTGTCGGAAGCGGACGCCTGGTGGCTGCGGTCCACCCGGGGGCTGCGGCCCTTGTTCGGGAGCCCCCGGCGGGAAATCGTTCACCCGAAGAGAATGCATGCCTGGCGGCTGCGGTCCGCCCGGCGGTTGAGGCCCTTGTTCGGGAGCCCCCGGCGGGAAATCGTTCACCCGAAGAGAATGCATGCCTGGCGGCTGCGGTCCACCCGGGGGTTGCGGCCCTTGTTCGGGAGCCCCCGGCGGGAAGTCGTTCACCTTATTCTCGGCCGTGCTTTCGGACGTTGCACCATGCGCCACGATCTTTTCCACGATGCTGCTACCCAACAGTGAGAAAGCGCGTTGCGCCACCGTCTCGCCCACGGAGCGAGCGATGACTGCGGTTACAGCGGATTGAGTTTCTGCACTGCTGCCGGACGCGGCTCTGGCATTTTGCAAGAGACTCGTCAGCAACTCACGCTCCCGGAAGCTCAGGATTCGGTCATCCTGCATTAACGTTTCAGAAAAAGCATCGAGAATCTGCTTCGCCGTCATTGAGCACACTCCTCCCTTGTAGTTACCCGGACGTCTTAGTTCCTGTGGGATCGAAATGGGAAGCGCTATCGCGGAGACATTAGCAGGAAACTAACGAATTATCAAACAGAATTTTTACAACGAATTGCGTTCGCGGTTCTTAAATTTGAAAACCACTATCTTCCGGCCATCGCACCTACCATCGAATGAAAAATCCGCATCCCGTCGGTGCAGCCGAGTACCGTCTCTGCCGACCGTTCGGGATGGGGCATCATGCCCACGACGTTGCCGCCCGCGTTGCAGATGCCGGCGATATTGTCCATAGAGCCGTTGGGATTGGCTGCAGGCAAAGTCTCGCCGGATGGCGTGGAATAACGAAACACGATGCGGTTGTCGCGGCGCAACCCTTCCAATGTTTCCCGATCGCAGAAATAGTTCCCTTCCATGTGGCCTATCGGGATGGTCAATACTTCTCCTTGCGAACAAGCGTTAGTGAAGGAAGTCGCAGCATTCTCCACCCGCACCTGCACCGGCTTGCAGACGTATTTCAGGCCGGTGTTGCGCATGAGAGCTCCCGGCAAGAGGCCCGACTCGCACAGGATCTGAAAGCCATTGCAGATTCCCAGCACCAGCCCCCCACCATCGGCAAAGCGGTGGACCGACTCCATCACCGGAGAGAACTTCGCAATCGCGCCGGTCCGCAGATAATCCCCAAAAGCGAAGCCTCCGGGGACAATGATGGCGTCGCAGTTCTCCAGATCGTGCGACTCATGCCACAAGAATGTCACCGGCTGCTTGGCGACCTGTTGAACGGTCCAGTAGGCATCGTGGTCACAGTTAGAGCCGGGAAATATAATGACTCCAAATTTCATCGACTGTCCTTGATGGGTTTGGATTTGTGCTCAGTTTAGCACGTGCGGTTTCGTCGGCTGCAAGGGAGCACCACATCTTTCCAATGGAAGAAAGCTGGCCGCGAATTTTGCAGCCAAATCATTCGCAGCCGAATCAATGGACCGCGACATCCGGATTCGAGGGAGGCGGAATCGGCGGCGACGAAATCGTTGGCGGGATTTGAGGACCGGCTTGGGAGGGTCCGGGCAAAGCTTGGCCTGGGTCTGGTTCGGGTTGCGTCGGCGGGACCTCAGGCAACGTTTGATGTGGAATCCCTTTGGCCTTCACGATCGCCCAGTGCCATTCCTGGTCGGGAAAGAGAGCGAAATTCAGCTGGGTACGAAACAGCGCAGTCGCTTCCGGGGCGGCGGAGCCCTTTACCCGCAAGAGGACTGTAACATCGGGCTGCTTCGGGAACGAGTCTTGCAATTGTTGCGCGGAGCCGCCCGCCACTGCGGGAACAATTCGTGCTGGGCCATAGTAGGAAGTGGCATCGCCGGCATCGGGACGTCTAACAATAGTCAGACCGATCACCACCTCACGCAATTCCCATGACGTTCCGTTGTGCATCGAGACCTGCAGCGAATCTCCATCGATCGTGGCCGGACCGTCCAGCTTGGCGAGCTCGCTGCGCGGCAACTCGTCCAGCATCAATGGATCGTTAAGCAGCGAACTGGTCTTTGCACTAAAAGAAAGACTGCAGGTAACATCGGGGGAAGAAACCTGAAAGTTCTTCCCGAAGGGGTCGAGCGAGAACACCAGCGACGACCCGGCCGCATGCCTGCCTTCGGCATCGTCCATAACTTTCGAAAGGTTATCGTTGTCAATGACCGTCTCAGACGAAGCAGTTTTTTTTCGAAAACTGCGCGCCACATCTCCGAGGGGCGTGTCATCGCCGTCCTCTTGCGCGTAAACACAGGGCGGCAGGGCCAGCAGGAGCATTCCCACGACCAGCAGGACCCACTTCAGACGGCTTGAGGTAAGCACTCGCAAAAAGAGTTCCAGAGTCCACAAAAGACATCCCAAAACCATTCTGCCGCAACCGAAGGGCGAGCGGAGATGGCATCGCGACCGCGAGAACACGATTGGTCACCCGTGGTAGATAACCCAGGATCGCGGTGGTCCTTCCAGAATTGTAGTAAGAATCGGGGCAAAGCAGAGATGACTCGGGCAAACCGAAGGACTAGCACTTCCGCGCGGAGGGAAAAGAAGTGGGCGTGCGCTGACGAAATGGAAGCGCAACGGGACGCACGCCCAAGACCTTGGCCTGAAACTTTCTACAAAAGGCCCGAAGACCGCAAACGCGAGACTGGATCAGCTACTGGCTGCCGCCTGAATACCCAGCGTGCCACCGCAAAGCCCAGAGCTGCATAACACAGATGCATGAACCTCATGGATACCCCCAAATCTCCGAACCAGTCTCACCTCAGGGGGAGGATCAGCATCACTATCGGCAACATAGCAGTGGACGTGAGGGTGTACAAGGCACAACCGTGCCATCTCAGTGGCACGGAAGTAATACGGCATCTTTTGCCAACGTGTTATCAGGAGTGGGCGCCGAGTGTTACTCCTCAATGAGCGTCAGCGTTGTCCGCTTCTCCGGTTCGACCGGCGGGTGGAACCACGACTGTAGAAAGGCTGCCTTCCACCGTCAGTTTCTGGAAAGCTGCCAAATCGCGACGCTGCAAGTCGTCCCAACGGCTGAGCAACTCGCCGCTTTGCCGCTTCAGCTTCTCAAACTGCAACTGCTCGGCCTCTGTTGGAGCCGAATCCGCGCTTCCAACATCGATCGCAAGGAAGGCGAGCTTCGCGTCAAGCTGCGGTGGGTAGGCCAACGAATCCTCGTTCGCGCTAATGGTCAGGTTCACGATTTGATCGCGCACCTCTATCAATTTTTTATCGAGATCATCTGCTGAGGCCGCAATCGTTTTTGTGCTGGCGTTCTCCGGCAACCGCCGTTTGAGGCCGGTCACTTGCGAGCGCACATCCTGAATCTGGTTGACCGCGTCGTAAACCCGGTTCAGCTCCTCATGAATCTGCGTCAGCATGCTGAACTGCTGTGCCAGATCGGCCGCGCTGACGTTCACCCGGGGGTCTAATTTCACCTCCAGAGGCACAATCTGGCTCTCGCCGCCCACCGTCAGCCGCACTTGATACTGGCCTGGCGCAGCCACCGGTCCCTTCGCGCCGGCGTTGTACTCCCACAGGTAATAATCGGGAACGCGATGGGCTTCTTCATAGCGCAAATTCCATACGAAGCGGTTTAAACCAGCCTCCAGCTTGATCTGCTTTTCCGGTTTCTTGTCGTCAGGATCGAGGGGTTCGTCGGGCAACTCTGTTTCAGCACTCGAATATTTGCGGATCGACTTTCCGGAAGCATCCAGGATCTCCAACTTGGTTTCTGCGCCCGTTTTCGGCGCATCTTTCAGGTAAAAATAAATCACAGCGCCGACCGGCGGATTCTGCCCCGTCCGCTTGGATGGATGGAGCTCGCCGCCTGCTCCCGCCTGAATGCGGTACGCCGTTCCCGGCGTGTAGAGATGAACATCTTTTTTCGCCACGTCGTCGCTGAATTGGCGCAAAGGACTGATGTCATCGAGAATCCAAAAAGCTCTTCCGTGCGTGGCGACCACGAGATCATTGTCCTTGATTACGAGGTCGTGTACCGGCGTGGTCGGCAGATTCAGTTTGAGCGACCGCCAATCCGCACCGTCGTTAAAGGAAACGTAGACGCCGTTCTCCGTTCCGGCATAGAGCAGCCCCCGCTTTTTGGGATCTTCTCTGACGGCCCGGACGAACGAGCCATCGGGGATTCCATTGGTTAGCTTCGTCCAGGTCTGGCCGTAATCGCTGGTCTTGTAGATGTACGGTTTAAGATCGTCGCTCTGATGGCGATCCGCCGCGACATAAGCTGTGGCAGCATCGTGGGGCGAAGCTTCGATCTGGCTGACGCGGCTCCATTCCGGCAGATCCTTAGGCGTGATGTTGGTCCAGCTTTTTCCCTCATCCCGCGTAATTTGAATCAGGCCGTCATCGGTGCCAACCCACAACAAACCTTTCGTGATCGGCGACTCAGCCAACGCAAAGATCGTGTCGTAGTACTCGGTGCCAGAATCGTCGAGAGTGATTTCGCCACCGGAAACGTGCTGCTTGCTCTTATCGTTGCGCGTGAGGTCAGGGCTGATCGCCTGCCAATGCACTCCACCATCCGTGGTCTTGAACAGACGCTCGCCCGCGTGATAGAGCGTGTTCGGGTCGTGCGGGGAAATCAGTACGGGTGCGGTCCACTGGAAGCGATGCTCCAGGTTGGCTGCGCCGTGAGCGTCGGAAAGCTCAGGCTGCTCGGTGATGGATTTCATCTGCCCGATGCGCTTATCGAAGCGCGTAATGTTTCCCTGGTAGTCGGCGGCATAAACGATATTCGGGTCGGGCGGATAAGATGCGATGTAGCCGGCCTCGCCTCCGCCAACGTCGTACCAGTCTGAGCGATCGATGGAGCCGTCATCGCTGCGGCTGGTGATGGCAACCGTGCCGCTGTCCTGCTGCGCCCCGTAAACCCGGTAGGGCAGAGCCGTGTCGGTGGTCACGTGATAGAACTGCGCCGTGGGTTGATTGTCCTCGCGCGTCCAGTTCTTGCCGCCATCCAAGGTAACCGTGACCCCGCCGTCGTTGGCCGCGATCATGCGCCGCGTATCTCTCGGATCAATCCACAACCCGTGGTTGTCGCCGTGCGGAACTTTGACCTTGTTGAACAGGTGACCGCCGTCGGTGGACTTGAAGGTCTCGACGTCCATGATGTACACGACGTTTTCGTCTCGCGGGTCGGCGAAGATGTGCATGTAATACCACGGCCGCTGCCACAGGCTGTGACTGGGATTGACAAAGACCCAGGTTTCGCCGCCATCGTCGGACCGGTACAGCCCGCCGTCGGGATTGTGCGCTTCGATGAGGGCATACACTCGATCAGAATTTGCCGCAACGGCAATGCCGATGCGTCCATAAGGTCCCTTGGGCAGACCATGCTCGTCGAGCCGCTTCCAGGTCGCACCGCCGTCGTTCGAGCGGTATAGTCCGCTGCCCGGACCACCGCTGGTCATACTCCACGACGTGCGGCGCGCCTGCCAGAGCGCAGCAAACAGAATGTTAGGATTGTGCGGATCGAAGGCTACGTCGATGCCTCCGGTGTTCTCGTCCTTATAGAGGACTTTCTCCCAATTCTTGCCACCATCGACCGTGCGGAAAATACCACGTTCGGTATTTGGCCCGTAGGGATGGCCGAGAGCAGCCACGAAAACGATGTCCGGATTGTTGGGATTGATGATGACTTTGCCGATGGCGCGGCTGTCGCGCAGGCCAATGTTCTTCCAGGTTTTGCCTCCATCGAGCGACTTGTAGATTCCGTCGCCATGAGAGATGTTGCCGCGTATGCAGGCTTCCCCCGTGCCAACATAAATAGTGTTGTGGTCGGAATTGGCCACCGCCAGGCTGCCAATGGCTCCGCTTCCCTCTTTATCGAAAACCGGCGACCAGGTCATGGCACCATCGGTCGACTTCCAAACGCCGCCGCCGGTCGCACCGAAATAATATATTGTGGGATCGCCGGGAATTCCGGCCGCGGTCAAGGAGCGGCCGCCGCGGAAGGGTCCGATTAGGCGATACTTCATGCCCTTGAAGAGTTTGTCTTCCGGCTTGCCGGATTCGTTTTCGCCTGGAGTGTTCTGATCGGCGCCGCTCGCGGTTGACGGCGGCGCCGCTTGCGTGGGCTTGGCCGCTTTCGATTGCCGCTCCGGTTTGGTCTGGGCAAAGGCCGCGCCCTGCGCCCAAAGCGCGAGGACGGCAAGAAACAGCGGCAGCCACCAAGTCATTGCAGTCTTTCCATATTTATTCACGCGAGACGTGTTTCGCCCACCCATGTTCGAATACCCCCAATGTGGAAAACGTGGAAGAAGATAGAGAAATGGATCGTTGCCATGTTAACGCGGCGCTGACCGAATGGAAAGCCCGGCCCGCACGGGGCGACCGCTTTTACTTCTTCGTGAGCAACTTGCGGGCGGCCTGGAGTTCTTTGCGTTTCGCAGCATCCACCTTCGGGTAGGAGAGACCAAGCTCTTCCAGTGTTTCCACGATGGCCGCCGAAACCGCCAGATGCGTAAACCATTTGTTGTCCGCCGGAATGACATACCACGGCGCATGCCTGGTTGCGGTGTTGCGGATCATATCTTCGAAAGCTTTCTGATAGCCATCCCAATATTCGCGCTCGTGAACGTCGGCCGCGGAAAACTTCCAATTTTTCGCTGGTTCATCCAGTCGCGCCAGGAAGCGATTCTTCTGCTCTTTCTTCGAGAGGTGAAGAAAAAACTTGCGGATCACGGTGCCGTTACGCCCCATGTGCCGCTCGAAGCTGCGAATGTCTTCGAAGCGTTCTTCCCAAATGTTTTTCGTCACCAGGGAAGGTGGAAGCATCTCGCTTGCGAGCACCTTGGCATGTACCCGCACGATCAACACCTCTTCATAATAGGAGCGATTGAAAATCCCGATGTGGCCGCGCTCCGGCAAATGCTGCGTCGTGCGCCACAGAAAATCATGCTGCAGTTCTGTAGCCGAGGGCGTCTTGAACGAGTAGACCTGGCAGCCTTCCGGGTTCACCCCTGACATGACGTGCTTGATGGTGCCGTCTTTGCCGGCCGCATCCATCGCTTGAAAAATAAGCAGCACCGACCAGCAATCCTGAGCATAAAGCTTGGCCTGCAACTCTTCCAGGCGCGCAATATCTTTTTGCAAGTGTTCTTTGGCTTCGTCGACCGAATGCCAGTGCCCGGTGTCGGCGGGATCAAAGTCTTTCAACCGGAAATGCTTACCGTTATCAATACGGTAGGATTTCGCTAGTTTGGCAGTTTTCATTGTCGGTCGCTCCGGCGATCTTGTAGGAGTCTACATCGTGGTGCGAAAGAAAGAGTGTCACGGGACCAGTTCGGCGCCTCAAACAATGACTGGCTTCTCTATGGTCACAGGCAGCTTCGCTTGCTGCCACGCATCAAACCCTCCAACTACATTGATCACATTCTGAAAACCGGCCCGCTGCAGCAAACTGCAGGCAATCATGCTGCGATACCCTCCCTTGCAATGCACCGCAATGGGAAGCTTGCGATCGATTTCTGGCGGCGCGACTTTGAAATTATCCAGTGGCCACCAGGAAGCGCCTGCAATGTGCCCGGCTTCCCACTCGGGCTCGCGGCGCACATCCAACACCTGCACTCCGGGACCTTGCAACCGCTCGCTGAGAGCTTCAACAGCAATCTGCGGCAGCGTAGACAAGGGCAATCCAGCGTCGCTCCACGCCGCAATGCCTCCTTTTAGGTATCCTCGCGCATCCTCGAGACCCACGCGTGCCAGCCTCATTCGCGCCTCCACCACGGCCTCTTGCGATTCCGCGATGAACACAGGACGTGCCGCCAAACCGAGCAACGCCCCTGCCCACGACGCAAACTGCCCCGACAACGCAATGTTCACCGATCCGGGCACGTGCCCAGCCGCAAACTCCTCGCCCGCACGCACATCGAGCGCAATTCCACCCTCCGCCAGAACCGCCTTCAGCTCCGCAGGCTCGACCGGAGGCAACCCAGGTAAGTCAGCGAGTGCAGACGCTCCGCTACGATTGATTTCCGCATCCTGCAGAAAGTATTCGGGACGAGCCGGCAAGTTGCTGGTTAACTGCTTAATGAACTCTTCCCTGCTCTCGATCTGCAACGCGTAATTGGTGAGCCGCTCCGTGCCGATCGTAGAACTGCGCTCGGCCCGCAGGTTGCGCCCGCAAAGCGAGCCGGCACCGTGCGCCGGGTAGACCAGAACATCATCGGGGAGCTTGAGAACTTTATTATGCAGACTGTCGTACAGCATACCCGCCAATTGCGCAGGACTATTGCGTTTGGAAAGATCAGGCCGGCCCACGTCTCCCAGGAACAGCGTATCGCCGGTCAGAACCGCCCACGGCGACAGAGACTTCTCTTCGTCGGTAATCACCAGGCACATGCTCTCGGGCGTATGCCCCGGCGTTTCAAGAGCCGTGATTAGTATCTTCCCCACTGGCAACTTGAAGCCGTCCCGCACAGCGACGTGAGGAAATGTTGCCTCGGCTTCTGCGCCGATATAGATGTTCGCGCCGGTTCTCGAGGCCAGCTCTCTGTGACCGGAAACAAAGTCGGCATGCAAGTGAGTCTCGAAGATGTGGCGGATGGAAACCTGATTCGCCTCCGCGGCCTTCAGGTAAATCTCTACGTCGCGCTGCGGGTCGACCACAACCGCTTCGCCCTCCGACGCCAGCATGTAGGATGCGTGCGCCAGACAACCCAAATAGAACTGTTCAAAGTGCATCGCTCTCCCCGCGCCAGATGCTCGACCCAATTCTATCCCGCGAGACCCGAGTCCCGCACGGCTTCTGGATCCCTCCGATCTCTTTGACCAAACCGCAAGGCCAGCATAGAATCCCTCTCGTCGAATGAACCGAACGGGGAACTCATGAAACGGGCCAGTTGGTGGGCTGTCTGCGGTGTACTCGCCGGAGTTTTTCTGCTTTCCAGCTGTGCCAGGCAAGCCCCGGAAGATTTCCAGAAGAGCCTGCAGGAGCAGCTCATCAACGCTAAGGCGGGTGACATCGTGAACCTGCCCGAGGGCAAGTTTCACTTCGACCGCACGCTTTCGCTCACCGCCAACGGGGTGACCATCCGCGGCAAAGGCATGGAGAAGACCATCCTTTCCTTCGCCGGACAGAAAACCGGGGCACAGGGCGTGCTGGTGAAGGCAAGTGACTTCACCATTGAGGACGTCGCGATCGAAGACACGGCCGGCGACGGGCTCACCATTCAGGGCGGTACCAACATCATCGTGCGCCGTGTGCGCACGGAGTGGACACGCGGGCCCAATTCAGCCAACGGCCCCTACGGCATCTATCCCGTGGAGTGCAAGAATCTGCTGGTGGAGGACTCCGTGGCCCGCGGCGCAGCCGATGCCGGCGTCTATGTGGGACAGTCGGAGAACGTCATCATTCGCCGAAACCGCTCAGAGTTCAACGTGGACGGTTATGAGCTCGAGAACTCCGAGAACCTGGATGCCTACGAAAACGTGGCCACGCACAACACCGGAGGAATGGGAATCTTCAACCTCCCGAATTTGCCTAAACAAGGCGGGCGGCACGTGCGCGCCTTCAACAATCAATTGATCGATAACAATACGTCAAACTTTGCCCCTAAGAGTCTGGGCCCGATCTACTATTTGCCGACCGGTACCGGCATGTACGTGATGGCAATCCGCGACGTGGAAATCTTTAACAACAATATTCAGAACAACAACACCGTCAACCTTTACATCATCAACTACAAGACCGGCGTAGATGAAGATTCCCTCCGCGATACAGCGGCATCTCCGATTACCCAGCAGGTCTTCGCTCCGGAAGACAAACGCTTTGACCCGTTTGTGCGCGACGTTTCTATCCATGACAACGACATCAGCGGCGGCGGGCAATCGCCGGATAACCGGGTCACGGGCGTGAAAATGCTGGCTGCGGCGCTGGGCGGAAAACTGCCGGATATTCTCTATGACGGAATCGTCGATCCAACCTGGGGCCGCGGAGGAGCAAACCAGGGGCAGGTTTGTCTATCAGCCAATGGTGCTGCGACCTTCTTGAACTTCGATGCTGCAGGCCAGATGAAGCATCCGGTTCAGGATGTGAAGCAGTACGGCTGCTCGCTGGCTCCGCTTACAGCTGTCTCCCTCCCACAGAGCACTGGGAACACGGCAGCGGGACAGAAATAATGTCGCGGCGGGGCTGGTGGCTGATTGCGGGATGCGTGCTCGTTTCTCTCGCCATACTCGCAGGCTGTGGACGTCTCTGGCAACGCGAAGTGCAGGCGTACATCGAGGCGCCGTTTCCGGCAAAGCTTTCTGCGTGGCATCTGTTCACAGCGCACTCTCCCGCGCTGCAACCGAACCGGGGCGTGATCCCTTATGATCTGAACACGCCGCTGTTTTCCGACTACAGTGATAAGTTCCGCTTTGTATGGATGCCGCCGGGAACGTCAGCCCGGTACGCGGACGACGGGCCCTTCGAATTTCCCGTCGGGACCGTGCTGGCCAAGACTTTCGCTTTCCCGCTCGGCGTCCAGGGAGCAGATAAGCTGATCGAAACGCGGCTGCTGGTGCATGCGAAAACAGGCTGGGTGGCGCTGCCATACATCTGGGATAACCGACAGAATGATGCCACCCTGCAACTTGTACCGGATCCGGTGCCAGTAAAGTGGACCGACCGCGCCGGCAAGCCACATGATTTCACCTACGTCATCCCCAATGCCAATGAGTGCCGCGAATGCCACGACAACCAGAAAGTGCTGCTTCCCATCGGGCCGAAGGCGCGCAACCTGAATAAAGACTACGCCTATGCCGACGGCGCCGAGAATCAGCTTGTGCGCTGGAATCGCCTGGGTTACTTGCAGGGTCTGCCCGCCGTCTCGACCCGTCCGATAGCGGCGAAGTGGAATGACCCCGGTAGCGGATCGTTGGCCCAGCGCGCACGGGCTTACCTGGACAACAATTGCGCCCATTGCCACCAGCCGGGCGGCCAAGCGGGCTATACCGGCGTGGATTTTCGCCTGACTCAAACCGACTTGGCTCACCAGGGATTGTGCAAGTCGCCAAACTCCGCAGGAGAGGTGGGCGCTCTGCGCCACGACCTGGTGCCTGGACACCCTGACGAATCGATCCTGATTTACCGCTTGGAATCGACCGCGCCGAAGGTTTCAATGCCGCCGCTCGGACGCGACGTGGTTCACGAAGAAGGCGTGGACCTTCTGAGCCAGTGGATTACGTC